>Ga0123341_1006564_pt1 | contig 10524 bp, 8 predicted proteins | sample Turbeapinknodule_FD_89959 | JGI IMG/M metagenome (GOLD analysis project Ga0123341, IMG submission 89959) | Root nodule microbial communities of legume samples collected from Mexico - Turtle bean Mexico pink nodule | ecosystem: Host-associated > Plants > Roots > Nodule | place: Mexico: Nepantla...
ATAATTACATCTTTTAATATATTTAGAAGCGTGATAGTTTAATGCTTAAGTATATTTAAAGTAATTTATATTGACTCTTTCAACAATAAACTTTTCGAATAATTAACTTTAGTAACTATTTTTACAAGATTATCATAGTAGTACATAGATTGGCTCACATTTGTAAAGAACTTTAAAGTGGGTTACAATCTCCTAAAGTTAACACTTGCAATGATTAGTTGATGCTAATTTTTGCATATGTTTCTCAATAATTTTTATGAATAAAATATATTGGTGATAAGTATGAATGTGAAAATGATAATATAAGATCATTTTTCTTTCTTATATATCACCAACCCTATAAGAGTGGACATTAAGGTTTGTGGTTTTTTATGATTTTAAAAACTTGCTTTTATATATTTGTACAAAAGTGATTGTTCAGTAATTTTCTTTTACTTTTTTTTATATTATTATATTTTAACTACAGTAGAACATTTTTTGTATTTATTTACATTTTATATTTTTGGAATATTATGTTTTTATATTGGTTAATTTAGATATTTTATGAGTTGATAATATGTAGGTGTTATTTAAATTAATCTATTTCAGTTCTAAATTTAATCTATTTAAAATATGATATTTTTTTTTAATTTGATGTTATTGTTCAAAATATCTTTCATTTGAATCAAATTATCTTTTAAAATTGATATTTTTTATGAGCAGACAATAATAATTAAAGAGTTTTGATATATGAACTAAATAATTCTATATGTTAATTACTACAAATAGAAATAAAGATAATATTTTTCTAAAATATAGATCATATAAAGAAGTGAAGAAATTTAAAAGATTGTAAATTGATATTTTTAACTATGTCGTTGTAAAAATAACATTTTTTTTATGAAAGTAAGAACTAGAGTTGAAGTAAGAACTCTAAAAATGAAAGTGAATGAGTGAAACACTCAATGTTTCGAATGATGAACGAATTGAACGTAGAGATGTTATGATCCACATTGTATTCAATCTTACTATTTTCTCACATATTATATATCTTAGACTAGTGATCAATGTATTACATGAAATGTTATTTTATTGAAATGTCATTGTAATATGACGTCTATGCCTTGTGAGTAAAAAAATTATGTTTTAATATTTTACGTTAAATTAGGTTCTAACAAATAATGATATGAAGTTAAAGTAAATGTTGAAATAAATCCTTTTGTTAAAATCATAACCAAATGGGGTGAGACAATTGAGATTTTGTTTTTTTTGTTTTATTTATATTTTTATACAATACTTCTTGAACATAAATGGAAAGAAAAAGATTTAAAGAATGTAGTTGAACTGAACATTATGCTTAGGTTGTTATAGGGTTGGTAACATATATTTAGTTAGAATCTATAAGATATAGAAGAAAAAGTGTGACTATTAGAAACTTGGATGAATACATTTTGTATAACGTGAGTACAATGTGATATATGTAAGGCTACTCATGTCATAGGTTTGATAGATAGAAGAAGATAGAGTTATGAGTTGAAAAATGGGGAATAAAAAGAATAAGGGAGAGAGAGAGTTTGATTCATTGATATATAGATTTAAGTCCAAAAGTGTGACCTATTTACCTATTAATGGAAGCAATTAATGGAAAGGAGAGAGATGGAACTGGAGAAGGACAGAACACTATGTTTGTACTAGGTGTCACACCACAATTCGTTTCCACAACGTTAAAGGGAGATGTTGCAAATGCACACTAGTTGCACGTTATGGTGGCCTATGTACAAAACCTGGTCCAATTGTTTGAGAAAGCATTGGTTCAGGAGTTTGGAGGTTGAGTTATGAACATTTTCTATGGCTGCATCATTGCTTGCTCTAAAACGACAAAACACACTACCAAGAAAAACTTAGGCAATTGGTAGGGGACGCCTGTCGCAACAAATTCTAATAAAGAAAGCTCAAACTAAAGTCTTAAATACGTGCCTCAATCACTCTACTGTCTCATTTTTGTCGCTTAACTTTATGCTATTTTCTTTGTTTTCGACTTTTTTTTTTCTTTATTTACGGCACCATGAGATCCACCAAAATTTCAACCAAAAGCAAACACCAGAGAGACAAAATACAGTGTACAATACAATAGAAAGAGGAAGAAAACCCCACTTACCACCACTCTGCGTATGCATTTAAATTCCGTATTCTGTTTAGGGTGATTCCAAAGTTTAACTCACTCCGTGTTTTCTTCCAAGTTCCTTCTACTACGTTTATATATTATGGAAAATCTTCATTCTCCATTTATCATTCAGGAAAAAATTCAGCAAATTTCAAGTCTGAAGCTTTGCGAATTTGAAAACTTCAAAGATGAAGTGATTTGATTTGAAGTACAATGGGATGCCAAACTTTGAGTGGTCGTACTAACAAAGTGACTAGTCTCAAGAAGTGAAAAATGATATGGAATCTAATACTGATTAAAGTGAACGAAGTGACTGTAGCCAAGAGGTGAAAATAATTAAAAGTTATAGGTTGAAACTACTGCTACATTTATGGACACAAATCAACCTCTGGTATACTGTTGATCTTGCTGATGTGATTTTGCTGACTTTCATTTGTGTTCACTTTGTATCCACTTGAACAACACATACATAACTTTCACACATTCGTATACAGATTTTTATAAGTCCATATTGCGTGACCAAATATGGGAGTGGGAGGGTAGAAAACCAATGGAAGTATACAACTAAATCCGCATATCGATGTATACAATCTAATCTGTGTGGGATAGATGCTAACTTTTGGAATTGGAATTCCTCATTATGACAGTCTAAAGCGTATCCAGCAGCCCAACATGTGGCTTGGAGAGTGATTTTGGATATAATGCCTACTAAAGTTAACTTTACAAGCAAGGGGTAGGATTATCCAATAGTCTCTGTGTACTGTGTCAGTTGAAAGACAAACATCTACGCACCTGTTCATAGGGTGATGCGCTACAAATGGAAATCTTTTTTACCACTTTCAAAAATTTAACCTTATGGAACTGAATGCTAAGCAAAATATAGTATGGAAGGGAATTTGGATAGGTATCGTAGGAATGCTTTGGGAACAGAGGAACATGATTGTTTTTTAGCAAGAGAGGTAGATGTTTAAGAATTTTTTTTCTTGATTCACCTTAACGTTTGATCTTGGATGAAGCATAACGTACTTAAAGTTGTGTTCTCATATTCTGATTAGGTTTAGTGTCCAAAAATATGACTAAAAAAGTTATGATTTGTGGTTGAATTTGATATTGTGTAAATGCTTTTTATTCTCCATATTACGACGAGTTGTTCCTTTACTTTCTCTATTTGAGAAAATAGAGATAAAGAAGAAAGTTACGTTTCTATTACATCATGTATTCTTAATACAATAGAGAGAGTAGTTATTTGATCTGTTGGAAAATCTTCTACTACAGGTTTACTCTCAATTGATTTTTAAAGAGTTGAAGTGTTGAAGCAGGAGTAGAAGAATTGAAAAACTAAAATACAATAAAAAGTATGACAAAAAAAACACAACTATTGAGAAAGAACCGACATGAAGAGCAATTTTTGCCGTCAATTGAACTAGTAGGTAGGTTCACTTTATCTATATATTTTAGATAGAGCATGAAGTATGACGTGGTGTGGTGAGATGTGTGTACCTACGGGTTAATGAATGTTGTGCACTGAATGATGAATCCTAAGGTAATTGGTGTAGGAGAATAGAAAAGGAAATGTTAGGGATTTTGTCCTTACCTATCTGTTTGTTCGCTGCAAACACTGCTCATTCTTTTTCGATTTTGGATAAGGATTGGAGTATTTCTATTCTATTTTATTTTTTGTTCATAATTTTTATTACAAGTTGGTTCAATCTACTTAATTAGCGGGTTAGAATAAAAGTTTCAACATCTAATGGCCTTTTCCATTTACTTGGGAGACCATTACACAACAGATTATTAGTCTTAATGATTCCTCACATGTGTCTCATGGATCACACTTGCGCTACAACAATCAGTGTGTTATCTATTTATGTTTAATTCTCTATCTTAAAGCATCTCTATCACAACTACTTCTCAATATAAGTAACTATTTTTAATTTTAGCAGTTAATTTATATTATCGTAGTAAACTTTTAGTCACAATGTATGCTTTCTTTTTGAAAATCACTCTTGGAACACCCAATAAAATATACTGACCAGAATACGTACAATCTAATATTATTATAAGTTATGGTATAAAAGTTTAGTGTACGGTAAAAGTTAATCAATAAAATATATTTGGTTTCAAATATAATCATATTTAACCAAAACATATTAAAGTAATCTCATGCAAATAACAAAAACTTATAAGGAAATTCTACATCCGTCCAGGAGTGTCAAGAAAATCCTAGAGATCCTGAACTCATATATAAACAATCACAACAATAGAAAATAAAAAGTCCACTTTATTAAAATTAAATTAATCTACAATTGAAGATTAATCATATTTATTATGTGTTTCAAAACAATTCATCTCATACCAAAGATATCATAACACAATCATCTTTACATATCATATATTTCTAACATATATAAATTCAATTAACCAGTATATCTCTATAATGTTGATTATTAATTCAGATTTTATTAGTCTTAAATTATTTAGTATTGCATTAGTGGTCAATTTTACAGGACTGTTAGTATTTCTATTTTTATAGCTTCCAGTAATTATAATTTTATTATATATATATATATTATTGAAGTAAATCGAAATGTATGTATCAGTTCAGCAGTTTTGCAATTTCGTGCAATTACGTTTCAATCAGTTTCTACAACTTTTTGTCTTCTTTTATTTCCTTCAATTAGTTTCTACAACTGGTATCAGAGTCAGTCTGTTATCATGAACTCTACCCAATTATTAGTCCTTATCCTTGATTGAAAAAATTACAATAGGTGGTGTGTGCAGATGAGAGTTTTGTTTGATTATCATGAGTTATGAGATGTCGTTGAGAGTGGAGTGTCTGCATTAGCTGATAATGCAACTGAGGCGCAACGAGTAGTGCATCGTGACCAGAAGAAGAAGGACAAGAAGACTTTGTATCTCATCCATCAAGGGATGAATGACAAGACGTTTGAGTAGATAGAAGGAGTAACAATTGCAAGTGAGGCTTGGACCATTTTGTCAACCAATTATAAAGGTGATGACAAGATCAAAATGGTGTGTCTTCAAACCCTAAGACGCCAATATGAAATGTTGTAGGTGGAAACCATAGAGACGGTTGATGTCTATATAAATAAAGTTTTTGCCTTGACAAATCAGATGAAGACAAATGGTGAAACACATTTGAAGCAGGCAAAGGTGGAGAAGATTTTGAGGTCTTTAACTCCCAAATTTGAACATGTCGTTGCCGCAATTGAAGAGGCCAATGACATTTCAACAATGACAATAAGGTTATTTTCCGGTTCCCTACGAGCGCATAAGCAGCAGATGAATGACAATTAGATTGAAAAACCAATTGAATAGGCTTTACAAGCACAAGCCTCAATTGGTAGCTCCTATCATAAACACGGTAGTTCACGAGGCAGAGGACGGGGACGTGGTGGTAGTTGTTCCAACAAAGGTCGTGGTGACCAGAATCATGGAGGCATTGAGCAAAACAACATTAGTTCTAGTCACAATCCAAGTTCAAATAACTCTTGGCGTGGAGGACGTGGTCGCAGAGAACGTGGTCGCGGAGGACGAGGAGGCATGTATAATAAATCAAATGTGGAGTGTTATAATTTCCATAAACGTGACCATTATGCAAATGAGTGCAGATCAAAAAGTGATAATCATGCTGCCAACTATGCTAAAAAAGATAGTAATCATGAACAAGCTAAAGAGGATCATGCAATACTAATGGCAGTCACATCAAATGAAACTCTTAACAATCAGACTTGGTATTTGGATACAAGTTGCACGAATCATATGTGTGGTCAGAATGAGCTGTTAGCAGATTTGGATGACTCATTTCGCACAAAAGTGAAATTTGATGATGGCATGTTCGTTTTGGTGAGGGCGAATTCTTATCACATTGAAGAATGGTGATCATAGGTAAATCTATGATGTGTTCTATGTACCTGATATGAAAAATAATTTGTTGAGTATGAGACAATTGGTCGAAAAGGGTTACGTGATGCACATAGTTGAAAACCAATTCTCAATTTTTGATAAAAAAGGTAGTTTTATTCTTAAACCTTTTTTATCATAAAATCGCATGTTTCCAGTAGATTTTCATATGATTTCAAGTGCTTGAGTGCAATAGTGAATAATGAATCGTGGTTATGACATTTACGCTTTGGGCACTTAAATTTTCAGAGTTTGGAAAATCTCTCCAAACGAAATTTAGTGAATGGTTTACCCCATATTCATCACCTTGATCAATTGTGTGAGGCTTGCATTTTTGGAAAGAATCACAGGATACCATTTGTTAAGGAGCCTTGGGGTGCGAAATTTTCTTTGGAGCTTGTTCATTTAGATGTTTGTGGCCCGATGGACATATAATCAATTGGAGGTAATAAGTATTTTTTAACCTTTATTGATGATTTTTCAAGGAAAATCTGGATTTATCTATTGAAAAGCAAGGATGAGGTATTTCACTGCTTTAAAATATTTAAAGCATTTGTTGAAAGACAAAGTGCCAGACTAATTAAGATGGTGCGTAGTGATGGAGGGGGTGAGTACAAGTTTAATGAGTTCAAGAGACACTGTGAAGAACTTAGGTTGTAGCATAACATAACCTGTCCCTACACACCTAAACACAACGGAGTTGCCAAGAGAAAGAATAGAACAATCATGGACATGGCGAGGAGCATGCTTAAAGCGAAAGGTATGCCAAATTATTTTTGGGTTGAGGTCGTAACATGTACGGTATATTTGATAAACAGATCACCCACTCGAAGTGTTCCTAACACAACTTCGATTGAGGCATGGAGCGAATTCAAACCTAATGTTCAACACTTGAAGGTATTTGGGTCAATTACATATGCTCATGTCCCCAAGGAAGCAAGATTGAAGTTGGATGATAAGTTAGTGAAGACCATTTTCATTAGATATAAGCATGGGGGATACAAACTGTACAATCCAATGACAAAGAGGTGATTGTCAGTCATGATGTTACATTTGCAGAAGATGAGGAATGACAATGGAATGCAACAGCTGAAATGGATTTGAAAAAATGATATATTTACGTTTTGAACGATGATGTGGAAGATGGAGTCACTCTTGAAGCACCTGCAGTTCAACCTGAAGCTGCAATTCAACATGTAGTTGCAACTCCAATTGCAACTATGATGGAGCGACCAAGAAAGCAGCAACGATAACCTGTACACCTTCAACATTACAAAGTAAATCTTGACGATGAAGTTGGTGACAATGGAGAATTTGTTCACTTTGCTTTTCTTGCAGATTCAGAACCCGTGAGACTTGCAAATGCCATTCAACACCCCAAATGGCAAGAGGCTATGAATGAAGAATTGATGACGATTGAAAAAAACAATACATGACAACTCACTGATCTTCTAAAAGGATACAAAGCAATTGATGTGAAGTGGGTGTACAAGATTAAAGTGAAAGCAAATGGTGAGATTGATAGATACAAGATAAGGTTGGTGGCAAAGGGATTCGAGTAAAGAGAAGGCTATGATTACGAAGAAATATTTTCTCCTGTAGCTCGAATGGAAACAGTGAGATTAATAATTGCTTTAGCCGCACAAAGGCAATGGAAAATTCACCAAATGAACGTCAAGTCTGCGTTTCTAAACGACCCACTTGATGAAGAGGTTTATGTAAAGCAGCCGTCGAGTTTCATACAATCTGGCAAAGAGGAGAAGGTGCACAGACTAACTAAGACTTTATATGATCTTAAACAGACACCAAGAGCTTGGAACAAAAGGATTGATTCATTTCTTCATGCCACTGGATTCAAAAAATGTACATCAGATCATGGTCTTTATGTAAAGACTAATGATTATGAAGATTTTCTAATTTTATGTCTTTATGTTGATGATGTGATTTTTACAGGAAGTAATCTCAAAATGATTGATGACTTCAAGCATATCATGATGAAGGAATTTGAGATGAATAATCTCGGTCTTATGTCCTACTTTTTGGACATTGAAGTCATCCAAGGAGACGATGGAATCTTCATTCATCAGAGGAAATTTGTTGCTGAGTTTTTAAAGAAGTCTGAGATGGAAGATTCAAACTCAGTTAAGACTCCAATTGAAACTGGAATTAAGCTTACGAAGGAAGGTCATAGGTGAACTGTAGATGCAACATACTTTAAGCAGATTTTTGGGAGCCTTAGATATCTCACGTGTACTAGACCCAACATATGTTATGATGTGGAATTGGTTAGTCGATACATGGAGTCACCTCGAAAAGTTCATTTACAAGTGTTAAAGAGAATTATGTGCTACATCAAAGGTACTACAATTTTTGGTCTATTTTACTCTTCATCTAAGAAGATTGAGATCGTCAAATACTCAGGCAGTGATTGGGGTGGAGATTCAGTCGAGAGGAAGAGCACAAGTGGTCATTGTTTTACGATCGGAGAGACTCCTTGCTTGTGGTCATCAAAGAAACAGTCAATTGTTGCATTATCTACTTGTGAAGCTGAGTATGTAGCAGCAACAACAAGTGCTTGTCAATCAGTTTGGCTCAGCAATATCATGACTCAAATTGTTTTTAATCTATATGTTCCAATCAAGATTTATGTTGACAATGTCTCTACAATTAATCTTGCAAAGAATTCAGTTTTTCATCAAAGAAGTAAACACATTTATATTCGATATCACTTCCTGCGAGACCAAGTTGGGAAGAACATGATCATATTGGAATACTGCAAATCAGAGAAGTGTAGATATTCTCACGAAGTCATTGAAGATCGATGCTTTCATAGTTAAGAGATTTGTTGGGCATGAAGGTTGTTCCAAATCATAATTAAGGGAGGATGTTGGTTATTAATTCAGATTTTATTAGTCTTAAATTATTTACCGTTAGTATTTCATCAGTGCTCAGTTTACAAGGTTGTTAGTATTCCTATTTTATAGCTTCCAGTAATTATAATTTTATTATATATATTATTGAAGTAAATCAAAATGTATGTATCAGTTCAACAGTTTTGCAATTTCGTGCAATTACGTTCAATTAGTTTCTACAACGTTTTGCCTTCTGTTATTTGCTTCAATTAGTTTCTAAGTCTTTAAAGTATTCATCTACCATCCTAGGTCCTTGATGAAGCCGTTGGAGTTTCAACAAGTGTTCCTTCCGATGAAGAGGAACAAATCGCGCGCTCATACATGCTTTCAAATCATACCAAGAGACCACGACTGACCTCTTGTTTAGCCCAATGTCCATTACAGTTTGTTGCCACCATTGGATGGCATAGTCTAAAAGAAATAAGGAAGCTAACCTAACCTTTTGGTCCTCGGTGACCTTATACACATTAAAGAGATGTTCAACTTTAGCTTCCCATTCTAAATATAAAGTAGGGTCATTGGACCCACTAAAACTAGGTGACTTTACAAAATCAAAAGAATGTTGTGGTTGGTGTTGATGATGTCGTTTGTCAAAATTGTGCACTCGCCAATCATGTTCTTGACTCCCATAGTGCATGGAATGTCTAATTGCTCTTGGCGGCTCCCATCTCCTTTCTTGAGTTTGCCTGGCTTGACCTTCTTCTAGTTTTTGCAATCTTTTTGCTAGTTGGCTTATTTCCTCGTCTTTGTGGACCATTCGCTTCTTAGCTTCCACAAATTCTCCCAAATGGCGGGCTTTGTGATGTGATTGCAGTTTTGAAGATTCACCTAAAGACAAATGACCCATTGATAGCTGTCGTTTTGCTGTCAAATTAATATGATTCTAGCGTAGACTTGTCTAACACTAGAGAGATGATAGTATAATTGTGGTTAGATGACCCCTAGTCGTCTCCCAACGAATCCAATAGTAAAATCAGTAGATCAGTGTTTAGAATCTATCTGCAAGAAATAAAATTTAGCAATAACAATAATAATAAAAAGGGGATTGCGATAGTTATACAGGAAGTATAAAAGAGATTTGAAACAGCAAATAAAAAGTTGTTGATCCCCAAGTTCTTCCACCATTGAATTCTTTGCAGGTTCTCTAAAGATTATTCTTTTCTCAATCCTCCAACAGAGTTAAATCAAATTGAACATGCGCCGATCTGATTCAACTGAAACTCACCAGTAAAGCATGCGTATACTGGTTTAATCAATACCCAATTTGTTCCATGCGTATACTCCATGGGAATGCTTATCTCTTTTCTCTTGAATCATGCGCCCAAGAAATTAATTAGAACGCTGTGAACTAACTAAGAAACCAAAGTTTAAGACAAGGAAGACTCTCAATCATGCGTTCAAGTACAACCTCTCACAAAAACTAGTTTTCCAGGAGATTAGACAATAAAAACAACTGCAATAGAAAATTAAAAATCGAAACTTTTATTGAACAAAACCTCAAAACTCAATGGGAAATTACAAAGGAATCAACAAAAAAGGTTTAGC
>Ga0123341_1006565_pt1 | contig 10524 bp, 7 predicted proteins | sample Turbeapinknodule_FD_89959 | JGI IMG/M metagenome (GOLD analysis project Ga0123341, IMG submission 89959) | Root nodule microbial communities of legume samples collected from Mexico - Turtle bean Mexico pink nodule | ecosystem: Host-associated > Plants > Roots > Nodule | place: Mexico: Nepantla...
ATTAATTACTCTTCTTAATGTAATCTCACTAAAGAAAGTTTTAGAAATAAATACTAAAAAAATGTCATTGAAATTCAAATGTCTTAAAAGTTGTGCTTTTAATTTTCTTTAAAATGTTTTAGATTAAATTAAAATACCAGTTCAAACAGTTTTTCTTCTCCATTTGAATCTCGTAAACAACGGATACTAGTAGTTTAACAGAAAATAGAGAGAACCAAGTGAATTAATAGCACTAAATGGGAGAATGAAAGAGTAATTGCATACTCTATATTGGTAGAGAATAAAAAGGTTGAACTAACATTCTAAAGTAAATTTATAGAGAAGATAGATTAAAATGTGTAATAGAAAACGTTAGGGACGAATATTAATTTAATTATACAAAAGCAAAAAATTAGTTTATATAAATTTTTGGTTTCAGTCTGATTTAGACTCTAATAAATTGGTTACTTGGTATGAAATACTCTTGTATCTCTTATGATGGTGGGATAGATGTGCTCAACTCCATTATTTTGAAGATTTTGCTAATGGGTGTTAGTATGGTCCTCCCACTTATATTTTCTTTCTTTTGTTTTCTAGAAATTTGTAAAAATGTTGCATAAGATTGATGCTAATTGTGGTGTTGACTTAATTAGGATTACAACAAGTAGAGTGATGTTATAGCATTCTTATTCTTGATTAAAAAAAATTGGGTCACGAGACTGAAGATTTGAAAACCAATGAACCCAACCCTCAGTAAAACTGGTTAGATATTGTCATAAAAAAACTGGTTAGAAATTTCCTCTAGGAAGCTTTCTCAACTTCACTAACAGGTACCCTACTAAATGCTTTACAAGAGGGTGAACCTACAACAATTACATCCATCAACTCCATTATTGCCAACCATAAATCACTCTTTCATTCCCAACTTAATATTTTGGACTTTAACTGACAATTGTAGCTTCTGCTCTTCAATATCTTTTAAAATTGACAGCAAGTTGGACCTATAAACTTCACATTTCCTTCGAGCTCTGTCAAGTTGCCGTGTCAACTTCTCAATTGTCCTATCTTGCTCATCCTACAACAGAAGAAAAGAAAATGAGCTTAGAGGATAAGTGTTTGTTTTAGAATATCTAAATACATGAGTAATCCCTCTGAAAATATCATACAGCAAATTAATAAGATTCACTATGATAAGGGTTACACTTAAGGGTGGAAGCCTAAATGAAAACACAGTTAACAATGGAACTGTTACTCTTTTTCAAAAATAAATCACAACGAACAGTGTTATCCATAGAAATTTTGGAACAACACTATTATGATTAATGGAAACTTCAAAAATATATAACCTTAGCTCATAACATAAAATGTCTTAAACGTTAAAAACATTTCATACCAATGGGGAGAGTTTATAATATTGCACCATTTATCATATCAGTTTAACTGGTTCATAAACAACCTTTAAGAAACCGTCTTTACTACTTAAGGAAGAGGAGAAGTGGGATTTATTTTCCTTTTAAATAAAATGTTAGAAGAATTACTGTCCTCTCGTATAAACCACTTTCCTTTAAACTTGAAAAGAGCACAATAATACAAAACTGTCACGATTTTTGCATATGAGAAACTCTATGAACAACAAAAGTACGGATTACAGAATTTTCCAGCAGAAAAATATACTATGTCATAAATTACCAAAAAGAACAGACCTTATATGGAGATTGTTGCGTACCAAATGGAGGATCACTACGTCTTATAGTTGCTTCATTGCTCTGATGAAGGTCTTCTTCACAAGTTCCGTTTAAAATAACCTGTCTTCCACCATTTTTTGTTGCAAATGCCACTTTATTCGCAGCCTCCCGAAGAGCACTTATTGCTACATCATAAACTTCTGAAGAGGTTACTCCCTCGTCAACATATTTAAGGGCCTGGTGACGAAGATTGTTGAATCGGATGGTAAGAGATTCTTGGGCACCATTTGACAAATTAGTAGTACGTTCCTCCAATATGACACCACTTTTAGCAATCCTGGTCCATCTTTTTAATATATAATGAGATGGTAAAGTAAGAAGGTTTGTCACCCTAAAAACAGTTAATATATGTCTACAAACTAGACCAGAAAACTCAAACATCTGGCAGCTACAAGTAGCTTTCATCTCAAACGAATTAAAGTTGACAAAGTAGGCTCGGTGCATTTCCCCATATTTGGCTACTCTATACACGGTTATCATTTCTTCTTCGTCTACTTTGTTTGCCAAGAATGTTAATGTCTCAACCAACTCTTCTTGAAATTTGATAAACAACCTCCTTGTGTAAACTCCCGCTGTCTGTTTTTCCATAGGTGATGGAGTCTTCAGAATTGGAGTAGTGTTAATTGTGTCATAGTCAGCTTTGACTTCTTTTTCAAAACGACTCTCCAGAGCCTTCTCATACTGCTTGACAAAAAGCAGGAGTGTCGTTGATGCATTGATATATCCATCAAAATAAGAGTTTATGCTATCACTTCGCTGTGTTATTGACATTTCTGCAAAAAATGTGTCCCTCAAGTACACTGGTACCCAATGCCCCCTATCACCATAAATTGCTTGGAGCCATTCATGTTTCTTGAGATCATACCTATCAATTAGACAGGACCAACAAGACTCAAACTCCTCAATGGACTCAGTCAGGTTAATGCATTTATGCAGGTCAGCTTCAAAACTATGATGTTCAGAAAGCACATGAGACAACTTCTCTTGGCACTCCTTAAAAATGTGCCACTTACAAAATCTGTGACGGGTACCAGGAAATACATGGTTGATGGCTGCACATATCACCCTATCATGATCAGTAGTAATTGAAACTGGAGGTCTACCCGACATTGCTTCAAGCCAGGTTTTGAAAAGCCAGACAAAAGATGCCTCGGATTCATTTATCAGAAGAGCACAACCAAATAATACAGGCTGTCCATGATGATTTATGCCAGTGAAAGGTGCAAAAGGTAATCTATAGCGGTTTGACCTATATGTTGTATCAAAGGTGACAGTGTCTCCGAAGTAAGTATAATTAGTCCTAGCCTTGGGATCAACCCAGAGGATATTACTCATGCAGTGATCATCGTCACCTTGTACATCATAGAAAAATGAAGGATTCTCTGCTTGTTTGCTCTTCAAGTAATCCAAAAGGATTTGAGTGTCACCTCCAAGGGTCCTTTGCCTACTACTTCTCATATAATTCCTACAGTCACGCTCAGTGAAACCAATATTGCTAATTCCACCGTATTCCTTTATTAGTGCAGACATTATTCCACTAGGTCCTATTCCAGCACTCTGCAAAGTATCAATCAATGACTTAGCTGGACCCGAAACATGGCGATGAGAACGAAGGCAATGCACCTTGTCAGGCGGAACCAATTCATGATTATGTTCTTTGACAAATGAAGAAACAACCCATCTGCCAGAATCTTGAATTTTCACAACCAACATGGCCTTGCAACCAACGCGGGTTTCGGCACGCGGCCGCTTGACTCTGCCATCAACCAAATGTTTCTCCTTCTCCACACGAAAACCTTCCTTGGCACACACAAAAGACCTCTGAATTATGGAACCGTCGCGCCTGGAGCGCCGAGACATGCTCACCCGCGTGCTAAAGCCAACACGGCGAGCATACGAATTGTAGAAGGCCTTTGCAGCCTCTTCTGATTCAAAGTCCATACCTTGACAAGGTTCAAGATTAGTGTCCCCTCCAAAAATGTGAGGTCCCACACCAGCAGCAAGAACAGAATTAGCAGCAGCTGAACTATAATCAATATTAACAAGGTCCTCATCATCCTCAATAGGGTGCTCCATGTCAATGGTAGCCTCATACCCCAAACCAATCATGTCAAATTCAATAACCTCGTTGCCTAGACTCAAAGGCTCAAACTCCATTTTACAGAAAACCCAGTAATCAAAATAGCATTAACCTCTCAACAAGACACTATCTTTGTTGAAAAATTAGAGACTAGAGGTGAATAATAGAAAAAGGGGTTAAAGGGTTCAAATGATTAAACACAACTGCAGCCACAAAGAAAACATACCAATCCTTCATCATCACCATCATCGTTTATGTGCATGGATGACAGTTTGAGCTCTATGAAACCATCACAATGGAGATGCATGCATGATTGGAACAGAGGAAAGAAGAATGGACGAATGAATCGACATGAAGATGGCGGAGACGAATTATCCAAGGGGGAATAACGATTTAGAAATAAAAATTGGAAAAGGAAAAGGGACAAATGCGGATCTTGGAAAGGAGAGGGAGTAGGAGTAGATGTTGAAGCTGAATGAAAGTGAAAAGAAAAAAAAAACAAGAACGATTGTGCTTGATTGCTTAGAAGTAGTGGGTGGAACAGAAGTTGGGTTTTGGGTGAGGTAAGTGAAACACGAAAATGAGAAACACCAATTACTGTGTTCAGCGTCACAATTCAAAAAGTGGAGAGAGAAACTTGAAGAAGAAGAAGAAGAAAAAGAAGAATCAAAATGTTTTACATAAAGCCAAATACTACGATAATCCATTTTTATTTATCGGGAAAATAAATATCACAGTGAATTAAAAAAATGGTCATTATGAAAACTGATTTATAACGGAATTTATTATTATAAAAATAATAAATTTCTGTACACATATAAAATAAAAAATAGTAATATTTAATTATTTACGATACAAATTAAAAATAATAAATAAAAATAGTAATAATAATAATAACGCGACTTATAGTTTGTAATCTCAATATTTAATTTGACGTGCTATAATGAGACAAATTTATACAATTTCTTTAGTTTAACTCTATTTATTTAGACCTCTAATAATAGTGAAGTTATCAAGCACATCTCCTTTCTTTACACAACACTTATATTTGGTAAATTTTGTAATATGTTACAGATTTCATCCTTTTGAGGAAGCTTGTATAAAACTACATACAGGCTAACCATGGCTGAAAATAGAGAAGTTATAAGCCAAAATAATGAAAATAATAATAATAAAAATTAAGCCACAAGCCACATGAAGTAGGTTGACCATAAAGTGACTGCAACTGACGCCAAAACATATGTCCATAGCATGATAACAGAACATTCACCTTCACCTGCTCCAAACAACTGGGCAATGGTACCTGAACATAGTTATATATGTCAAAATGTAAACTTCCTTATCTAAGACAACTATTAACATGTTACCATGTAGTGAGAAAACATTCAAAGACATGTTGTGTGTGTTTGGCATGATCCACCAGAAACAATTATGAAGTAAAGGTTTGATATTGTACCTATAGCCATTGCTGGAGGAAGTGCATATTCAAGGAGAAGCACAAACTGATACAAGGGATCTGGTTGCACCAAACCCAATTCAGTTGCTCCTTTAATAACTAGAATACCCAAAATTGGCAGAATGATATATCGAACTACTAATATTCCAATGATTGTACAAAATGAAGTGTTTGCTCCCTTCAAGCCTGTTCCAATATTCATCCAAGAAATTAAGAAATTATTCAAAAGCTGTCATTGCCAAAGAAGAGCAGAAACAACAAGGTATGGCTTGCCTTTAAGGAGGTTTGCTCCCATTATAAGAGTTATGACTGGGATTGCAGCTTCACTGCATGTAATAACATAGTGTAAGGAAATCAAATCTCTCACCAAATTAAGGTTCAAACCGAATTCAGTGGTCACCAATGACAAGAAATTGGTGAGAATTTTCTAGATGTTATAAATTGGTGACAAGAAGTTTTGGCATGCATACAGACCCCAACATAGTAACAGAGTCTTGAATCACATGAAGTGGTGCATCACTGCCAATCATCAGTTTACGTATCAGAGGAACCACCCCAACCATAAAGCCAACAATCTGCATAACCAAAAATAAAAACTTCATCTTTCTATTGGATTCATAGCAAGTTCAATATTTTTTTATCTCCCTATTATATTAAAACTACCTTTTTTTTCATTATTCTTATTGTTATTTCCATCATTAACAATAGTGATGATGTCAGTTATAATAGTTAGAATAATAATACATGAACACTTCTTTGTTCAATTGTATGATTTTTCCTTACCTTTCTCTTTTTATCACGTCATATTCTTTATGATATTTTTCTCTCTCACTTGTTGTTTAGTATTTGAGATTTTCATGTATATTTTTTTCTAATAATTATGATATGATAAAAGTTGTGACAGTAATAGAGAGATGATCAAAAGATAATTGAGGAAGAAATGATTATGAAAAAAATACTTTAACCCATTTTTAAAATAACATGAGAAACTATTGCGGCCACTTTAATTATTTCACTTCCTATATATCTGCATAACCGTATTTCACAAACATAAGTTCAGTTTAATGATGTCCAAGGGAAAAACATTGTGTCATACCGATCCAAGAGTTGTTGGTGAAAATACAGCTTTGAAATTGGAGTTGACTAAAAGCTTTCCTAATAGGTCTTTGATTTTAGCTGAGATTGATACCTGCAATGAAACATCCCAAACTTTTTGGAATTGTGTTTCTAGTCATTCCACAATTGTAAAGAAACAAAAACTGTTTGACCCTTACAAGGAGCTTTACTGCTCCTGCATAAGTTAGAAACTCAAAAAACTTAGAATCATGAGTACTTCAGAAACAGATAAATTTTGATAATTAACTGAAAGATCCTAGGTGATACTTATTATAAGTGTTATTGGTAGCACTAGCAGCAACCTTCACTTTCTCCTCGGATTCATTTGAAGAAAGCAAAAGGGTGTATGCATCTTCATCCATGTTGTCCTTTTTGGGGTCTTCTTCCTCAGAGAGGAAATCTTGTATCTCTCCTGAAGCCTCCTGTGTGAAGGAGCTAGTTCTATACTCTTCTTTGGGAACTATACTTGCGGAAATTCGCATTATGTTGTATACATAAATCCATATGTAAACAGCTCCAACCTACAGTTTCACAGTTAACACCACTTCTGAAATCTAAAGGGAAAAAGTATAGCCAAATAAACGTTATCATTTTTCCCAGTTTTGGTTGGAAAACTTCATATTTATATTTGCTACTGTATCTTAAGATTTAATATGAAAGAATCTGATGAAGTTACAAACCGCCATAGAAAGTGAAGCATAAGCCATTCCATATTGATAGCAGACATTGGAGTCTCCAAAAGGACTACCTTTGTCTTTACATATAGCCGGGATAATGATTATAGGCAAGTTTCCTAAATTTCCTGTTCATGCAAGTCTGAATAAGCTCAACAAAATGATGTATCCGGCAAGAACCTATGCTACAGCTTGAGCTTTAGATAAAATATGAAACATTTCAAACACAATGGAAAACAACAACAGGGCAACAAGAAGTAACAAGTTTTTGTGGAACTTTCATGTATGCAATTAATTCAAGGGCCTTTCATTTCTTTTTGAAACTCAGAAATATTTGGACTCTCAATCATAGCAATAAGTAGCTTTGCTTACAAGATTAGTAGATATGCACACCATTTATATTAAGGAAATTATGATTCGAATGCTGATTTATAAACAGTTAAACTGTCCAAACACCTGATTAACACTCTCAATTTTCTCTCTTCTATGTCACTATGGACATGAAGATGTGTTTCAGACCCTTAATCATATTTTAAGATTAGAGTGTTGAGTTATTAACTCCCAAAGAATCAAATACTGTTGAGGAGAAGTTATGAAGTGATCTTTAACTATTTACTAATTTTTTCTTGTAAATTAAAAAAAGAGTACATATTACATAAACTATTCAGTGATAAAATTCAGTGGAATTAAACAGTGAAAGCAACACACTGATACATGTTTGGCTTCCCCAGGATTGGTTTATTTATGAAGAGAAAACTCTACCTGCAGAACAGACACCAACTATTAGTCCCTCCAAATGTTTGGGAGCCCTTGTTAATTTGACAAGGATCCATCCTAAGGCAGAGCCTATGATAAACGTGAGGAGGATATTGACGGGCATGAACCACCTAAATCACAACAAAAAATGTTAGAAACCGCAATTCATAAGAAGAAAGCAAAACCTCGATCAAATCAATACTCACAATGAAACAACATTCTCAGAAGTAATCGTGTCAGCCAAATTGCCACCCACCAGAGCAGGATAAAGCACGTAATGTACAAGCTTTCATCATAGATGAAACACTGTTGTCAGCAACATATATATAATATACAAATGGAGATAAGAAAAAAGAGGAAAAAATTTGATTAAGAGTTCCTGGAGTTACATTGTTCACTTGTATCCTTGCATCTTTTCCCAATAAATTTATGTTACCCAGTGCAAGAACTAAGCCAACTGCAGTGATTAGTAGTACTTTGATCACTGGCATAGATGCCACCCACAAAAGCTCCATAAGTGCCATTTCCACTATTCTTCCAACCAAAATATGTGCTAATTACAAATCCTACACGCAAACAAAAGACTTAAAAGCAAACATATTTTAAGCAAACAACAATGAAAGATCTTGGAGAACACAAACTTTGGATCCAAACTATTGCCATAAGAAGGCCCCAAAAGATATAAAGAGCATATTCATTTCATGAAAGGTGGAATTGTGAAGAAGAACAAAACCACTTGGTGAGAACTATAGATTACACTGATTATGATTATGTATGACAGACAAAAGAAACATAAGTACATGAATACAGAACAAGTAAAACCAAAAAAAATAAAAATACCCTCTATAAAATTCTACCAACACGTATCAGCATATACAGGCCAATGAGCATAATCCAGTATATATGAACCAGATGCTACTTCGTTCTATCAGAATCAATACGAAGACGAGGAGGGAGAAAAACGCAGAAGAGGACAAAAAACTATTACCTGGTAAATGCCGCCAGATGACATGATCACAGATTCCACATCATTGGAATGGACCAATGTATTAATTAATTCTTTTACCAATGTCATTTGCAAATGCTAATATTTTAGGCTTTTTTTATTAGGCTAATCAGAATTCAACGAAAAAGCACCTGCAAGCAACCTACTTTGGTCATAGGTGAACACACACTTCACATTAGTTGTTCAGTGAAAAGAATTAAAAATTACTATCATCAAAACTTTTTAATTCAGCTTTTTGCACGTTTTTTAATGGTTAAACCTTATTATAAAGATCACAGAAAATCATAGATCTCTCATCACAATTGTATATCAAGATACTCGAGACTAATTGTTGAATAAGAATAATTTTGCATATACTAACATGTGTGCATGCTGACATGCCAAATAATATAATATAGTTTAATGAACCTTTGGTGGAAGCTAAATCTATTCAATCTTATAAAACCGGTTTTTAATCAACAATAGTGTAAAATTTACTATAAAAGTAAACATGTGAAAGAGAAAAAATTGTGAGAGGAATAAGTAAGCATTTATTAAAGCCAACTTTCTTAACCTACTAAAAGATGTTCAATAATCTTGGTGTCTTGTTACCTTCAATTCTAGGTGAAACAGGGGTAAACAAGAAGGGAGATTTGTTAGTGATGATGAGGTGCACGAGAAAGATGAAACCCACCAGAGTTATTTTTGTATGTCTAATAGTCCTACGTGTTTAAAAGTGAATGTAAATGGTATTCTTTAATCCAAGAGATAAATGTTAAAATAAAACTGTGATAAAACTTCAAATTTTGAAATAAGTGAATGTAGTGATTATCTAACACTTATTATTTGGTTTATTTGAAATGACAAGTTGTGCGTAACCAGGATTCTTATTTCGTTACTCAAATGATTAACCTTCTCTCGTTATCGTACTTACCCAAATGGTCAACCTTGTATCGTTTTCAACCGTAGCAATTTTCTAAAACCCAACAAGAAACATACGTATTTGATGTTGCATTATTTTTATCCTTAAAACTCTGGGATGACGATCAACTTGGACAAACATGCATGCCTCACATGATGTGCCAGAAATGTTATTTTTCGTCTTAGTGGATGAGAGAGATTAAATTGTATGGTCACATAAGACTGAAATCTAGATAAATTTACTCAAATTTATTTTTTCTTCCAAATAATTATCATTCTATAAAAAAACTAATTTCTTATGATTTTTTATCACTAGATCCAAGGATTTTTACACAGAAAGTAATAAAAGATAAAATTTCCCCCAAGTAAATGCTTTGCACACAGTATATTTAGTAATAAAATTTGTATTTAAATTTAAAATAGTTTATTCTTAAGCCGAAAAAGAAGAGGCAGAATCCACAGTGTGGGTGAGGAAGAAGTATGAGACAATTTCAAGTGTCGTGTAGCGAGTAAATACGCAATGTTTATAAATTCGACGAGGGCGATTTCGATGATAAGAACAATGGGTTTTTATACATTTATTTTATTTAAATAAAAATTCTAAGTAATCACTATTCGCTTCCTATATAATAAATCCTTCTGTATTTTCACTTTCAATACATTAAATCTGTGTATCGAAAAGTCTAAAGTCTTCTATTTTGTTTTTTTCTATAAATGAAATTTATCTAATTTTCATAAATTTTGTATGAGTTTTATATGTTGATGGATTAACAGAAAATATTTTGTAGAGTTACATCTTGTCATGCTTCAAA
>Ga0123341_1006566_pt1 | contig 10524 bp, 9 predicted proteins | sample Turbeapinknodule_FD_89959 | JGI IMG/M metagenome (GOLD analysis project Ga0123341, IMG submission 89959) | Root nodule microbial communities of legume samples collected from Mexico - Turtle bean Mexico pink nodule | ecosystem: Host-associated > Plants > Roots > Nodule | place: Mexico: Nepantla...
ATACAAAAGTGATTTAGGAGACATTTTAAAATGTAGACTTTAGATAGCAAATGTTATAACAATTCACAATATATAGTTTAAAGTCAAAGTTAGAATTCCATTTATTATAAAATGTAGGTACTTGTGTTTATAATTTATTCAATTTAAGTTTTAATAAATTTATAAGTTCTGACTAAGTTTTTCAATTTTTGAATTAATTTTTTTATATCATGAAAAACTCCAATGAAACTATTTTTTTATAAAATAGTTTTTGAATTAATATTTACTTTTTGAACATATTTTATATTTGTTTCATATTTTTAATTATTTTGAGTTAGCTTTATTAATCTTTTATTATTTAAAAATTATTTCATAGCCCACGAAGCTCACATTTCTAATACCCTGTTCGAAATCGATGCTGGTTTTCGCTGTTTACTCTCTCTCTTGGCGCAGCTGAAGCAGAGAGAAGTTGAAGAGAACGATGGCGCCACCCATTCCCAAAGTTCTGATGGTCAGAGAAATTCAGTTCTCTCATGGATATTGGTTCCATCTGTGTTATTGCAGTTGTTGTTGTTGTTGTGACCTTTTGTTGTGTGGTTTTCCTTTCAGGTCGCAGAGAAGCCTAGCATCGCTCTCTCTATTGCTTCTGTTCTCTCTCGAAATCAGGTACTCTTTTTCGCATTTCGCATACACATCCTCTTACTTCAAAACCTATATAAATGTTTCTTCCATTCAAAACCTACACACATGTTTCATCCGTTCAAAACCTAGTGGTCGTGCTGTTTATAGCTTTGTTTGATTTCCGCCTAAAATGAAAAATGAAAACAAAACAGTTACTAAAATACGCAATTGAGTTCTCATATTACTATTATTGTCTGATTAGAATGCACTGCAGTTTTTTGCACTGTTATTCAATCACATATTGCCATGTATGATAAGTTTTTTCACTTTTGTAATTTAATTAGAACACACTGACAGTTTTTGCTCTGATTTAATCACTTATTGTCATGTATGATAATTTTGTTAACTTTTATAATTATTACACATACTTGAGATGATATGTGATTAATTTTTCAGTATAATTTTTTTACACTCAGTGTAAAAATGTTATATTAGCTTTAAGTAAAAATTAAACTAAACTTCTTGAAGCACATTATGTAAGCAGGCGTTTACGAGAAGGGGAAGTACGGAAGTTCATGAATTTGACGGGAAGTTTCTTGGGTCGCCTGCATATTTTAAAGTAACATCCGTTATTGGGCACGTATTCAGGTTTTTTTCTTATCTTTTTTTCGAGGAGATCACTTAATAAGATTTTCATTAAACTTTTACTTTTATTTTTTTTATATCTTTTAAAATATTATATTAGGCATTTGCACACTCCTTTTGTCATGTCTCTCGTTGAATGGAAGTTGTATTAGATTAGATGTCAATGGACATTGTAGAAATTCAGTGAGTGGCATGCAAAGCAAGAAATTCTATATTACGATGCTGTTCCACAACTTCCATATGATCAAAGGAAGGAAAGGATAGTGCATCACAGATGATTAAATCACTGGAGTTGTTTGACATGAATCTCTATCTAGTTTGTGGTTTAATCTTTTTGTCATTGAAAAGTGTAGCAAGTGTCCCGTTTTATACTAACTTTTTGAAGGCTGGATCAGTTTATGGTGCAAACCATGCTATTTGGTCTCACTGCACGTTATGCATGTCTCAAATCCTGAGTGGTTTTAGTATTCACTCTGGGTTTTCTATCTTTTGTTGATAATGTAGTGTAGATTTTCCTGCTAAATATCAAGATTGGGCAGCTACAGATCCGTTAGATCTTTTTCAGGCTCAGGTTCTAAAGAATGAGTCAAACCCAAAGGTATTACTCCACAAATATTTCCTGCTTTTCTGTGAGATCTGTGGCTTGTTGGTGGACATGATTCACAAATCACAATAGAAGAGGCTTAGTTGTTGCAGTGGCTCCTCTGTGTCTTCTCATAAAATCATTTATACATTATTTGGAGTTATTGGGAGCAAGATAGATTACTTTTGTCTTTGTTTTCCTTACTGAAACCCAATTTCATGATGCTTTATATGCTCACAGTTAATATGAAGTTAGACCAGACAGTAACATTAAATTTTTGTTAGTAATCTATCTGTCTATATACATTTCCTAAAGATTGGTGACGGTTTTCTTAATGTTTTCTGAAGGTTCCTAGAAATTCACTTAGGGAAAATGTTCTGGAACTTTTTTTTATAGTTTTCGTGTATTTTTGAATTCTTCTAGTTTTGAATACTACAAAGGGGCTTAAGGCTGCAGGCATAATAGGAAACTTTTTCTTGCCAATGGAAAATAGATATAACTTTCTATCACAAATAATTATGTATTTTTAAGATGTATTATTAAGAATTTTTCTTAAGTTAGTAGAAAGTGATAGAGGTAAGGGCGTGGAAGGTCATTTTGTGTGCTTCAGCTTTCTGAAGAAAAGTTGACACAGTTCATAAATTTTGTAGACACGTTGCTTTTAGATGCAAAGTTGTAGAAGTTTTGGAAAAAATGAAGCCAAGAGTTGCTATAACTCTAAAATATCATATTAAGTGAATATAGTGGCCTTAAAAAATGGACAGTGCACACACTTTTCACAATTGTGTTGATAGTGATTTGTTACTTTGTATTTAAATTTACTTGTGACAATGAGGAAAATGAGATCTAAGCTGTTGGGTGTAGATTACTTTATCAAAGAAGGTCTGGTATCATTTCAAAGTTTCACTTGATCTTGACTCTTAGCAAGGGTGATAAATATTCATTTTATAATTTCATTTTAAGCTATCTTATTGTTTATTTATTCTACCATCTTCTGTTTCAGTGGTGTCAGACTTGATACTGATTTGAATGCTTTTCACAGGGTGTTGTAAAGGCCTGATTATATTGAAATGACTTGAGCTGTATCTTTTGGCCTTCATTCCACTCTCTACATTTTGAAGAGTGTTAATTCCATTGATGCTTGCTAACTTCTTACAAATTAGTTATAACACATGGAAATTTGTCATCTATAGTTGACTTATTTGTGATGATTTGCTGCAGTTACTAACACATTTTGTTTCATTCAGGCTCATATTTGTAGACATTTAAGTCAAGAAGCTCGTGGATGTCGTTATTTGGTATTATGGTTAGATTGTGATCGTGAAGGAGAAAATATATGTTTTGAGGGTAACTGTATAATTTTTCTTTTTTACATATATGTCACTGCCGTTGGTAGTCTTCTTTATTTTTTGATACTTTGATGATTATAACCAGTCTTTTCTCTGTTATTGGAATGCAAAGTTAGTTGATGTGAGTTTTGATTTGGTTATTGAAAAAAAAACCTAGCCCATTGAACAAATTGACTTGTAGTTGTCTAAGGTAGCTTGCCCAGAAAGAAAATAGAAAATTGAAATGTAAAAAAATGCTGCCACAGTACCCTTGTTATAGGATGAACATAACTCTTCAGCCCAATCTGTCCTTTAGAAAGACTATTAGTCTATAATAGTCACTAGATTTGTTTAGTACTGGGACCTTAGTATTTGCATCTAAATTTTTATCCTTTCGTTGTTTTACTTACTCCTTTAGGTAGTATGAAGAAATGGCCAGCTAAGAGTGCCTTCTGTGCAATATTTATGTTAAGGACTTAATTTTTTCTATTTATTTTTTGGTGCTTTGTGTGTATTGGTTACACAGCCGGAGGTTGGCCTTCCCTACATTTCAAAATATCCCCTTTTGCCATTTGCAGTGAACATTTAATCCTGCCTTGTGTTATAGTGGGGTATCTTGTTTGGTGCAGATCATGCTTTCACATTCAGTATTTTTTGGAATGAGTTAATTAACTTCAAAATTGCAAATCATATTTTGAACCATATAAAATATTGAATGTTGTTGCAGTTATACAGTGTACTGGTTTCAAAACAAATGATACTTACCGTGCACGGTTCTCTTCTGTTACTGAGAAAGATGTTGTGAAGGCTTTAGACAACCTTGTCAAACCTAATAAAGATGAGGCATTGGCGGTAGATGCTAGGCAAGAGATAGATTTGAAAGTTGGAGTTGCCTTTACTCGATTTCAAACGAGTTATTTCCAGGGAAAATATGGGAACCTAGATTCCAGGGTCATCTCGTTAGTTTTCTGCTCTGTATATCATTTTCTCTTTTTATTATTGTTCTTCTTGTATTGTTTTTGCTGTTATTCCATATTTCTAATTAGTTATTTTTAATTCGTGAAGAAAGATAGGCTTTGATTTTTAACTATGTCTATTGATATCGTGTGTCCATACATGCAGCCAATCTCACCCAGTGAGATAAGACTTTGTTGTTGATGATGATGATGAAGAAGAATGATTGTCATTTCTTATTATTTAGAATTATTTGAAATCAGAATATGTAACTTCTGCATATCCCAGAGTAGCAACAGCTGAATAGAGATTTGCATTTTAGTGCTTCAACTATTAACCTTGCCATATGAGTTGTGTCAAAAATTAAAAATTAGCTACTTGATGTTGATTGCAGTGAGGGTTTACTTAGTTTTAGGCTTGTTAATTGGACCGCAGAAAGCTCAGATAGTGAGACTACTAAACCCCACAAGGCTGCTAATGTCTTAAGTTCACAATGCTTAAAGCCTCATTCTGTTTCTGCAAATCTGAAAAGAGACTGATCAACTTCCTATTCTTCTTGCAATGATACTGCTGATCTCAAGATCAGCTTGGTATATATCACAAATCCATTTAGCTGAAGCTTTTGGAACAATTAGTAATGTGATATGATATACTAGTTTGATTCTCTTTCAATTTTTTTATTCAAGTAGCTATTAATCCCTTTGTCATAAATTAATGGCTATGTTATCATTATGTCTTTGCTGTGCTTTGTTTTGTTCTGTTATGCTATTCTTGTTCTTTTATGCATTCAGGACCTGAGATTGCTTAGGTTCCTAGGTTTGACATGCATTGCCACCTGGTAATGCAAGCTGCAATACACACATCTCAACATTATTCAGAAGCAGGAGATTACATATCACACATTTTCTAATTTCTAATTTATCATCATTCTGGAGTCAATAATTTTATTTTGTTTAAACTTTGATGAGGTTATTGATTGTACTAATTTCTTCCTATTTCAGCTATGGACCGTGTCAGACTCCTACCTTAGGATTTTGCGTGCAGCGATATTTACAAATAAACACTTTCAAGTCAGAAAAGTTTTGGAGTTTGCATCCTTACATAATTCAAAGTGGCTATGAAATTCAGCTAGAATGGCAACGTGGCAAATTGTTTGACATAAATGTGAACAATTCTATTCCTGTATATTTGTGTTCATTCTTTGTCTCAAACCAACAAATGAAGGGCACCCTTTAGATACTTTTATGCCATTTCAGGTTGCTATGATGTTTCAAAAGCTCGTTTCCGAAGATGGACTTCTGGAAGTGACTGAAATATCAGAAAAACAGGAAACCAAAAGTCGTCCTGTTGGTCTGAACACAGTAAACCTTCTAAAGGTTAAGAATCACTTGGAAAAGATAACATTTTATAATATAAATAATGGCTACGTTTGAATTTTCTGTATATATATTAAATGAAAAATTCCACTATTATGGAATGATGCTTTATTCCGGAGAGCTGTTAATGTTTGTACTAAAAAATCTGCTTTAAAAATCAGACAACTATATTTTATTCTGGATTCAATGTTAATTTCTTGAGTTAATGTCAAATAACTTGGGTACAATGTTCTTTCCAGGTTGCTTCAAGTGCTCTAGGATTTGGACCTCAGATGGCTATGCAACTAGCTGAACGGTTGTATACTCAAGGTTTCATCAGGTTTTCTCACAATCTCCTAGTCTTCTTATTAGTAATGTTATATTTTCTTAATTTGTAGCATGTACTAACATTTGATTGGTTTCTGCACAATGTCTCTCTAGCTATCCACGCACGGAAAGCACAGCATACCCTCCTTCATTTGACTTTCTTGGTGTACTCTCTGCACAAAAAAATAACCCAACATGGGGTAATTATGTACAAGGACTACTTACTGCTGGTTATCAAAAACCTCGTCTAGGAACAGATGTAGGGGACCATCCTCCCATTACTCCAATGAGATCAGCAGCAGAAGATATGCTGGGCAATGATGCTTGGAAGCTCTACCAATATATTTGTCAACACTTCATAGGCACAGTGTCTCCGGACTGCAAGTATATAAGGTAAAAAATTGTACTGTTTCAATATTTCTTGATCATCACCTTATGGTTTTGACTTAAGTCAAGTGATTCCACAAATGTCCTGTGCCTTTGTTTGGATTGTTTTATCTGAGGCAATCTTGTTAATTTATGTTTGTTGTGGTCTCTCCTTGTTATCTATTTAAATATTTAAACATTTTGATAATGTTAGCAATACTGGAGTACGGGTACAAATGTCAAACATTCTATAACAATGTAATAGGGGCCAAGGTCATAAATTCATAAATATGTAGGCTCTGCAACCTATCGGAATTTTCTCTCTTTCAATTTTTCCTTGTCAGACTGTATCTAAGTGCACATGGTAGAATATTCAGGATATGGCTTCCCCCATATTGTTGTCATAATCATAATAATATAGTTTTTACAGAATATATTGGCATAATATTTCTGCTTATTTCTTCTAAGATTAATCTTTGTCTAAACCATTGCAAATATTCACATGCCCTCGCTTTATTGAACTTTATAAACATCTAGCTTTTCATACATTATTGTCATCCTTCCAGGAGGAAGGTTGAGTTTTCCATTGGCGGAGAGTCCTTTCATTGTACAGGGCAGCATGTTGTCACCAAAGGATTTACTGCTATAATGCCTTGGTTGGCCTTAAATGATAAAAATATTCCATCATTTGTAAAAGGGCAGAAGATAGAAGTATCAAAGTTGGAGCTCTATGAGGTAACTGTGGTGACTCTTGACTCGTTCAGATTCTGTATGCAGTATTTTAGATTTGATCCTAATTTCTAGCCATTTCTAGTCTTTTTTGTTGTCTTTTTTGGTGGTGTAAACCATAAAGGGAACTGTTCAGTTTTATATTCAACTATAATAAAGGCCAGGGATGGTTGACTCATATATAACCATTTTTTAGAAGAATTTTTTTGAAACATATTTTGTATTAGAGTTCTATATATATTATGGATAGCTAACACCGCAAGTTCTACAGGGGATTACCAGTCCTCCAGATTACCTAACTGAAAGTGAGCTGATATCCCTGATGGAGAAAAATGGAATAGGAACAGATGCATCAATTCCCGTACATATTAACAACATATGTGAGCGGAATTATGTGCAGGTAATGGTATAGACTTGTAGCCTATATAGATGCATCATTGTCTGGATATTCATCTAATCAAATTGCAGGTGCAAGCAGGCAGAAAGCTTGTCCCGACCCCATTAGGCATTACATTAGTAAGAGGTTATCAAACTATAGATCCAGATCTCTGCCTGCCCGATATTCGTAGCTTCATTGAGCAACAGATCACTCTTATTGCCAAGGGTCAGGTAGATCATCGACATGTGGTGCAGCATGTAATCCAACAGTTCACACAGAAGTTTAGTTACTTTGTCAAAAAGGTTGGCTAACTTTGGTTTAGTGCTTGTTCGTGTTTTCTTGGTGATAATATGGTTCTATACGATTGTCTTTTCAAATTTCACAACACATTAGAATTTTATTTATTTATACTAAATAATTTCTCTTGATTTAAGTTAGTTTTGTGCTTGATTCTCCTTCCTCCAACCCTAACCTGAAGATTACGTTCTTTTGAACTTTTTTTGGGTAAAAATTTAAAATTAATTGTTACTCTTGTTTTCTTTCTAATTTTGTCAGGTCACAGTTTATCCCGAATTTCCCTGGCTTACATCTTTTGCTTCAGTCTTACAATCTATTCTTACTGTTGTCTGTCAAACCATTTATTGATAACACACGCTTTTGTAAAAGCTATGAGGTTTTGCACTCCTCTTAATGCATCGGTGTATTGATGTATGCTGGATTTATTCCATATGCATCCGTGAGTAGAAAGATTCCATGTCTTCTTTATTCTTTCTTTTTCAAATATTGTCCACAAGTCCCCGTGACGTTTGCTACTAAGTTGCACATGGATGTAGGTTGCATTGTTACTAATTCTGTTGCTTTCTATATTGCTTAGATTGAAGATATGGATGCATTATTTGAAGCACAGTTTTCTACGCTTACTGAATCAGGGCGTATTCTGAGTAAATGTGGTAAATGCTTGAGATATATGAAGTACATTTCTACTCAGCCTCCACGATTGTATTGTGGTACATGTGAGGAGGTTTATTATCTTCCTCAGAAGGGAATTATCAAGGTATTATACAGCCTGTCTAATAATATCTACTCTTGAAAAACTGTTGAATTTTGGTAAATTTATATTATTGTTAACTCGTTTCTATCAAAAGTATTTTGTATGATTGTATTAAGTAGCATTGTTAACATTTCTCCCCATCCTTATTCCGAAGAGCAAAGTCTTCCTATCTTTCCCTGTTTACAATTTATCTCTTCCTTCTTCGTTCCACTTTCTTTTCCTAAGCTAATTTGTTATTGGGGCTGACTTCCTTTCAACCATTTGTGCCTTTTTCCTTGAAAACAATATAAAAAAATCCAACGAATTTCAGACATCTGATATGCAGGTATAAAATGTCTTCACTGTCAGCAAACTATTGAGAGATTTCCTTTTCATTTTCAGAATGTGTTACAGTTTTCGTACTTGGAGTGGTTTAACAACTACCATGTCACTATAATTGGAGGATGACTATATGAGCATTCCTTTTAAGATTATTACGGACCTACATTATGTGTGCTATCATGCACCAGTGCCTTCACTGTTTATTAGATCACGAGCAAGAGGACTTTTAGTGTACCTTTTCACCATCCAGTTCCTTCCTAACTTGTCTAAACTTGTAATCAACATTATTATTTTGGCTTCTCTCCCTTCAAGATGTGGAACAAAGATAAGAAAGAAAAGAAAGAAGGGGCTTGGGTTTTGGTAATATTTGTCAAACACTGCTCCAGCAGATTGAGTGTGAATAATATACTTGGGAAAGTTAAAAGTAGTTGAGAAGGAGTGATGGTAATAATATTTTGCAAGAATGATTGATATATTTCACAGTACTCGAAATACAGAGTCAGCAGCTTATACAAGATACAAGCTCAAAGAAAAAAATATCAGAGAAGATAAAGGCAAAACAGAATACAGTTCTAGAAACTAAATACTTAAAAAATTATTATTCTCCTAACACATGTGCTGACCATTGGATATTTACCGTTTCATTTAATCTTCGTTGTTGCTGTGTTGTTTGGTTTGCCAAATGCCTGTCATTCACATTTGCTTCAATTTTTTCTACAGCTGTACAAAGAATTGTCTTGTCCTTTGGACAATTTTGAGCTTTTAATTTGCTCCATGCCTGGCCCAGATGGTAAATCATTCCCACTATGCCCATACTGCTACAGTAATCCTCCATTCGAAGGCATTGAAGCACTCATCAATACCACTAAAACTGGTAGTGCTGGCAAGATTGGCAAGGGATCTGGCATGCCCTGCAGCCTGTGCCCTCATCCCAGTTGCCCAAATTCTCTGGTTTCCCAGGGTGTATGTGCTTGCCCAGAATGCAGTGGAACACTTGTCTTAGACCCAATAAGTGCTCCCAGATGGCGACTTTGTTGTAACATGTGTAATTGCCTAGTTTTTCTTGCACAAGGTGCTCACAGAATCTCCACAACTAAAGAGCGGTGTCCTGAATGTGACTCTTCAATCATAGAAGTAGACTTCAACAAGAAAACAACTCCTCTGGAAGACGGAGCAACCTTGCACCGTGGCTGCATTCTATGCGATGAGTTGCTTCATTCCCTTGTGGAAATGAAACATGGTAGAAGTTTCAGGCACATGGGCTCAAGAGGAAGAGGTAGAGGTAGAAAAGGTGGAAGGGGCAGAGGACGCGGAGGTGGAAAAATGATGGATCCAAAAATGAGTTTCCGAGATTTTTAAGTAATGCCCAGTTGTTCATCATATATATCTGTTGCTGTAACTTGTACACGTTTCTAAAAAGAAAGAATATATATTACATAAAATTTGTTCATGGCGTAATTTTTTCACTCGCTTTTAAGAAGAAATAGCAAATGTTGAAGGTTTTTTAATTTTCAAAAGTAAATGCATTCAAATGCATTGCGTTCAACCCAATTTTGTTTAAAGAATATGTATTTGTGTTTTACTGTTCCGGTTTTGTTGAAGCAATAATTTGTATTTTTGTACATAGAGTTCTTGAAATCTTTATAGTAGCAGGCAAATACTTCTTCCAGAGAAGGTTTGTTACAAAACTTGATGCAGTGTTACACAATATAGGCAGCCATAAAATATGTATCTACTTGAGAGTGGAGATGCGTTTATTTTAATTTTGATAATTTATGATTAAATGTTATGATTAAGCTATACTAACGTGAATTATAATTAATTTTACATCTTTAGTAATTTTGTATAAATGTAATTTTATTAAGAGTTAAATCATAAGTATATAT
>Ga0123341_1006567_pt1 | contig 10524 bp, 7 predicted proteins | sample Turbeapinknodule_FD_89959 | JGI IMG/M metagenome (GOLD analysis project Ga0123341, IMG submission 89959) | Root nodule microbial communities of legume samples collected from Mexico - Turtle bean Mexico pink nodule | ecosystem: Host-associated > Plants > Roots > Nodule | place: Mexico: Nepantla...
AAAAACTACAACAAAATGAAGTTTCAAAATTTGTTTACACACAATACGGTTTAGCCAAACCCCAATCACACCAGTATCCATTAATTTCCTGACACAAGTTTTTAACAATCTGTTTTAGTGCCATTTTGTGGGTAGAGATGGCTAATTCATGGTTTATCTAATTAAAACTTCTCTACATGTCAATAGAAGAGGCACATCAGATATGATGACAAAGTGAGATAAAGTTAAAATGCTCGAATGATAGCATAATTCAAACTTAATGTCAGTTTTCTTTAATCTCAGAAGATTTAGAACAAGTTCAACATTATGTGATAATGATCAACCTTTTCAAGAACACTATATTGTCCTCTTTGTCAAGAATTGGCTTAAATTTCCTCTTGGATGATCATGGGCAAAACACAATATTGCTGAGATTGGTCCATGCAGTGAAATCAACCTCCAAAACCTTCTAGCAGATCATTCTCTCATTGACAGATCTCACAAAGCATCCAATAGATAACTGGTGTAAGATCCTTTCATTAGGAACGAACACGGTGCAAAAAGGCCCCAGAATAAACCAAGACTCAGGAATGAATACAATACCTCATCATAGTTCAACATCTGGAACTCCCACCAAGAAAGAATTTGGATCGTTGGATCCAAGAAGTGGAATATACTCTGACCCTCTCACATGAACACCAAAGCAAGCTGCATAAAGAACATATGTCAACGAGTTTCAAGCAAAAGTAGCATATAGAAGATCTTGATATTTCTCTCACACTTCATTTGGGTGGAAGGGGAGAAAAAGCTACTTGATATTGGGTTTTCAATATGAATCAAAATACTGCATAATCAACATTTTATACTGCAGTAGCAACGGTTTGCTGTTTAAGTAAATATAGTGTCATCACATTGTAAGATCGGTTTTTCTAGTTTAGTAAGGATGGTTTAAAAAGAATTAAGATTAAATTTCCAAGTTACATACAAATTAATTGTTTCCAATAACTCACCATCTCTTTAAACTTTTTTTTTATATATATATTCTTTCTACATAGTGGGTGGCTTCAGCTAGATCAACTCTATCCAATCAAAATTGGAATTGGATAAGTTTATCCCGTAACATTCACCAACATACCAATGATCCTCTTTATGTAGCGTCCTCTAGTTCTCACTGTATCAGAGCAAATATTTTGTTCATGATCTCAGTCCATGTAAAAGTACACTCTTTTTAAATCCCTATAATGTATTTTTTTGGGTTACTCTCAACTCCACAAAGATTATCAATGTTTTTATCATCAATTACAACGGTATCTAATCTTTGTTGATGTTACATTCATTGAGACTATTCCTTATTTTTCTTCCACCATTGAAGAAGTCCCTTGGGAGGTTCCACCTTTTGTCCCTACACCTCTAGTACCTCTTACTCCACCTCCACTTCTCACATACCATGAAAACCATAGTAACCACTATAAGTGTGACCCCTCTTTCTTATTTTTCTTTTATATCTTCTTTGGACTCTTTGTCTATTCCTAAGTCTACAAGGGAAGTCATGGCTAACCACAATTTGCCATAGGCATTGCTGGCAAAGATGACTGCTTTGGATGCTAGAAACATATGGGAGTTTGTTCCCTTTGCTCCCAACAAAACCATTGTTAGGTGTAGTTCGGCCTATATAGTGAAGATCACACTTGATGGTACAGTTAATAGTTACAAAGCTTGCTTTTAAGCTTAGGGATATACTTAAATTTTAGGCCTGGATTATGGTGACACTTTTTCTTGTGGCCAAAATCACCTTTGCCGCCTTTTTCTTGTCAGGCGAACATTTCACCAATTGGATATAAAAAATGTCTTTCTACATGGTGACTTGTACGAAGTGTACATGGAACATCCACCTGATTTTATAGCATTCGGTGACTCACACCCTCTTTGTAGGCTTTACCTCTCACTTTATGCCTTTAAGCAATCTCCTCAGCTATTTCAACTCGATTTTGCTTAAGTTTGGTATGACTCATTGTGACACTGATCAATCGATTTTTTTCACTTCATTCTCCGCCTAGCATGTGCATCTATCTTGTCATACATGCTAATGACATTATCATCATCGTAGTTTCCCAATCCTAGTTTCATAATTGATTGAGACTAGTATACTTATCGCCTCAACGACAATCCTATATATCCTAATTTGAAGCTTCATTCAGGTCAAGGGGAACCATTGGACAACCCTAGAAGGTATTGTAATCTAGTAGGCAGACCTTAATGTCTCTGGACCAGATATCACATATGCAGTTAATGTGATTAGTCAATTCTTAAAGGCCACATGTGATAGTCACTAGAATGTTGTGATACACATACTTCAATATATCAAGAATGCACCAAGTTGTAGTTCAATAGATGTAGATAAATGCAATTCCAAAATTGTGTTATTCTGACATTGCTTGGGCATGATCACCATCAAATAGGAGGTCCACTTCAGGATATTGTCTTCTGAGTGGAACCTTGAGTTTTTGGAAGAACAAGAAACAAATATAGTTGCTAGATCTAGTGTTAAAGTTGAGTACCAAGTTTCGACAGCAATTGCATGTGATATTACTTGGCTTAAGCAACTTCTCCATCAATTAAAATTTAGAGATACATACACATCATGCTCAACCAATATGTGACAATGAAGTTCTCATTCACATTGCATCAAACCCAATCTTACAAAAGCGGACTAAACACAAATTGATTGCCATTTTGTGAGAAAAAATATGCTTTCTGAAGAAATCATCATTGACACTGTCAACTCTGGTGACTAACTTGCAAACATGTTCACTAAATATCTGAAGAGCTCTCTTATTCCACATTTACAATATATAACATATATGCTCTAGCTTGAGGGAGAGTAAAACAGATATAATTTGAGCTTAGTAATCGAGGAAAATATGTACAACTGATAATTAGGGATACTCTCCTTAAGGTTTCCCTATATTATACTTTTCATAGTTTATGATCAATTGCATTGTTTGGTTAGGTGGTATAAATTAGGGTTCTGGGAGATTCTGAGAGTTTCCTCTTAGTTAGTGTTGCTTGGGAAGCACACAACTGTTAGGTAAGGGGAACTTAACTATATTGAAACTTTGTCTAGATTTGGTTAGAGTAAATTTGTATGTTAAATTTTGAATGAACAATGATTGTCTTTCAACTAAATTCTAGTGGTTGAATTGAGTTGAAATAGTATATTTTGATTGGATGACAAAACTATGATTTTGGTTGTACCAATAGGTACTATTTGAGTTATAATACAAGTGGAAAAAGGGAAAATTGATGGAAATCAATGTTGGGACGTTGATGTGCAATCTACTTATTTTGTTTTCTCTGAATATATTGCTTGAGTGTCGAGCCATTACTCGAGCAATGTTCAAGCAGATGAAATCATTGCATGCACCAAGCTGTGTCGCTCAAACACCATCATGGTGACTTGAGCGACAATGCTCCTCACCCAAGCTATGACTTATGGCTTAGTGAGAGAGATACCAAAGCAATTTTCTCTCCTGTGGAGCTCTCACTGCTCATGCAACAAGTGGTCACTCAAGCAATGAAGAAATAGGTTTTTGGGTGGTAGCTTGTGTACCAAGCCATGTCACTCAAGCAACAAAGTGATGCTTGAGTGAGGGAAAATTAATGTTGATTCTCTTTCCTCTAGAGTTGGTTAATCAAAGGACAAGGCAAAGCTCAAGCAAGAGAGAAATTGAACCAATTTTCTCTCCTCTAGAGCTAGTATCGCTCAAGCGAACTTAGCTCACTTAAGGGATATGGTTGGTTATTCAAGCAGTAGTCTTACAACATAGTGAAGTAAAGACAGGTCGTTTAAGCGAAGAAGTTTTTACTTAAGCAACATTCCTTCGATGTTATGGCATGATATGTTGATGATGTGTTATTATAGTTATGATGTATGTATGTTGTTACACATCATTTAGGCAGTATATTTGGTAGGAATTACCATAACAATGTTCATGCACCAGCTGACCTAAAACTCATGAACTCACCACATTATGTACTATAGGTTTTTAAGATTATATATATAATGGGGTTATCATACAAATACAAATACTACTAGCTATTAGCTGCAGCAAACATCAACATTTAAGAGTGAGAATGACTTTAGACACAAGAAAATAATTGAGTTCAAATAGGCAGGATCCAAAATCATGAACTTAAGAAAATAATCTCACGAGTGAATGGAAAACTAATTTCTTTAAAATATAACTAGATGAAACATTTTTCCAATCAGACGCTAATTCTATTTGTGCTTGGAGTAACAAGGTATTAAGGCATCGAACTTGATAGATTGAACTTTCAATCTACCAAACAGTATTTTTAAAACTAATGCATTACCATTCTCTATTTTCATGACACTTTGGAGCATTACATCCATCTTTGTTTTCATATCATAATTGTCATCCATAAGTGGCACTACAAGTGTAAGCTCCCTGTATATATCACGCACAAATCTGCATATCTTCTCAGCAAATTCAAGTTCACCTTCTGATATCCTACCAATTGCTAAACGCATCAGCTCTCCAGTCAAATCTGCAAGCTGAAAACAAATATTGAACACCTTTTAGAGGAAGAGGGAGAAAAAATTACGGAAAGGATCATTTAACTCCCTTAAACATAACATTTTTCACAAATACCTTGGACTTCTAGTTTGCCCAAATTGATCCTTAAACTGCATAATATTTATTGGCTCCTTCTATTAAGTTAGGGTTAAACTATAGGCAATGATAATTTCAATTATTTGTTTTTTTAAAATCTCAACCTTTAACTTTTATATTTTTAAATCAGTTTTTCCATATTTTAAAAAAAAAATGTGGTTCCAGATTCAATCAAGAGATTTGAAATGACCAAAACACTTGGTCTTCTTGCCAGTAACAGAGACCAAAAGGGAACCACGATCATTGCCAACTCTAACTCCAACTCATGGAGTCCCCGAAAAGAACACCATGCTCTAGAAGTTAGTGAGCTAATACCACCTGCACTAGTTGTGCCATCTCTGGTGGTGCAACCAGCTGAGTGTTGACATGCAGCATTGTCCCTTCACCCTCACTGAGAACAAGATCATCATCAAAGCATGTGCCAGTTCAAGAAAATAAACAGGGTCACATCTCACACCTCCACCTTGGCCACATTGACAATGCCATCAAAAAACCATTACAGTTCCCCCCATCTCCACCATCAATGCTCCTCCCACCCCAGTTACCCACAGTGAAGTGTCCCATTAGCTCCTCTGATGCCCTTCTACTAATGCCTATGCACACGAAAGTTTCTTAGAACCAACTACCCTTACAAGAAGTATGCACAAAGGCAATTTTGATGGAGAAAGGTGGACCAATGGAGAAGTTCAATTGGTAGGTCTGTGAGAACACCTTTGAGCTTATTCTCTCCCAGACAGAGCCCAAAAAAGATGGAGAAAGAATGAAATCAATATGAAGCAGCATAACGATAAATACTTTATGCAGATGATGCACCACTTGATAACAGAAGAAGGTGGCTTACATCTCTGCATAGTTGCACATTTTTACCCTTTTCTTATTTTTCTATTTTAGAAAAGTCAAAAAATATGGAAAAAGTTATTTAAAAAATAAAGTAAGGGATTGGGATTTCAATTTACAAATGCACAGTTTAAGGCATTGGTATCAGAACCAACAAATTATCGACCTGCTCAACACACTGGATAGATGGTTATACCAGTAGGTCACTAATTGAACCACATGAGCCCGTATTCATTAAATATGTCAAACTTTATTATACTACAGATTCTACATATAACTTCAACTGTGTACAATCACAGTAGTTTGGCTGGCGCGATGGTTCAGTTCCTAGCTAGCCTCCCAAATACAATCAGAATACTTTGGCCAGTCTATTAAATATATAAAATTTAAAATTTATGTGAACGAATTCTATATATAAAATTTTTGCCTCATGGGTATCAAGCAAACTCACAGTAACCCATCTTGGTAAGCAAGGAAGCATGGGTTCAAACCCAACCAAAGTGCAAATTCTGCCCAATTTTTGCCTTATTTCACTTCATATTACCCTTTGCATGTGCAAGCTTCAATTGTAATCAGATCTGCACACAGTGAGGAGCAGACAATGGACACCGGGTATCAGCATGCAGCAGTTGGTCAGAATGTACAGCAGCAAGTTGGACAGCATACAAGGGCCTGTGGACAACATTCAATGGCCGGAGGACCACATTCAAGGACCAATTCAAAGCTTAACTGGATGAACCGGTTTAGCTGAGTTAATGACGTACGCATGGTCAGTAACATCTCTGATCTGAAGACATGACTTTTTCTGGACATAGGTCTGGTTCCCCGTTAAACTGATCAGACTAGTTGGTTTAGTCCAAGTTTTACAACACTAGTTTAAGGATCAACTTGAACCGAAATAGAGGTTAAATAGTCTTTTCCCAGCATAAAAGTTAAGTTCTATGCATGTTTTATATCCATATGAAGATTATTAAAAATGTGTCAAATGAAACTGCAGAAATCATCACAACAAATCAAGAAATTCTACAAATCTGTTAAATTGGGTCTCGCAACAGGGAAAATGATAAAATGTTAAGAAATTTGTTTTTACCCCTAATAGATAGTCAAGGACATTTATTTGAAGAGGATGTAGAGATGGGTCATTCAGTGGTAGCAATGTTTTGTTCATCTCATCAAGCTTCAAAAGTGTTCCATTTTTGCAGAAACAAAAGAATGTAGCTGCTTCAACATACTCCTGTATCTGCATAGTACAACCGCCCCAGACAAGAATCAGAGAAAAGTATTTGATCTTAACAAGGAAATATGTGTGAAGTATACCCCTGGTGAGTATGCTCGCCTTAGCTTCCAAAAATCAGTTCCCTTCAATTCTTTGACTAGTCGTGACACATACTGATCAGTCACAGCTGCTAAGTCCTTTTCAGCTTTCTCAAGTACTTCCACTTTATTGTATTTACTCATCCTTGTTAAGAAATTAGAATACAATAACGCCAGTAAGATCATGAAGATGTAGATGACATGTAAGTTTATAAGAATAAATCATTAACCATCTGCAGTAGAATTTGGACTCCTATTTCTTTTACTTTATATTTTACTGTACAAAAAGAATTCATCGAGATATAAAGGTCTTAATGACTCATATTAACTCATTCTATTTGTATTTAAAAAATACAAGGGGATTAAGGTATAAATAATGAATGTGAGACTGCAAGAGTAATGCAATTCATATAATACTCACTGCTAATAGAAAACAATCTCATCAAACTACAATAGTTTTGAAGTACAACTAAGTTGATTCAGATGACAAATTGAAAAGATAGGACAAATTAATCACAGAAAAGAGCATGAAAAAGATATATCATAATGTTTAAGTAATTCAGCTGATGCAGGTAACACCGCCATGGACATATATAGAGAACAGGAGGGATGAAACAGTGGAGAAAGAGAAAACCTGTGCACTTGAAATATGACTTTTTTGCTATTCATTGTTATGTCTCGACTTGCTTTAACCACTCTTTCGCGTTTGTCATTCTATAAATATACGTTTGAAAAAATTCAAAATAATAGACAAATATGGAATTGTAATCTGCAATACTGTAAAGGTACTGCTGACTTTAAAGGATATTCTTAGCTACCCAATATCCATGTAGATTTAAACCTTCAAATTAAGTTATTGTAAAGTAAGTTTCTACATATCATCACTGAGGCAAGATTATTGTATAAAGGGGCAACGTGTACTGTGCTCCAAAAATCAATTCCTAAAATCCCAGATGAATAGTGAAACATTACACTCACAAAATTAAATTTGAGAGGAGACTCTCGAACATAAAGCCCCAAGCCGAGGGAAGAACAAATATACATAATCAAAACATTTAAAATTTCAATATCAACTTTGCTAAAAAATTCCTGGATAAGAAAACACAAGTAGGAAGTTTTTATAGGAAAGTATAAATTCAAAACAAATGCACATTTTCTATGATTTCCAACAAAAACATTATATTTGTTGATTCCTTAGCACTTTCCTAAGAACAACGAAATAGCAATTCAATATTTCCATCACAAATAAAATGATCAACATTTAACATCCCATCAATCCTTTCCTCTTCTCTAAGTCACAGGCAGTGAGTATGTTTGGATCCAACGAGTTTGGAGAGAAAATTTGAAGTAAATGTTCTCCTTGCTAAGAATTCTTCAAAATGAAAGGAAGTAAATGAGAGATTATCATTTTACCCCAACATCCCCTGTTCATATGTTTTAAACATTTTACGATTATATAAATTGACAATAAATAAATTAACCACCATCCCTTTTCAACTAAACTGTTTTTTCCAAACATATCCTCAAAGGGCACTAGCTTGTCCTTAATACACCACTGCAGAATGAAAAGTAGCCTAAACATGAAGAAAAAACCCTAAGAAATGAAAAAAGGAACAAAGGGGTGGAAGACTAAACCTTTAGTCTTCAAAGCAAAACCCCTTTCAGCTTACTTGTACACAATCTTGCAATGAAATTCAAAAGGGCTTGGGAATTTGAAATAAAGAATAGACAAAATTAACGGTGCATGACAGTAGATGAGAAGCATTACAAGGTCATTGAGATATTGGGTATATCTGGTAAAAGCGTCCTTCAAAGTGGGTTCAATGGGTGTGAATGTGGCCATGGTTCTAACCCTTTTTGCTGAGCTCTGAGAGTTGGTCCCTGCAACTGTGAAAGTAAAAAAAAAAAGGATGTTATCTCAGAGAAATAATTGACGGCAATGAAAGATGTTCGAATGACAGAGAGAAGGTTACTTTGATGGAGGCGTTGAGGTTTGGATGCCATGAACAGAGAAAACTTGTGAAGAGAGTGTAACATCTCTTTTCTTCTTTTTTATTTTTCTTTTCTTTTTTAATCAAATTAAAATTCGTAACGGCATAGCAATACCTCACTTACACATTTGTCTTAAATGGCGTATCTGTATCTGACAAACGTATCACTGTAAACACTGGTACGAATGACACTTATAAGTTAAGAGTATTAATGAATTTTTGAAAATTCTAACAGTTCTAACACTATTTTAAAATGTATAAATACAATCATTTTCTAAAAACTCAAATTTATTGTATAAATTTCAATTATGATTGTAAAAATAAGAAACAAATTCTTTTGAATTCGTCATAATTTATATAATTCAAAATTATATAATATATAGATTTGTGTCTCCGTATCTTACATTTTAAAAATTATACGTATTTCTGTATCCGTATCCATGTCATGTCAGTGTCCGTATCCATATATGTGCTACATATCTTCCCACACCTAAACCCGGTCATCTATTAATTTTATTTATTTGTTCCTTTTTTTCAATTTTTAGTCTAATTTATGAACTTAAAATATGTAAACTTTTCTACTTTTTCTAAGACGATACAAAATAATTACACCTTTTTAATCTTATGATTTATATTAAAATAATTTAAATGTTTTATCAGTATTAAATGGATTTAATTATTGTATCTTATTCTTATAATCGACCTACTAAAATTAATATTGAAATCGAATCAAAACTACAATTTATATTTGTTATAAAATATAATTTAAAAATAAGTTACATTTTAATATTGAAAAATAATCTACTATAAATTCAAATCATGATATTTCATAGAGAAGTTAAAAACTAAAATGGGAAAAATAATCATTCCTACTATAAATAGTTATAGAAGTGGCAAAATATGTTAACTCAGCTCTTTTTATTTCAATCCACCAAAAATAAAGAGTCATTGTCGTATTAAAATCGATTGAAAATTTTAATATGTTCTATCAAATGATGGATCAACGGATCCACAAACTTTTTTTTTTTTGTTTTTAAGCAATTTCAGTTTATGTCATTGATCTCCATCTACATTCGATTGTTTTTTTTTATCACTTTTTTAAATTTCCAAAATAAAAAAGAATTAAACTTTTTTATAAGTTAAAAACATTTTACATATTAGAGTAAAGTCAGAGGCTGTTTGTTTCTCCTTTACCAATAAAGATTTTAATCTCTACTAAAATTGCAATGTAACAGTAAAAGTTGGAGTAAGTCTTATAATCAGTTTGAAAAAATAATAATTAAAACTTAAAACTTAATTCACCATACCTACTTATAAACTATAACTTAATCAGTTATTTAACCTATCTCTCATATTAAAATAATTCTATTAAATAGATAGAAAAATACAATTAGATGAATGAAATTAAATAGTGAGAAAGATGCAATTTAATCTACAATTAAATAGATAAAATTATAGATAATTTTATCTAAATATACAACGAAAGGAAGATGCAAATCATTCATGTTTGTATCAAATGAATTAAACTGAAATACGAGCATGGAAACGGTTGGAAAGTTACTTCTTCCTTACATATACACGAGGAAAAAGTGAGAAAGACAATTGGACCATATAAATTTTATATTATTGTCCCTTTATTTTATAAATAATATTCCATATTTTATCATCACTTATTTAAAAAAAATTACAAAATTATGAATTAAAAATAT
>Ga0123341_1006568_pt1 | contig 10523 bp, 7 predicted proteins | sample Turbeapinknodule_FD_89959 | JGI IMG/M metagenome (GOLD analysis project Ga0123341, IMG submission 89959) | Root nodule microbial communities of legume samples collected from Mexico - Turtle bean Mexico pink nodule | ecosystem: Host-associated > Plants > Roots > Nodule | place: Mexico: Nepantla...
ATATTAAATAGTTTTAGGATGATACTATTCAAGTTTTACTTATATCTAATATCTTAGCTCCATATTTTTTTCTTTTATTGGCTTCCATATTTTTTCCTACACTCCCATATCTAAGCTTTTTTTTGTCATAGTTATGATAACCTTGTATGTGCCAGTTTCTTTGTTATATTTCTCAATTTTTGATTGTATATCTTTTTCATATTCGTTATGATCCACGTACTTATATCTTTCATTTGTTTCTCGTGTCTTTACCATCTTCATTTTGCTCATTCTTCTATTTGTCTTGTTTGTCAATAAGGTCTCCTACTTCCTCAAATTCTTCCTCCACAATTCCTTCTCCATCGTGTACAATAATGCTATCATCCCTTTCATGTTCATTTTCTTCTACATCCTCCATCAATTAAAATAGTTTATCATTTGACCATGGTTGCAACCCTTTTCTTCAAAGATTTTTGAGTTTTAAAACCAATCTTTAGATTTTCAAATATTTTTGCAAAGATTTTCTCGTACGACTTCTTATTATCTGAGTAATGTTTGAGTTGGTGAAACAATCATATACCAACAACCATCGAAATAGGTATTTTTAAATTTGGTGCCTAAGGTGTTGTTGCTGCTAAAAGATAAAGAAGATGAAGATATACAAATTTAGAATTATTTATTATTTTTATTAAGGATAAAATTATCTTTTCACAGTAACTATGGAAGTGCATGAAGAAATTGTTATATTAACTTAACAATATTATTTCAAAGTTAAGTCTTAAAATAAATAGTAAATAATATCTAAGAAAACATTCAAAATAATATAACACTGTACCGGTCGAAATTTGAGAACAAAACAGGAAACTCAAAAATATATTACAATTTAATAAGAAAAAAATCAAAGAAAGTTTTAGTATTATAATAATTGATGTATGATGAATTAATTTAAAATTCATCAAACTTAATCTCAATTAAATAATTCAAAATTTAATAGAATTTTTTTATAAAATCAGTCAGACATAATAATTATAAATTTTCACGACAACATTTCATTCTTTATTTTCAAATGCTGATGAGAATACATCATTTTGCCCGAAAACTCCATAATTTTCTATTTGCATGCAGATTAAGTTTGGAACAGCTTATTTTAGAATAGACAAATTATTAAAATAGTTTTAAAATATATCTCTATTTTTAGAATGAAGTTATTATCAAACAATTTTTAAGAGATGATGTAGATATATTGTCAATCTATAAATGACAATCTTGATAATTTGGTCTATTTGTTAACTTATGAAGAACAGATATTATTATATTTATTGATAAAAAGTCAGGAATACATCAAATAAAAGCAAAAAAAAAAAACATTATTCATGAATGTATCTGGTTTGTCAAATTTACCGATATTAATTAAGTATATTTATTAAAATTTTATTTAAAAAGAAAATAAATAAGTAAAAAGATATATTGAAGAGAATAAATCATACAGCACGAACCCTTTCATTTATGTTGTGAAGTGAGTAAACTACTTATGCTCAAGTTCATTTGATTAATGAAAAAAAAAGGATAACTTCTAAAGCTACCTACTACACTTGTGAAGTTGACGTCACAGTTGGGACAACTGCATCCAAGATTATCCTCTCGAAGTTGCAGATTCAACGTTTATGCAAAAATCAGTTCATTTGAGTGAGAAGTAATTTGACGAAGACTCTAAACCCGTAACTATCTTCCAGATGAAGCAAATTCTATGTTGGTCATGCCATGTATTTATCAGTTCAGTTAAGCTAACTGCGTACAAACATTTGATACGTTATTACATCCAAAATGGACATGAATGTTCAACTTAACGTGCTTAATAATCCACCAAAGATGACAAAATCCTGGATCCTAATAAAAACCTAGGCAAGTTGCAAACAATCATCATTTGAGGACCAACTCCAAAAGGTATATTTTCTTCAAATGTCAGTCACCAACTTCAAAAGAAAATAGAAAATTCAAGAGGCCTGTAAACTCGACTGCTTATATAAGGTAGGAACGTAAAAAAAAACAATACAAGATCTACTTGACTACGCTCCAGGTATAACCAAAAGTACCATTATCTTAGTAGTATGATGGCAATGCAATACAGTGATCATTCAAATCATATATAAAACCAGGATAAATAACTAGGTTAAAAATATAAATAATGCACACACAAATGTGTTAAAACTAAGGTATTTGAGGCTGAAAATTTTCTTCAACAGTTGTCACAAGCAAAGTATCAATGGAAAGCTGCAGCTTCGTCTCTGAAATGTTTAAGCAGGTCCTCTATGCTCATAACTTTATGATCTCCCTTGTCTCTAACTCGCACACTCACCTGGAATAACAAATCAACTCAGTTTTCCACAGGTAGTAAAGAGAACCATCAAAAGATACATGATCCATAACTAATGGCTCAACAAGTGGGTGTAAACCCTGATGATAATATATTTTACTGGTGCAGAAATGAAAAACAAATTATATTTGGTCTAGAGAGCCTAGGAACCAGGCACAATAATGGTGTTATACTTCTCCAGACAGATCACAGACCATTGCCACCTCTTAAGAGATACTGCGGGAGAAAGCCTCCAAGATTAGTAGATGATGCAACCTTAATCAGAATTCTTAGGATGTAGCTCAGGCTTACATTACATCTAACTTGAAACTCCCTTCAAATTTAAGGCATACTTGAGCTAAAAGGAAAAATTATAAGGTGCTTCAAGACCATCATGATCTACATTAATCTTTAAATAACACATGATTAAGTATTATATTTTTGTACCATAAATTGTAAAATTTGAATGTATTATAAAGATATTGCTTGGATTGGGAATATGGATACTTAGCGTTCTACTTGATAATTTCTCCAAAATGAGATATACTAGCATGCTTAAGCTCTTTTAACTAAAATCAATCAAGACAACGCCTGAACAGACTTGACCATGCTAGAATCCTTAGCCCAAGCTTCGCTTGTTATGTAGGCCAAGGGTATATATCTTACCTTCAATCTCAAACCCTTTCAGTTTCTGAATTTGAATGATGTTATATGTTATGCACAATGCACATGCCATGTGTAAATGAAATATTGTGATGAAACTATTTGTGCACAGCTCAAATAAGCAAGCTTGCTTTCTCCTTTAGACACTTCTAATTAATCCAAACTTAATTATCCAAGTGTGAAAAAATCATTAAAAACTGTTTGCAGTTGACAACAACCCTAGGTCAATCAAATATGAAATGCATGAGTATAAGTCTAGAGAGAAAAGGACAGGTTTATTTATGATGAAGGGGAAAAAGAAAGAACCTGTCCAGTATTAGCTTCCTCCTCACCGACAACCAAGATGTAGTTGAATTGTGCTAACTGTGCTTCTCGCACCTGCAGAATGTCACAACTTCTATTTAAAGACAATTCTCTTCAATCGAGAAACTGGATAAATAATACAAGTATACAGTATTTTAAAAAAAAATCAATTACAGATTTACTAAACATTTAGTACAATAATCTTTTTATAAAAAATAAAAACCCAGATATTAAAAGACACAAAACGACCATTAACTTTGTTTGATATAACAGGTTATGAAACTGATACCAAGTCATTGTCTGGGAGACCAAACTAGTTTAGTTGCATTAAATGAAATTACAATACTCTAATTAAGGTTCCAAATATATAACTTGAATAAAATCAAATTCATTACAAGTAACATTTTAAAATATTAAAATAGAAGAATACATACACTTTGGCAACGTGCAAGGTACAAAATCTAGTAACATAACACATTAACTCATCAGTAGCTGACTAGTGCCAACAGCTTGGGGCAGAAAAGATACAACCAGTAATATAAAATTCTCTTTGGCAACAGACCAGTGTTCTGTCTAAACACTTGCATAATATGAACCATAAAAATATTTCAAATATAATACCAATCATATAACCAATATTTCATTGGCAGTATAGAAAAAATTGTGGGCATTATTGTCCTCTGAATGAATGATATGTGATGAAATCAAACTTTTGGGCCTAAAGGTTTACGTTACCTTCTTTTGAATCTTCCTATCAGTTGTATCAGCATCAACCTGATACCCTGCTTGGTGGATCTGATCTCGCACCTAGAAAATTGCACTCCAAGAATGTTACAGGAACAACAAGCCCTTGCTTTTCACATATCAAAATATAGTAGTACAAGTATCCAAACAAATTACAAATAAAACAATGAAAAGTCAATGGCCAGTTTGATTTAAGAAATGTTTCCTGCGTTTGCTAATAATTACAAAAATGATACATGTCCGTCCTTGTTTCCTATTTCAAAGAATTGTACAAGGTGGAACTTTAGTGATTATTAATGAAACACACTCTAAGCTGGTGAACTGTTGAAGGAGATTGCTCGAGCTTTGTGATCAGGTTACAGCTGGAAGTTTACTTCAAAGTGCATGTGATGGACTGAACATAATTTAATAACACGAAACCAAACTGACTCAATTGTATGAACATGATACAGAAAAGCTCAGGAATACACAAGGAAAAGTACATAAGCTCCTATGAGAGTAATAGACAGTTAATTTACAGACATGAAATTACAGGTGCTGTGTCGAGATATGCAGTACAACATTTGTATCATTTAATAGTTATAAGCAAATATACTAAAGAATAAAGCATAAAAATCAGAGCTGTGTACCTGTAGTGCGTAAGCTTGTGATTTTTCAGACACGGGACATACAATTGCTTGACGAGGACTGAGCCAGAAGGGCCATTTACCCTTGTAGTGCTCTAAAAGTATGGCAAACATGCGTTCAACAGACCCTAGAATTGCTCTGTGTATCATTACAGGTCTCTCAATTTTGGCTTCATCCTCGGCAGAGAATTCCAACTTAAAACGATCAGGAAGCTGGAAGTCAAGCTGCAAGAAATCACATCCGTCCAGCTATCAGATGAAAAGTTATCGAAAACTAAATCATGTGAACACAAATCCATCTGAACAAGGCAAACCTGCAAAGTTGCACACTGGAATTTCCTACTTAATGCATCAGATACACTGATGTCTATCTTTGGTCCATAGAATGCCCCATCCCCTTCATTCAACTGCAAGGTTTTACACAGAATATAAACACAAAGATATTAAAAAGCTAACAAATGTCACATTCCTTCCACAGAAAATAATAATTGAGAAAATAAAAAATGAAGAGTGTGCGTAGGTGCGAGTGGAAAACCCTTTGCCCATATCAACATTAAGAGAAAGAGAAGAAATGGGTGATGTCCTCCACAGAACGAAATTGGCAACAGAAGCAAATTGGGTGATATGATGCATAGAGAAGTCAAGGGTGGACTTGAGGAATGGGCCTGTAGTAGAGAAAAGGACAAGGGGATTTTGAGGTTGTTAACAGAAAGTTCATCTTTCATAGGCAGATTGGAGAGAAGAGTGATTCTGTGCAACTATCACCAAATGATGAGAGAATGGTGGGATAAATGTGAAGGGAAGGGAGAAAACAGGTGTAGGCAATTGTTGAGTGAATTGAGAGAAATCTGGGAATTCCCTTGGTATTTGACACCCTTCAGTGTCTGTTTAGAGGTTCTTGGTGTTTTCTTACTATTACAGAGGACTATCTGACAAGGCTAATATTTCCCTTTCAATAATACTACTGCACTGTGTTCTATCAGAAAATAATAATGAAATGAAGTAAACCTATAATTGAATTGAAGGTGAGATGAGAAAACTCCACTTTTGGATATCCATTTTGAATTAGTTCTAATCAAAGCAGAATTATAACCATATGTTCAAAACAAGATCGCTAACTATATGTCATTGGCATGAAGTATTCTATAAGATATATAGAGGAAGACATAATTACCTGCCAAGGCTTGCCAAAATCATCTAAAGCTTCTTTAAGAGCACTTTCTGCTTTATCCCAAGTTGCAATATCTCCTAGGTATTTCTCTGGTCTCTAATCATGTACATGAAAAAACAAATAACAAAACGCTATCAAACAGTGATCTTTAACAGAAAGAAAAAATAAAAACTTTCTATATAAAAACAAGTATTGGTGTGCAAAAACTTTCTCTGTGTTTCTCCTTAACTGGGAACCAGGATAGAAAGACAACAAATTTGCTGTGAAGTTAAAATGAGCATCAATGATTCAGTGCTACATGGAAGAAACGGAATTATAATGTAAGTCCCCCCATAAAGTTACCATGCCAGATAAATAATAATATATGGTGAATACATTGATTTTGCAAAATTTCATCCAGTTTTAAACACTAATACATGACAGAACCCACAATAAAAAAAATACTACATTTCTTTGTAAATTTAAATAAGCAATTAGTATAGCCATAATTATAATTTAATCTACTGGAGGAAACTGCCAGATAAATCGGATTTCATAATAAAATCTAAAAACAGTCCACAGGCAAGAACAATTAAGATACTATTGAGAGCACCTTAAGTTGGGACTAAGCTTTCAAACTCTGGATTTTCTGATTTTAAAGACATTTAGAAAGCATACCGTTGAAAGCCATTAAGAACAATTAAGATTGAAAGCATACCGTTGAAAGCTTCAGCTCATATGAGAAACCAAATATGTTATAGACATAATTGATGAAACTCAATGCGTTCCTCACTTCATCCTTTATCTGTAAAATAAATAAAATCAGTAACTCAAACTGCAGCTCAAAAGAGACTTACAAAGATTTATGATGCATAAATTTAAAGATAAACTCACCTGGGACTCCCTACAGAAAATATGTGCATCATCCTGAGCAACATTTAAATTCAATGTCATTAACAGAAACAGTACAGAAAATAGAAAGTAAAGATAAGGGAAGTTCTTTGAGTTGTAATCGCATCATATTTTTAAAAAATGGAAAAAAAAAAACATCACCAGGAAAAAATACATTTTAACTACACTATTATAACAGCATATAAACACAATCCCAGGTGGTATAATTTTAATATGAGCAGACCAATTCACTGTTTCTGTCTATAAAATTGTTAAGCCCACAAACAGTAATCCCCAACTTTTTTGAAAAAATAGCATTTTCTACTCCAGTATTCATAATTAACGAGACCCAAAACATGCATTAAAAATTTCAAACACCCCAATGGGATTTTTGTTATGCTTAGTATTCAATTCACTATGTATACCTACAAAAAGAAAATCAAAGAATATAGCCATAATAATGCACAAAAATGTATGCCTTCCTGCCTCTGTACCTTGACAGGAAAAAGAATGTATTTCCTGGTTTAATATACTAAGCAGCAAATTAATTTTATTAGATAAACCCAATAAAAAGTAGACCCCAAAAATTATGTTAATCCTGGTAAAGAAGAAATATTTACCTGCTGAAATCGCCTAACGCGTGTTAATCCACTCAGGGCACCACTAGCCTCATTCCGATGCAAAACCCCAAAATCAGCAAAACGGAGAGGAAGTTCTGAACCATTGAAAAGTTGAGACAATATTTCATATAAAATATCAGCTCAATCAAATTCCATTCTTCAATATATACACTCAAACCCATGAAGCATATCAACTTAAAAACAAACTACAGATGAGCCTCTATTTCAATATTGTTTTTAAAAACAATTCTTTAATTTTAAAAACAATAAACTTGCTTGATGTCATTAGTTCTCATTTAAATTTTGGGGAAAATGTTTTCAAAATTAGTTTTTTAAAACAAAAAAATCAGAACAGGTTCAAGATGTTTTCTGAATCTGTTTTTTTTTTTTCTCATTAATGTCTCTCAAGAAAAGAGAAAGTGATGCCTTGTAGAAACCCATAGTCAACCCTTTAACCTCTCTTATTTTCATCATTTTTCCCTAACCTAAGGAAAGGGTTTGCATTGACAATGCTAAGCCATTCTGGCAGCAAGTAGTGATGGCAGCTGGTTGACAGTGCAAGGCGTTCCAGCAGTGGAAGAGTGTGGTGGTACATCTAGGATGGTGGTGAGAGGACAAGTCAACAATACAGGGAGAGAAAGGTGTGATATTGATGGTGATAAGGGCCTACAAGTTCAGCATTGATGATGGTCCGTGGCATGGTGGAGCAGTAACAGAGAAAGATTGTGTTATCAAACATATTGTGTTCTAGTTTTATGTTCTCGAAAATAGTTTTCCAAAACTATTTACAAAATAGCTTTTAAATAAAATATTAAAATCAGTTTCAAACAAGCCCTTGGTATTTGAGCTCACTTGTAAAATAAATACAGACTGGCCACCTATCACCACCACAAAGGCATAAATTCATAGTCAAGTTCAATTTTATTAAGTTGACAGATTGAAAAACTTTTGCTTATGCCAAACAACAATATGTTATGTGGAAAATTACAAATTCTAGATGAACCACAGTCACACTTCCCACCCTGGTCGTCCTGTACACAAAAGGAATCGGTCTTATCATAGGAAGAGGAAAAACTGAAGCCATAAAATAACAACAGTGAATACTTATTTTTCTACATAGGCAAACTGTAATACACTTATCTAGGAGCTCAAACATGTGCATTTCCTGAATTCAGACAGATTGGACTAGCTCATCCACTGAACATACAAACATAAAAGATTGATACCATTTGAAAAGATAAATCTCCATCTAACTGAAAATTACCTCTATATGATCGAACCCTGTGTTTAAACATCAGACAGTGTCCTGGGCAATTCATTGGTTTCAACCCAAACTCTTGTTTCTCAATCTAGTTCACATAAAAAAAAATACACTTTGGTCAATAACTTGATTTCTTTTAAATAAAATACCTTCTTGGAAGGGTTTTATACTTTTCAGGTTGTGCAACTTAAAATATGGACTAGATATCCTATAGAAATCCCAACAACTCTATTAGTTTCTTTACCTACATCCTCATACATGGTCCTCGCACACAGATCATTCATAAAGGTAATAATTACATGAGTACATACATCAAGACAAATATGATTCATCTAGATTCCCGTGAGAAAAAGAATTTTCCTCCAACTCTCTAACCCACATTCTTAAAGAAACTAGTATTTATAGATATTGGGAAAAGCATACCTCTAAGATAAACATATCCTCTCTATAATTTGCAGCATGACCAGATTGCACCCACAGATCCATGTTAAATACATTTGGAGATATGACCTGTTGATTCCATTTGTAAATAAGTACTAAGTACATGGAAAAAGATTGCTTTGTCACTTTAAGAAACTCCTACAATACGGTAGTATTGGGCCTATCTTTTTTTGCTTTTCTTCTCCTTAAAATGAGAAGCTAAGTCAAAGATATTTGGAGAAAAAGTCTTTAAAAAATGAAGGAGCTTAAAGTTTATAAAAGAAAAGGAAAAAAAGCTTTTAAAATAATTAACTGAAGTAGCTTTTCTCAAAAAAATAAAAGATTATACTGTAGCCTCCCTCTCCCAATCATCCTACACAGTTCAATGTGGAACGACGAAATAGAGCTTCTAGTTTAAAAGAAGTTTTTAAGCTAAAACAGACAAACAAGTTCCACATTGCTTTTAAAGATTGTTTGATAAGTTTAACATCAGAGTGACTTTTAAACTCAACACAATGAGCCAGATGTAGCCTAACACTCAACCTCCTGATAGCCCCTGTCTCTATACTGATTTCGAATGAAGTCCATGAGTTTGTTGTAAACGTGAGTGCCATGTGGAAGAAAAAACCAGCTTCCTGGACTGACATAAACAAAGACAGATGAAGACATATCAGTCAGAGAAGCTTACTAAATGTTGCAATCTCAGACAATAATGGTCCCAACATACCTCCATTCATGATGAAGAATAAGCTCTTGTTTCACACCCAAAATCCTGTGGTCATACTTTTTAGCCTCCTCCAGCCGATGTAAGTATTCCTAAAAAATTCAAAAACAAAAAGATGGGGAAAAGAATCAATTAACAAATGATAATAACACAGTAAGCCTTAATTCAAAAACACTACAGTGTGCATCTAGCATAGTACAGACGAGCTAGGGCACTGATAAATGCTATAGGACACTATTTACGACTACTAGCTAGTTATTTACTTATCCCACAAGGAACTGCAATTGATCATTCAATACACCTTTAAACTCTTCTGATCAGGATAAGATATGCCATAAACTCTTTGTAAACTTTCACGTTCTTTGTTCCCCCTCCAATATGCTGATGAAGCCTGGAATTCCAACCCAATTAAACCAAAGCACTTGTCATTGATACAAATTAAAGGATAAATCAAAAACTAAGAAGTGGTTGCGTGAAAAGGAAGCTTACACATACCTTTAAACATGCAATTGCTTTGACAAATGATGTATTAGGTATATGGGGTCCACGACACAAATCAACCAGCGGACCACATCTGTATACCGTGATAGTTTTGTCGGCAGGCAAATCATTGATAATCTCAATCTGATCACAATAAACACAAAGCCAAAGCGCTAAATTGTGAATTTGAGATATAAAATATTATAGGCGAAAGGAAACTGGAAATATAGTTCAGATCAGTATGATTGAGTAATTAAGAAGGTAATAGATAATATCATTAAAACAAGAAGCTAACCCCAGCCCACCCTC
>Ga0123341_1006572_pt1 | contig 10517 bp, 8 predicted proteins | sample Turbeapinknodule_FD_89959 | JGI IMG/M metagenome (GOLD analysis project Ga0123341, IMG submission 89959) | Root nodule microbial communities of legume samples collected from Mexico - Turtle bean Mexico pink nodule | ecosystem: Host-associated > Plants > Roots > Nodule | place: Mexico: Nepantla...
ATATATATATATATATATATATATATATATATGTAGATTCTAATAAAAGAGGTAGAAAACTGTGAGTGCTTCCACTTCTTGTGATGGTTCTGTTCTCAGAATTTAGAAAAAAAAGTTAGTTTTGTTTGTAGATGAGAATTCCAACCAGACATAAATTAAATATAGGAGCAATTTGTTTGAATTTGCAGAGACTTTGCATCGAACCGTTATTTATTTCGCAACCGTTTCACACGCGCTTTCCATCTACCTTTGAACCATTCCAATCCAAATGCGAAACCCAAAAGCCACCATTCTTCTTCTTCTTCTCTCAATCCAAAACATTCTTTGATCAACAAAACAAAACAACGTCGTTTTCGTACGATGTCAATGCAGCAAACCGACCAAATCAAGCAACTAAACGACATATTCAACCGCTTCGACATGGACTCCGACGGCAGCCTCACGCACCTCGAGCTGGCGGCGCTCCTCCGCTCCCTCGGCATCAAACCCACCGGCGACGAGATCTACGCGCTGCTCTCCAACATGGACGAGAACGGCAACGGATACATCGAGTTCGACGAGCTCTTGCACGCGATCATGCCGGACCTCAACCAGGACGTCCTCATCAACCAGGAGCAGCTGCTCGAGGTCTTCCGCTCCTTCGACCGCGACGGCAACGGCTACATCACGGCGTCGGAGCTCGCCGGCTCCATGGCCAAGATGGGCCACCCCCTCACCTACCACGAGCTCGCCTCCATGATGGCCGAGGCCGACAGCAACGGCGACGGTGTCATCAGCTTCAACGAGTTCGCCGCCCTCATGGCCAAATCCGCCGCCGATTTTCTCGGCCTCAATGTTGCCTAAAACCTCCCTCCTCTTCTTCTTCTTTTTCTTTGCTGTAAATTTTTAGGCCACGTTCGTTTTTGGTGTGAACAAGGACATATGCAACAGGCAAAACAGAATTAAGGGATGCAGATTTTTCTTTCTTCTTTCGCTAATTGTTAACTTCTCTGTATATATAATCACTTCTTCGGACGTGAAGGCAGATTCTTGCTTTGTTTTTAATAAGAAAAAATTACAAATTAGTCAGCAATTTTTTTGCTTTTTTATCTTTCACCAATCTTCTTGCACATGCTACATCGTGGAAACTGGTGATTGAGTGATGAGGAAATGTAGAAGGTGAGATTGGGTCAATGAATTGGTGCAAGCTGATCTTTTTTGTTTAATTTATTCTTCAGGGGATCTTCTGAACTTCGATCGATGGAGCAAAGTTGGTAGCTTCTGATACTGTACAAGTTGACAAGAACAACAAGGAGCTGATATAGATTCTCCATTAGAACCAGAATTAGTACATGAACAAATTTACAAGGTTGCTTCACACACACAAAAACTTTCTCAGTAATAGGGTAACTTTGTTTTCTACAATAGCAAGCAGCTATATCCAATCTTACAAAGAATTGGTCTGTCTCTATACAGTAAAGACTATGATACAAGTGGATAAATGAATTCTTTCCAGCAGCAAATGGCCGAAACAGATATACAATTTTATTTTTCTTTCTGGCATGGCATCAGTCACAAATATTGGTCCTTGCACCATGCAATCACCTTGGAAGTGGATCGAACTTCTAAGCAACATTCTTCTGGTTTAGCAATTCCATGATCACAGGCAAAGACACAAAAAATACATATTTGTAGGAAGCTGTACACAACCTAAGCTCTGATGGTAATTTGTCAAAAATATCTTATCTACCGTTTTTAACATTTCTGTCTCTTACGTGGTGAGCCGTGGCAGCTAAGCGTGCTGTTGAACCTACGGTTGTTGGCCGCAATGATATCTGCCGCACCATATCACAAAACTCAGGATCCTTAATATTCCCTTCATATCTTATCCATTGTACTATTTCATGATACATGGGAAAGAACCGCATCTGAATTGCTGCGTAGGAGAAGTATGGTATGAGGGTTGAGATCACCACAAAGAATGTCACAAGCCAATAGGAAGGAGAAGGAGCAAGTGCTTCAATGAAGACTTTGTAAGCATTTGTAGAAAAGTGTGAAGGCATTGCTCCATATACCATGAGAAAAAGATACCAGAAAAAAATGGAACCCCAGATGAAAAAATGTTGGATCATGGTGAAGTAGCTTATAGCTAGTGCCATTTGCAAGTTTACAACCCAAACTACACAGTTGTACATTGTTACCCCCAGTATATCCTTTCCAGCAGTTCTCCCCTCTGCATCGAAGGCTTGGAGCTCCATCGCTTTTGTGCAGAAGAAGAAAATTATTATGGCACTGATAAATCCATTAAGCATCCAGCTCAGTATTCTACGCCAGCTGAACAGAACATTCTCTACTCCTTCTTGATATAACAAAGGAAACTGCCATATTAACAACAAATCATCATCAGAGAAGCAAGCAAAGGAACCCAAATCAATTCTAAGCTTATTTTTCTTCAGATACAACCAGGGGGGATTTACCTCTACGCTTTACTATGTGACAGATGGGTTTCAAAAACTATGGCCAACCTTTGGAACTGAATTTGATTGTTATCCAATAAAAATCAATTAAATAGATAAATTGGACTCGTTCATTCAGTGGAAGGTCAAAGTGGCTTCAATAGGAATGCTAGTAGATAAAGTACAAGGAAGTGATTTGCTGTGTCCTGGTATTTCGTCCCAGCCAATATTCTCCTAGTATTCAATATGAAATTATGCCACATGCAGCAAAATAAACTACCAGAAGTTCATAAACTAGACAAGGCTCAACTATATTACCAACAGTGTGCAGATGAGCTTCCTAAGTGATGTAAATATGATGAGACCAAAAGACCAAACCAAACAGCCAAAATAAAGAGGCCTGAAGCTATTTCTGAGGTAGGTATAATGCAATCATGAGTACTATGCAGATTTTTCATTTACTTATTTTATTTTTCTGTTCTATGTGCAATCTCTTTGATGACAGAGCAATAGTGAATTTTCATTTCACGCTCATTAGCAAAGATGACTCGAATCATAGGCTAGAACAAACTGACCTTGAGGCAGTACCGAGCGGAAACATCCTGATCAAACACCCCAAGTGCAACCACTGGAAGTGATGAAAAGAAGACATTATAGAGAGACAACAACCAGTCATTGTATGCGGGTTGTCCAGAGAACGATGCATACACCTCATATAAGAATAGAGTGAAACCAAATGTGATATTCTTGTAGAAAAAGTAGCATATCTGCAATGAAAAAGTTAATAGAATATCAGAGCCTTCCAATATATTCTACAACCTCTATCTACAATATTTAGAATATAAAGCTAAGATACAAGTGTTGTAAATACCATAGACGAGATTCTTCTGTAACACCAATGTCCGTGAACCAGAAGTAATCGTTCCAAATACCGGAATTGTGCAATTGCAATATCACTAGACATAACTGCCTGGGGAATTGGGAGAACAGGAGAAAAAATGTTGTTTAGAAAATCACATGAATAAAATCAATAAAGAAAACGAAAGAATATTTTGTGAAGCTTTGCATTACCTGCATTCCTTCAACACCACTTATACCAACTCCTATATCTGCTTCTTGAAGCATTCCCACATCGTTAGCTCCATCCCCAATGGCTAAGGTTGTTTTCCCAGTTCCAGATTTGACCAATCTAGTGACCTTAAAGAGAGGAACAGACTAATCAGTTCTGAAAGCTTAGAAGTAACCAAAAATACCATCAAGATTAGCATATTACAAACAAGAAAAGGTTGAAAATTACCAGTGCCTTCTGCTTTGGGGATGAGCGACAACAAATAACAGATGCACAATGAATCGCTAGCTCCAGAAACATGTTCTTCATATTGTCTTCTAAAGCATAAACAAGTGATTTTCCATCAATAATCAGAGCAAATGCCTTCTGAGAGCTCCCTCTGTATGCAACAAGTTGTGCAGCACCTTCAGATATCTGAAGGAGGACACTTTGCCTTGATGCCTAAAAGATCAATCAGCAAAAAGAATATCAGCAAACAAATTTTAAAATCTACGGTATCAGTACTACAAGTTTTGAGGTGAAAAAAACAAATGGAAAAGAAACAGAGTGATAGAAAATTTATAATTATAACAGCATAGGGCTTAAGTCCAACAATTAATATCATACAATACTACTCAAAGTACACAGCTATGCATGACATTTCTTATGAAATGTTATGTCAATGCAGTTACTGAAACTTTTAATAACACATTTTCAATCTGTTCTGTTCAAAAAACAGAATGAAACATAAGTTCAAATCGTCAGCAATATAAAAAGCAGGTCAAGCTGACATGTTTGCTAAATGTGAGGTTTCATTAGAATATTGCAACGTTGAAGAAAACCAACTTATTTTACCTTGGCAATGGCCATCTTGTCCCCATCTTTCTCTAGTGCTTGAATTTCTGGACTATCCAAATTAATTATAATCTGCTTCATCCCTTGTCTAAGCAAACTGCTGGCAAAACTGCAATGGAATATTTATGTCAGATTATTTTAGAGAATCTTAAATTATCTCTTAGGATTTATTCCTCTTTTATATTTTGATTTGTTTCCTTATTTAATTAGGATCTTCATAATTAGAGGAACAGGAATATTTATTAGAATCAGATTTATTAGAATATGATTTACAGGCATATCATGTATTTATCGCCATCGGTTGATATAAAATGGAGTCTGTTCTCCAATCCGTATACACAGTTTTCAGCATCTATTCAACAAATACCATAGTTAAAAGGGAATAGTCAGAATATAATACCCAATATTAATTGCAGTCTCCATTTTATCCCCAGTCAAAACCCAAATTTTAATTCCAGCTTGAGCAAGCTTGTCAATGCAATCAGGAACCTGGCAACAATACAGAGGCATCAGTTCCCGTGCTGCTCTAATGAACAAACATTAACAAGTAAAACATGTATTTTTATTCTAACTTACCCCATCTTGGAGCTTGTCCTCTACAGCAGTGGCACCAAGAAGGATCAGGTTCTTCTCAATCTCATCTGATACCTCCTCAATCAGTCTCTCCTGATCTACACTGACTGAATTCTTGGCCTTAGAGAATTTATCATCGAACTCCTTGTACTCTTCTGCACCAAGTTCACGATAAGCCAGTATAAGGGTTCTCAGACCTGCATCAGCATATTCATGCACATGCTCCATGGTTTTCTCTTCAAACTCCCTCCCATTCTTGGCAAGCCTTTCAAACATGATGCTGAATGAGAACAACACTCAAGGTGGGTCAATAGGGTGAATCGCAGGATAAATTTTGGAATTCATAACCATTTAAGGTTATAGAAAAGTTTATCACAAACCTGTCTGCGCCTTTGCAGAGAAGCAAAATTTTCCCTTCTTCATCTTCCACTATCACTGACATTCGCTTCCTTGAGCTATTGAATTCTAAAACATTGAGAAGCTTGTATTTCCTGCTAATGGAAACTAGTTAATGAAAATATGTATCACAAGTATGTATGAAGAAAGAAATCCTGAAACATTGCAGATATAAACAATAAATCAGTTGGGTACAGAGCAATTTAGAAATATTAACATTAGGTAGGATGAATAAAGCGAAAACAACATTAAATAGAACAAACTATGCAGAAAAATATGATGTGGACATAAATTAAATATTCTTTTTTTGTTTTAGATGTTTGAAAACAATACAATGACTTCAGGAAAAACAGGTGAAAGTGTTGAGAACAAAGTCACCTACTATGAGCAACTACAGTAAACTGGCCATGTGAAGATAACTATGACAACAACAGGTAGTAAAAGGTGCCATTTAAAGCTCTTTTTATTGAAAAGTACTTACTGTCATCACAATGAAAGTTACTATCAAATATCATGTGCCCTTCTTAAAGAGTAACCAGATAAAAGCTTAGCAAATCGATATGCAAAGATAAAATGTAGCTGTGGCAGTCAAATTGAAGAGTTATTAAATAGACAAAACAATTGATAGCTTGAAACAAGTTACCTTTCAACTTTATTTCTAGAAACTGGATCCAACTCAAATGTCGATAAACTAGTCTGACCCCTTCCATAGAATTCAAAACCAAGTTCTCTTGCAGCAATTAGAAATGCAGCTTCATCTGGGGATTCAGCCTCATATGAAACCTTTCCGGTGTCTTCATTCACTTCTGGTATGGCTGTATGACAGACTGCCAACACGCGCAAAAACTTCTGGATAACATCTGCATGAGGCTCATTAACCCAATGTCCATCTCTTATTCTTTCGTCATCAAAGTTAAAACCTTTAATAAGTGGCGAACCCCTTATATTATGCGCTTCTGATTCAATATCATGCTCATGAATTCGTGGTGAACCTTTTCTTCTGCCCATGGCCTTCTCAACCTCTGTAGCACCACAGCCATAAGCTACCCCAGCTATAGAACATTTGATGAACTCCATTGAGTTGCAGGTCAGAGTTCCAGTCTTGTCAGAAAGTATTGTATCAACCTGCCCAAGCTCCTCGTTCAAGTTTGAAGTACGAGCTCGGGCTGGTTTGTCTGCTTCCTTGTAGTACATATGGATATCTTGATTGATGAAAATACTCTGAAGGACTTTGACCATTTCTATTGACACATACAAAGAGATGGGAATAAAGAACCCATATAACATTAAGGCTGTCAAACAATGAAATAAAGCAGCAGCAGTTGGTCTTTTTGGGTCAAAGAAAACAGTAGAATCATCAGGTCTTAAATACCATCTTTTCATCAACCCATTTTGGAAGTCATCTTCAGTTGCAATGCCAAAGAAAATAGATCCAACAAATGCCATTAGAAACAAAATACAAAACAAGAAATAGATGACTTTGTCCATCTTCTTCTCGATTCTGCTTCTTTTTGAAGGTGGGTCAGTAGAATTTTGAATGACCTTAGTGTCATGACCAGTGAAAATGACAGCTCCAAAAATGTAATCTGTATTACGAAGTTTAGAGTCACGGAGAAGAAGTTGATGAGGAGAGAGGGCATAGTTTTTCTCTTCAAACTCCATGCTTCCAACAAATGAATACAAATTTGCATTGGGGTCTTCACATTTGACTGTAGCTTTAAAATTTTGGAAGTTGAGATCCTCCTGTAAGGAAGATGTTATCTCTAATCCTTGTTTTAGCTTTAAATTTGTCTCCCCATCCAAGTTCATTGTCTCAACATAGCAAACTGCATCCTCATAACTGGATGAAAGCAACAGGAGGTCACCTGGGAAGAACTCATCCTTCTCTACCTTCACTATATTCCCCACCTTCAGATTCTTCCATGCAGTATGTTTAAAAATACCATCAACACTATGAACTTTAACTGTTCTATTGTTCACCTCAGTATCCTGCAGAAGTATTCAACTAGAAAAATTATTTACACTGCCGTCATAGCTTCCCACAAAAGCATTCATCTTCCCTTTCCTCCTCTTTTTGTTTATCACATGCACAGCAGTAAACTATCGTTGCATTACTACATTGTTGTATTCTTTTAATTCCATGGTAATAGAGTGGGGGGTAAATTTTAGGGGAAAAGTAAAAAAGAAATTGACGGAGAGAAAAACATTTTAGCACTAAAAAACTTAGCATCCCCCCATAAAAAAAAAAACATAAGATCCATTTTCCTTTTCAACAATCTGGTAACAATGTGAAGTTGCATATTATTTTTTGTCATATGCAAGATGCATTTGAGGATAAAGTTGAATGTTGGTACCATTGATTAAAAATAACACTTTAGAGTTTGATATAATACAAGAAAACACACTACGGGTTCCTTTGAACTGAATTCCTCCAATAACACTTGCAGTTTAATTTAAAAATTTAGAGGATTCAATTCAAACCCTTTAGCAAAAACTGGAATTGTACGAACAAACAACTTTGGTAACTGCTTCCCATCCCTTCCAAATATTACCAAGAAACTAAACATAAGGGCAAAAAGTTAAGAAAATTCACATTATAAGAAGAAACTAACAAGAGGACAAATAGGTAAGTAGAATATAGCACCTGTTTTTTCCTGCGCCAGTCTTCGATACCTTCTTTCACCATAGTTGCCCCAATAACAATAATCAGTGGAAGGATAGCACTGACAGCAGTATATGGAGCAAGTTTTGTAAAGGCCAATGTGCCAGTGACCAAAAAATAGAAGTTTGCCACCCTCCTAAACTGTTCAAACAGAGATTTGGGAAAGAAAGTTGCAGGAGTATACTTTGTAGATCTGACAGAATTATCTGCAAAATTCCTAACACCATCCTCAGAGATATCTGGCTCATTGCAGAGCACTACCCTGGAATAACCTTTTCCTCCAATCTGTGAATCATCTCCCTTGAAAGATGCCTTGCAGCATGCGAATGAGTAGATCTTACTTAAACGCAGCTTCCTCTTCCTGTCACCACTCATTCTTTATCCTTTATCCCACTGATTAACAAAATTTAACACAACATCAGGAGACAAGAATGCCCTCCGTGAAAACAGCTGTTCTTCCTAGGAGCAACACTCTTGTGTCATTGCTAAAACTAGGAATCAAATTTGCAACTTGCCCCAACCCCAAATCTCAAACCAGGATCAACTCACTAGAACACTTGCTAGGGAGCTCAAGTTGAAGTGCAAAATAATCATCAACGCTTCAAAAACTACCACCATTAAGAACTGCACAAATATCCCGCAACCCAAAATTTGGTGGTAACTCATCAGCACAAGTACCTAGTAAAAACTAAATAACAAATAAAGCAAGAAACAGATACTAAACCCCAGAAAGGTTCCCACCAGAAGATGCTCAAAATTCCAGTAATTTAATAAGCAATGAACATAAAAGAAACTAACCAAAATAATAAAATAAAACCAATAATTGAGGGAGGGAGAGAGAGAGGGAAATTAAGAGGGGGAAAAGGGACAGATAGAGTAACTTAGAGAGTATTGAAGAAAATGGTGACACAAGTTGAGACAAAACCAAGCGATAGACACAACCCACAGCAGAACCAGGCCTGCTTACTGTAACAACCAATGTGAAGTCTACAATGAAAAAACACAGAAAAGGAAACACCCCAGTGAGCCCAAAACACCAGAAATTATTGGGGAGGCACGGAGAAGAGACAAGAAAAAGGAATAATAAAAAAATCTGCAGATTTGAAGCTCCCTGAAAAGGTATCTGCAGAAGAAGAAGAAGAAACTTTGAACAGAGACTCCAATTATTAGATCTCGCATTTGGAGTCTGAAAGAGACAAGCATTTCCCTTTCCCAGCGTGACCAATTCAAACTGGCTTAGATTTTTTCAGATAGTTCAGTGCCATGTCAAAACCTTTTTTCTTTTCCGAGAAAAAAATAAAACGCCAATCACAAGCACAATTTCTTCTCTCTATCTATGTTCCGCGGGAAACCTATGAGTGAAGCTTGTGTTGTGTTAATGGTGGCAACTAAGTGTCTGTTTCACTCACACCCAATTTCTCGTTATATTCTTTCTCAGTCATGGCAATTTAATAATGAAGAGAGAAAAAAAAAACATTTTTTGATAACAATAATGTGGGGAGAAAATCGAAACCAATGAGAAAGGGTCATCTCCATAATACTTGCAACAAAAAGACAGAAAAAAGAATGTGGGTTTTCCAAATTTTTAATTTTTAATTTCTGGTTAAAGCGATGATAATTGACCTACCTGAATGAAGCACAACCGATGTACCCTTTCAACTGCAGAGCAGAAAAGAATCTTCTGCGCCAAATAACGTTTATTATAGTATCACTGTGATAAGCTGAAAAAGAAAATGAAGAAACAAAAATGGCATGTGGTTAAGAGAATGGAAGAGGTTTACTTAAGCTTTTTACTTGTGTGTCTCTGTTGATTTGTATGAGATGTAGCATCATGCTATATAGAAATTCTATGTTGGATAGATTCCTTAAAAAACATATATGTTTTTCAGTTCTGATATATACAGTTACAAAATATGGAATCTAATAGTTGACCGCGTTACATATTCAACACTCTTCCTAGACTACGTGTCGGTTAAATATACATATCAGATACCAACAATTGTATAAATATTTGTTAGATTTCTGATAATTCTAATACGGTTCTAACACAATTTGAATTTTTATTATGATTATAAAAATAAAGATCAAATTTTGAATCAGCATGAAAAGTATCTTTTTCTCTAAAACAAAAATTGAAGTATCTGTATATACACGTTCGTATCCGTCTCGTGTCTATGATAAATAGGTTACAATTCCATAATTTAGTAATATAATTTAAACAAAACAAAAATTAAAAATCCATTTTTTTTTCTACGGTTGCATGCAGTGACAAGCCAAGCAAGGAACCAGGAAGAGACTAACCAGGGTAAAGCATAAAAGGAATGAAGGAAGAAGAGAATATATATATATGTTATTTTTTGTTTTATTTGTTAGGAAAAGCAACGAATAATCTCAGAATTTTGGTACTTAACGAAGCAACCCAAATGAAACATTGCAATAACTTCTTTTTTATGCAGTAATTGAACACTGCACATATAAAAAAAAAATCCAAAAACTCATACTTTTAGTATTTATTTTTCTAAATGTGTTTTCTATTTAACATGATTAC
>Ga0123341_1006574_pt1 | contig 10513 bp, 3 predicted proteins | sample Turbeapinknodule_FD_89959 | JGI IMG/M metagenome (GOLD analysis project Ga0123341, IMG submission 89959) | Root nodule microbial communities of legume samples collected from Mexico - Turtle bean Mexico pink nodule | ecosystem: Host-associated > Plants > Roots > Nodule | place: Mexico: Nepantla...
AAATAGATGAGGTATAGAGTGAGAAATTTAGAGAGAAGGTAGAAGGGAGAGATGGAGAGAGAAAGAGAAAGAGGTTTCGTGTGTGGGGGGCAGGGGTCTCTGTTTCTGCTTCTTTTTTTTTTTAAAAGGAAAAGTTGTTGTTACATTGGAGGACAAAATAGCAATTAAAGTAAATTTAGTGAACAAAGGATATCAGTAGATAATAGCATTTGTAGCATGTGTGGGAAGGAAGCGGAACTAACATCACATCTTTTTTGTACTTGTAGTGTAGCTTGGCTGGTGTGATCAAAATGCTATGAATGGGTGGGTGTGGCATCCACGGTTCATCATGAACCAAAAAAGCACTTTACACAATTCAGGATGACTAAGGAAAGTGAAATTGTCAATAACATATGGTTCTACGTGTGGATAGCAGTCGTCGGAGAACTGTGGAAACAAAGAAATAAGAAGATTTTTATGAATGAAATTATAGATCATAACGAAATCTTCACGATGGTTCAACTGAAGGTTTGGTCGTAGGTAACTACGAAGGTTATACTAACATGTTTTTCTTATTCTGATTGGCGTCTTGAATCACTAGTCTGAATGAGGTCCGCTATCAAAATCACAAGTTAGTTTTGTGATTAATAATGTTCTTGAGGGTCTGTGAGTGGTTTGGGTTTCTTGTATAAAGATTAAGGTATCCTTGAAATACCTCCATTAATTTTTATTTTTTTTAATAAAAAAACGAAATTAAGAGCTCAAAAAGAATCGATAAGATAAATTTTTTTATGGGTTACTCACTAAAGTGGTGATTTATGTGATTAAAACTTAAAATTGAAAGTTAGACATTTCATAATAAAAAAGCATAAACAATAAATAAAAATATTAAAAATAATTATATGTGTGCTTTTAAAATTATTTAGTTTCATGAGATTTGTGTTTCATGCAAGATATCATTTAACAAAGTTATAAAAAAAATCAAACAAAACTTGTTTGTGATAAAACAGAAAATGCATTACAAATCGAGTAAACTTTATGGATATTGAATGAGAAAGAAAAGAAAAAAAAATATTTAATAAAAAAATACATTTTTTTAAATGAAATAAATCAATAAATATTTTTTTTAATTTAAATAAATATATATATATATATATATATATATATATTATACTGGTCAGCTCATAAAAACTTCATCAAAATTTGAGACGAAGTTAAACAAAACCTAGGACAAATGACTTTATTTGTCTTCCTTTATCAACTAATAATATGATGAATTTATAAGTGAGAATCAAACCTAATTAGGGTGATACAAGAGTGTGTGAATATTTTAGGAAGTAAAAAGTTTCATTATTTTGTAAAACAAACTTTCTTATACGTAATGATGCCGACCAAGACAGGCATGAGAAACTAAATTCTTAAATAAAAAAATTTCAATAATACAGCGTTGTTTTGGATTTATAAATTAGTTGATTTTGACAGTGAAACCGAAAATGCCTCATAACTATATTCAACCACACATTTGATGATCATTAAGATCTTAATATAAATTGAACTTTCAAAGTCACAACAATCAAACTATAATACATTGAATTAAGCAAGAAACCACCCATTTAGAAATACTATTTTTCTATAACTATCTTGATGGAAAGTATTCACCAATTATATTGACTAATTTTATTGAAAATTTGGTTCATCTTCTAACTATATTTTTTATTTATTTATAAAAAATTACCTTAAACAAAAAAGAATCTAATATTATTCAGATCAACAATTTATTAGTCACCGTAAGATAATAACAACCACTATTTGTATATTTTCAAAAATATAAATAAAAATAGATTTAAATAAATTTCAAGGCTCTAACTTATCACTAGAGTACTAAATATTTTAGACATTAATAAATTTAAAATAAAATGTTTAAGTGAATAATGTTATCTATATAATTTTTATTGACTATGTTTCTACTAATTCAAAACATGTATCAAATTCTTTCTATGACTTATATTCCAAGATACACCGTTATATCATATGAAATCTATTGATTATTATGATGAAAAAAAAGTAGAACAAACAATCAAAAGATAAATGTAAATGTATTTTATCGATGAGATGTTCTAATCATGAAATCTTGAACAAGTTGTTCTTATTATTTGGTGAGTATACATCATATCTTAAAAGATAAAAGTTATTTAAGTATGAAATTAGTATAGAAGTTGTACTTTGTGTCAAACTAATATGAAGATTAACCACATAATTTATGTTGATTTAGGTCTACTAAAGGGTCAACACATTCCTATAAATAAATTATAAATAAGCTGACCAACACCAAATCAAATATATATTTAATAATATTATTATTCGTAATCACCACATACCGACTATTTAGTTAAGCATGTACCATCCCACTTCTGACTAAAATGAAAGACGGAGACTTACTAAATCATTTATAACTAGAAAGACGTGACCTTTCTGTTTTATACAAGAGTAGTAAAAAATTTCAAATATTAGTTAATAAATATAATATTAAAATAAAATGGATAGATAGTCACTTCAGTAAGTTTTGACGTTTCAAAAAAAAAAAGTAGAATCTTAGTAAAAAAAATAATATAATTCAACTAATTTTATTTAAATTTTGTTATTAGTTAAGATAATTGAACACATATATTTCTTTAATAATTTTTAGGTGTACTTGTTAAAAGAGAAAATTAAAGAGGTTATTAAAGTTTAATAAAAAAAAAGTAAATGTTATTTCAAAGTTAATTGTATATTAATTTTAATTTTTCTCTTTAATAAACATACATGACAAATAGTAAAGAGAGTAAATATGTGTTTAATTACTTTATTCATTAGTAAAGTTCAAATAAAATTAATAAAATCATATTAAAATTATATTTTTTATGTTAATATTTGTTGTACTGACTATTTATTCGAAGAAAATTATAAATAAATATTAATTTTACAGTTTAAGTTAAAACTCTAATTTTTTTTTGATTAAGTAGTGAATGAAAAATGGTTATTTGAGACAGAGAAAAATGTAATAGGGTTTAGATAAGCATGACAATATTTTATTTGATGTAACGATGATATGGGAAATAAGTGTAGTAATGGTAATGCGATAAAAGCGCAGCGTCGTCTATCCTCAAAAGTCGGCGAAAACAAATGCATACGACCATGAATACTTGTTTCAAAATTGGTTTGCATTTGTGTCGGACCACGGAATTTTAGTGCAAACTTACATTTTCTAATTCTTCTCTCACGCCAAAGCTTTGACCTCAACAACTTGTCTTTTTCAAATTATAAAACTTCAATTCTTCAAATCTTCCTTCAGCAAACGCATTATTAAACTACTAGTAATTTAAGATAAATAGTATTTTTTTAAACTTTTTTTAATTGGATTTTGCTTAACTTTTCTCTCTAAATATTTTTTTAGCTTAGTAAGTGTACCGTCCCGTCCCCGGGCGTTGACCAAAGTCAAAGTCAAAGTCAAGGTCAACGTATGGTGGGACCCCTCAAGGGGGCTCAAGGAAAGAAAGTCAACAGGTTGACCGTTTAAGGCGTCGCCAGGTGTAGGCGTCGCCAGGTTGAGGCGTCGCCAGGATAAGGCGTCGTCAGGTTAAGGCGTCGTCAGGATGAGACATCAACGGTGTCACCCCCCGATACCCATGGGTAGGAAAGGCCGTGGAGGGGGCGACACCACGAGAGGCCTTAGTACCTCAGAACAGTAATAAAGAAAAGAGACAGGTGGCTCCAAGGCCATAGTTCTAGTACCAGTGAGGAGTAACCTGACTTGTGAAGTACCCACGCCACTGCTGGGAGACCCCTGGGACAGATACGACCCATGAGAGGGCCACGCCCAGGGGATAACCACGTGTATGGTACGAGAGAAAGGTAGATACACTCCCAGGGCGAGTGATTAGAGGTTGGGGCGCATGAGTTGGCACCCAGAAAGTCACCCCTCGCACCAGATGCACTCCGAGAAGGAGGACTTGCACGATGGATTATCCCAAAGTTGGGTTACGACGCTGTAAGCCCCTCCACGAAGAGTAACGATCAAGTCAGAAGAATACGTGGCAGTAAGCATTGAAACATCAATGTTTTCCTGAAAGTTCGCTAAGGTACGCATTAATTTAGTTTACGTTTCGAACGCTTTGAAGCACTTTAAATGCTTTAAACGTTTTAAACGCGTTGAACGTTTTTATACGCTTTAAATGCGCTTTAAGACGCTTTAAAAGCTTTGGACGTTTAAAAGGGGCTTGGGACGTTCGAGACAAGGGAGGATCCGAGTTTTCACAGTTTACTCACACACTCTAGTTGCTTGCTCGTGCACCCACTGTACGGAAGAAAAAGCATTAGTTACTCAGTTATTAGACCACCTTCAGAGCATCCATTCACGGTGCTCCGATACGGAGGTGTGTCATTTTGATGTTTCTTGCCAACTGACTTGATCGTCGGAGTGCAAACGGCCGCGAGGGCGCCCCTTTATTCACTTCTTTCCAGGTACACACAGACGGTGCAGAACGAAGGTGCCCTAACTCGAGAGGATAACCCGCGCGCAAAGACGCCCCTGGTCAACCGGCGGGAACAGTAAGCCTTTTTTTTTCCTAAAATTGGGAAAATTTAATCTTCTTGTTAAAAAATTCCTAATTTTTTTATTTATTTTTCAATTAAAAAATATTCAGTGTTTATATTATGAATTAATATATGAACTATAAGTTTTAAAGCTAAAATAAGAAAATTTATAAAAATATTGGAAGGATTTTTTTAAGACTTGATATTAGAATAACGTAATCCATATAAAAAAAATGAGTAATTACATAAGTATTGCTGGAAATTTGTTGCGAGATACAAGGGTCACTTGATGATGTTATGGAAATAAAATGGTCAATTGATAAAGTGGCGGATGAGGACAAAAGATTGAGGCCAAAATAAAAAAGTGAAATTATTAGTCAGATAACATACATGGTTAAGGATAGGAAAATCACTCTCAACTGAAAAAGTGAATATAAAACGTTGGTCAATCAGATCGGAAAATTTTGTGGTGAAATTATTGTAAGGAGCAGACATGGTAGCATAAGGGTATGGAATCAGTTTTGGAATTTTTTCTCTCTCACTCTCCCTCCTTGAGTTATAAAAACCCTAAAGGGATTTTTCCATTCTAGTATCTATATCAGCATTCGCTAACTCCATGGGTGTTTTTCTTTTTTTCTTGTAAGAAATTTGTTACAGACGTTTTAAATAATACTATACGAATATTATTTTCCTTTATGCTATCTAGCTTGCTCTTGTGTGAGTTATAACAAAATTCTACTAAGTTATTGGAATTTATATTGGTTAAAGTTAGAAGAGTTTAACACCAAATCAAAACAAAATCAACCAAAGTTAAATTGTTTCAAACTCTTTCAAAAGTTTCTAAGTGTAAAGCAACCCATTGAAACCATAACTGATAATTGATAAGTGCTAAATTGTGACAAAAATCTAGAATAAAAAAGACATGTAAAGCAAATAAAATATGTGCAAATACCAACAATAAAGCATGCCAAAACACTTGAACTCAAGCTACATGTCCCGACCAGTCCTCGGTCACCGACCAAGTGACTGACCTCAGACATCGCATACCGGTGTTTGGTAATGGAAGGGGGCCACGTAAGGTGGGCCCCAGACGCACTTACCAGGGGATTGGTTAGTCTTCTGACATTGGTATCGTAAACCCCGATGTTGGAGATCGACATCAGACCTCGCCAACAGAGGGAGAGATCGGACATCGGCGGTCTGAACGTTGTACTAGGCCACATAAGGTGGGCCCTAGAGTTATGCTAAGTTAATAGTTAAGACATGAGATATGTGGGAAGCCTAAGTCACAAAGGATCCATGCACGTGGTGTGTATAGCGCATGCAGGCGCGACACGAGGGAATAATTCTGGGAGGCGCTAAGGCCCATTAGGGTTAGGGTTTCCAGGGAAAGTTACATGCATGGCACGTGAATACTTAGGGCACCCACATAACAGATGGCGCTAGAGATTAGGTGCACAAGTTGGTACCCAAGCGGCCACTTTGTTATTCGTTCCACTCCAGTTAAGGAAAGTTCATGTGCCAGATACGTTAAGATTATGTAAATAGCAACGCAAGGACGTTCCCCAAGGAACCCTAGACAAAGGTAACAACACAAAGGTAAACCCTAGTTTCAACCTATATAAAGGGTGCCAAGAACCCTAACAAGGTACACTGTTTCTAAGACTGAAACTACTTTATACACTTATTGTTTCTTTGCCCCAGTACTGACTTGAGCGTCGGAGTGCAAACGGTCGTCAAGGCGCCTATTTGTCTTTTCAGGTGAGAGATTTCTTTGATCAAGAAAGCACGATTCTCAGGCAGAGATAGAAGGGTCGAAAGCTGCCGTTAGAGTCAACTGGCGAAGCAAGTCAACCGGCAGGAACATTTGGCGCCCACCGTGGGGCCCAGTAAAACCTGAACCCATCCACAATTGTGTTTGAGTTTTTTGCGTGATGAGGAACACGAGGATGGTCCACTGGGATCTGGAGGGAGCAAGGACCCCACCTTGCAGCAAATCATGGAGACCATGAGAGTCCTCCAATGAGTAAATGAAGAAGCCAAGGCTGACCGGTTGAGGCCATTCCTCGAGCGTGGAATGTGGGAAACCTTGAGTTGTATTTTCAGCTAAGATATTATAGCCTAATGCTTTCTTTGTGAACGATGTGTGATAAGTTTGTTCTTGAAAGATGAGGAATTTAGCTTTATTGATTTATTTGAATTGGCACATGGTAAGTCGACCTACCTCGGCATAAGTACGAGCATAGGTGCTTTGTGGGATTGATTTGTTTATTGATTTGCTTAAGCACAACACAGGTAAGTCAACCTAGCTCGGTGTTAGTACTGCCACTCGAGTATAGGCGCCCCGTGAGTAAATGATTACCTAGTGGTAGGTAAGACGGAGGGCATGCAGGAGAGCTCGTTAGCTCGACCCAAGTGTTTGGGCGAGGTCATCTCGGTGTTTGGGCACAAGAGGTGAGTTGTGAGCTCGACTCAGATGTTGGTCAGCCTAGAAAAGGTAACAAAGATAAAGAAATATTTTATCTATGTAATATTATTCTAGTGATAAAAGATATAGAGATATTTTATCTGTTGTGATATTATTCTGGAGATAAAAGATAAAGAGATATTTTGTTTATTGTGATATTATTTTGGAGATAAAAGATAAAGAGATATTTTATCTGTTGTGATGTTATTCCCAAAGATAAATGGTTATTATTTGTTAAGTTTGTTGTTATATTATTCCGAGGAGAAAATATAAGGAGATATTTTATCTGTTGTGATGTTATTCCAAAGATAAATGATTATTATCTTTTGAGTATGTGGTGATATTAATTAGTCTGAAGATGAAAGATATAATTATTATTGTTTAAATATGTTGTCATATTATTATGGAAATAAACAGATGTGTGTAAATTTGTTATCATGTTATTCTGAAGATGACGTGAACGATTAATTACCATTTAAATATGTTGTGATATTGTTGTCATGATCACGATCTCTCGAAGGAGAGAAGTTATTCTTGTTACTGGATATAGAGTGTAGTAGTGTAAGAGTACATGTCTAGGAAAGTTCAGGCAAGGAAAGACTTGGTATTTAAGCGCGTCCATTGGTGACCCACCTCTCTTTCCTAGGAACTTACCTGGTGTACTAGTTCACTATCTACAATATACAATAAAGATCAACTCTGACAAATTTTCCAGAACTCATGGATCGAGAATCACAAATGATTATGTCCTACCGTGACTTGACGGTAAAAGGCCTGCATGCGCTCTTGTTCAACCTTCAATGCTGCCATTGCCTCCTGCAATTCCTGCATCATATCCATGACCTGCTGCATGGTCATGTCTCCACTCTCAGCGCACGTCGAACTTTGCCTAATGGTCCTCATCTTCAACAATTTCTTGAAACTCTTCTAACTGTTACGGCGGTTCTAACAAACTTCTCGGGTGGAACGAGCGAAATCGAAAACGATCAGCGAAAACCTGGTGAAACTAAAGAACGATTGGTTGAAACTTCAAGAAGATGAAGAAAGCGGTGGGAACTCAAACTGGACTGACGAACAACCGGTGAAAACTGAATTCAAACGGAAAACGAACGGTGGAAACTACGAGCAACAACGTATCTTTAGCAAACTTCACACAAACACGAACAAACAGTGATTTGAACTGAACTTCACAATGAACTGAGGATCTTGAACGATTCTTGAAACCTGATCTTGAAAATTGCTAATGAAAAACCTCTAACACTTGCGGTGGGAGCTGATGTTTTAAATCGGCCCCACGGTGGGCGCCAAATGTTCCTGTCGGTTGACTGAGAAAGTCTTCGCGCGTGGCTCTGACTTGCACTCGAGGACTTCCTTCGCCTTCAACTCAAATCTCCTCCTTGCACCGTCGTGAGAACCTGAAATGAAATGAGCAAAGGGCGCCCTCGCGGCCGTTTGCACTCCGACGATCTAGTCAGCGAAGCAAGAAACATCAAAACCTCCGTATCGGAGATCGTAACTGAATCGTAACTAACTCTGAACTCTCTCTCTCTCTGAGTGAGTGTGTAACTGAATAATGTGTGCAACTGATAGAACGTACCTTAGTAAACTTTTCAGAGAAGCTTATATACCTTGATGTTTCAGTGCTTACTGCCACGTGTCCTTCTGACTTGACCGCCATTCCACGTGGAAAGCCTTACCACGCTGTAACCCAACTTAGGGAAACTCCCACGTGTAAGTCTTCCTTCTCTAGAGTGCACCTGGCGCGAGGGGTGACTAACTGGGTGCCAACTCATGCGCCCCAGCTTCTAGTCACTCGCTCTGGGAGTGTATCTGCCTTTCTCTCGTACCATGCACATGGTTCGCCCCTGGGTGTGGCCCTCTCCTGGGTCGTATCTGTCCCAGGGATTCCCCAGAGGTGGCGTGGGTACTTCACGAGTCAGGTTACCCCCTGCTGATGCTGGGACTGTGGCCTTGGAGCCACCTTTCACTTCTCTTCATTACTGTTGTGAGGTACCGGGGCCCAAGGCCTCCTCGCCCATACCGTTACCTCTTAGCGCGTCATCCCCTCCACGGTCTTCCATGGACACATGAGTCTGCCAACGCCTATCATGGCGACGCCTCTTCCAGGCGATGCCTACACCTGGCGACGCCCAAACTGGTCAACCTGTTGACTTTCTCCCCTGGGCCCCCTGGCGGGTCCCACCACGTGTTTGACTTTGACTTTGACTTTGGTCAACGCTCGGGGACGGGACGGTAGAGAAAGAAAATTTTCATTGTTAAAAGTTTAGTAAGTATCTTAGAATCTTTTTGTGTGCCTTTTCTTTCTTGTCTTTCTTAAAAAGTTTTGTCATACATCTTTTCCAAACATGGTTTAACTTTCTTGTTTTAGGCTCTTCTTGTTTGTCCTTTAACAAATTCCTTAAGTTTTGTTTACGTCCTATTGAGATCAAGTGATTAGGGCTTCGTCCTTTTCCATTTGAGAGATTTCAACACCAAGATAGATCTTTGTTGAGGGGAAACTTTCTTTTTGAGTGCTTTGTGTCTTCTCCCTTTTGTTATACACAAGAGTGACGCAAGATTGAGGGAGAGTGATCTAACTTTTCTTTCACTAATTGTTTGTTCATTCTTTGTATTTTATGGCTCATCTTTTTTCAAGGGAATCATCAAAACCTCAATCTCCCCAAAAGGCTTTCCTTATGGGTGAGTTGGCGGCAGCAAAAAGGTCCCTAACACAAAAGGATGAAGAGATGGGGCAATTGGAGGAGAGACTCCAAAGGCTTGAAACCGCACAAGTAAGACAACCAAGGAGGTGGGAGCATAGGAGAGCTACAAGGAGCTTCACTCTATACGACAACCACGAAGAAGATGAAGATTGGAGAATGATTCAATTTGATGAAAGGTGCCAACATCAACACCATCCTTCTAAAATTTCTTTTCCCTACGTAAAATTGACTAGTTTTAGTGGGGTAAGTGACCCCAACATTTACTTAGGATAGGAGGCTAAGGTAGAACAAATTTTTAATGTACATGAGGTCCAAGAGGACCAAAAGGTAAAATTAGTCTCCTTATAATTTTTAGACTATGCCCTGCAGTGGTGGCATAAGACTGTAATGGACATTGGGCTAAACAAGTGGTCAACCGTGGTCTCTTAGTATGATTTGAAAGAATGCATGTGTGCGAGGTTTGTTCCTCCTTACTATAGGAAGGAACTCCTATTGAAGCTCCAATGGCTTCAACAAAGACCTAGTAGTGTAGATGAGTACATTAAAGAGCTTGAAACAATTTTAACTAAAATTGACATGCATCAATGTGAGCAGTCCAAAATTGCTAGATTTGTAAGTGGCTTGAGAAGGGAATGTTAGAATATATAGCCTTAAACGAGAGGGGGGTGAATTGTTTAAGAAAGATTTTCGTAAACTTTTAAGCCTAGAATGAAAATACTTCAAGAAAACCTTGATTAAGAAATCAGTTTTTCAAAACATAAAGCAAAAGCAC
>Ga0123341_1006575_pt1 | contig 10513 bp, 11 predicted proteins | sample Turbeapinknodule_FD_89959 | JGI IMG/M metagenome (GOLD analysis project Ga0123341, IMG submission 89959) | Root nodule microbial communities of legume samples collected from Mexico - Turtle bean Mexico pink nodule | ecosystem: Host-associated > Plants > Roots > Nodule | place: Mexico: Nepantla...
ATCCCCCTAGCCATGAAGAAGAAGAAGCAATGGATTTGAGGACAAATCCTTTTCAAGAGGGAGGGGATGATGGAAGAGGCCCCAACACCAATCCATGGAAAGGCCACCTAAATATCAAAATGAGGCAACCACTAGAGTTATGGTCAAAGAGGGGCCAAGAGGACATATTCTTCATGCCATAAACTCTAGTGAAGAATAGTTTTTACATTTTTTGTGAAAATTAACATAGTTTAATTCTTTTTGTATTTTTGTTGAAACATGCAAAGTGGTACCTAAGGAGCTAACCTAAGTTTAATTAGAATTTAGGAAATTCTAATTAAACTTAGGACTGGCCCAATTTGACCCTAGATGAGCGTAAGTTCTAGATGAATTAGCACATGGAAGCATTCTAGAATCTTACCTCACATGGGCTGAAAATAGGTGTCACTTTTCACATGTGCCAACACTTTGAATTTGACTCTCATTTCATTTGTATTTGGCTCTTCCAATTCCAGCCCTCCAAGCCTATATAAGGAGGTTCTTGGTTCATGTTTTCACAAGATTATTTTGAGTAATGAAATGCTGCAAAAATGTGTCATTCTTACTCCCTTGCCTAAAATCTCTTAGGATTTCGGTCTTAATCTTCAAACCTTTCACCTACAAAGAGAGTTGGCTGAACCTCTCTCACTCTCCTACTTCTCATGCACCTTCAAGGCTACCACAACTCTTAGAAGAGCCTTGTTCCACCAACAATCCATTGAAGCTTCCGCAAATTCCACCACAAAAACTGCAAGATCAAGAGCTCAAAGTCATCATTTTAGGTACCAATCTTCATTTTACCAAAATTACAAAAGAAATATTCTATGCTAATTTGGACAAGAATTAAAGTGCTACTCTACACTAGAGTTTATGGCATGTAAAATGCGTCCTCTTGGATCCTCTTGACCATAACTCTAGGGGTTGACTCCATTTGACTTGTTGGTGGCCTTTCAATAGAGTTGGTGCTGGAGCCTCTTCCATCATCCCCTCCCTCTTGAAAAGGATTTGTCCTCAAATCCAAGGCTTCGTCCTCGTCATTAGTAGGGGAATGTATGTGGCTGGATGGTGTCCATCATCTCCTCCTCAGATCTACAAGCTCGATCTAGAATAGCAGCCTTTTTCTTGCTTTGACAACTATGCTCGTCTTCCCGGATCAAATGTCCATCTATGGGAATCATCAAACAAAGCAAATGTGTTAGTTTGAGCAGTTGTATAAAAATAAATTTTATTAAGTTGTCATTCCTCTTGTTTTTCTATTGTTTTTGGCAACTTTTCACAAGATTTCTTTAAAGAGAAGTACAAAATTTTCTTTTCTAAGTGTTTCCTCTTTTGTTCTAAATTTTTGTTATTAACCTCTTTAGGAATTTTTCTATGTGTTCCTTTTAAAAGGCTTGAAGGTTGTTCAACAAGAATCATATTTTCAAATGTGTTTTAAATTCTTTCTTCTTGTTGAATGACCTTGTGGGAAGAAACACTCTTCTCCCACGCCTTTGGCTCCCTAAGGCCTTTTTGTTTTTCTAATATTTTTTTTTCTCTTCATCTCTCTTTTGTTTCATTTGTACTTGATCTTTTACCACTTGTGAATGTGATAAAGGATTAAGTATAAACTTCTTTTCGTTATGGATGAAGGTAATCTCGTTGGTTAGACCATTGTGCATAGTTTTCTTATCAAATTGCCAAGGTCTACCCAATAAGATGTGACAAGCTTCCATAGGAACTACATCACATAAAATGTTATCTTTGTAGTTAACCCACAGAAAACTCGATTTTCACTTGCTTGTCTATAATTAGTTCCCTATCTTCATTGATCCATTGAAGTTTGTAAGGTTTTGGATGAGGGACTAATTGTAGATTTAGCTTTTCAACCATCCTAGCGCTATAGTAATTGCAGCAAGAACCACTATCCACAATGAGAGAACATATGTTTTCGAAAACTTTGCATCTTGTATGAAACATGTTCTCTTTTTGTGTGTTTAGGTTCACGCTAGTTTGGTTACTGAGGGTTCTTCTAATCATCATTAATTCCCCCTCACATTGATATACTCTCTCATTGTTCTCCTCTTCTTTCCCACTAGGTGCATCATCACAACTACTATACTCATCTACCCCTCTTAAAAACAAAGTTCTTTGATTTGGGCATTGAGCTTGTACATGACCTCTTCCATAACATTTAAATCACTTGACATCCCTAGCGCTGATAGGTGGAGTGAGCATATCTTTTCCTACACTTTTGGGAGTTTCTCTTGGTTTTTCCTTAGGTACACTTTATTCTTGGATAAGAACTAGGGTATGAACCTTCCCTATGACTTGAAGTTTTCCTCAAATTTTGTTGATCAACCTTGATACATAATTGAATTAAATCATTCAAGTCTTGATAAGGTAAGAGTTCAACTCTATCTCTAATCTCAAGATTAAGCCCACTTAAGAATCTTGCTATGGTAGTGGATTCGGATTCCCTAATGGAGGCTCTCACCATGTATAGTTCCATTTTCTGTCTATATTCCTCTACACTCATGGACTTTTGTTGGAGTCTTTGGAGCTTATCCATTAACTCCCTATTGTAATATGAAGGAATATGGCGGCGTGTTAGGGCTCCCCTAAGATCATTCCAGTATTCTATGGGAGGATTCTTATGAAGACGCCTATCTCTCTCAAGGGTCGTCCACCAATACATAGCATTGCCTTGAAAACTTTGAGTGGCTAAGGGTACTTTGTTTTCTTCACTCACTTTGTGACAAGCAAACAATTGTTCTACTTTCATCTTCCAATCTAGATAGATCTCTACATTTTCTTTGCCATGGAAATGAGGTAGATCTACCCTAACCTCTCTTGGGCTTTCTTTCTTTTCCTTTCTAACTCTCCTAGGGGGTGGTTGGTAGTATTCATTGAATTGAAGACTTTGTTCCCCATATGACTCATTGCCCCTAAAGCTAGATGCATGTGAACTTTTTTTGGATTTGGTGTATTCATCTCTTTCTTTAACCACTTTCAACTCATCTTGCATCAAAGCAAATTGAGCATCCTTTTCTTTAAGTTGGGCCTCATGTTGCAATTGTCTATATGAAAGTGCTTGAACATCTTGTGCAATTTTTTCCAAAAGAGATTTAAGGATTGTAACCTCACTTTCAATAGAATTACGAGATGGAGAAGACATGGCTAAAGTTTTGTGTTATAAGTAATTTACCCCAAAAAAGATAAGGATAGAAATGAAGATAGTTTTCCAGGAAAGAGAGGTGGATCACTAGGATCTCTTAAGTATCAAGTCTTTCCTTGCCAAAATCTATCCCTCAAGACTTGTCACAAACCTTTTTCTAAGTAATTTACTTAGATCACAAGTTGGAATGAAAAACACAATTTTTATGCAAAGAAAACAATTCAAAGCAATTAGCAATACAAAACAAGTAATTAAAGCAAAACAAGTAACTAAGCACAATTAAAGATTACTTAACTAAAAAGCTTTAAAACTAGACGAATCCTAAGGTGAGGCTTCTAGACACTTAGAGCCATTGAAGACACACTCACCGCCTAATACGTAATTATTTCACTAATTAATCAAAGTTGAATGTAATTACAATTCAAAGGAAATACAATAGAACTTGAATTACAAAAGTAAAACTCATATTTCCTATACTATGCACTCCTTTGCTTTTGGTACTCTTTCTTGTTGTGTTCCACACTTTGTATGTTTTTGTAATCTTATTTGCTGCAGTCATTTGCCTTAACCTCTTAAGGTTAGTCGATTTAAATCTTCAAAACAGTACCTATTAAGTAGGGATGGATTCACCACAATGGTTAATTCCAAACTTAACAAGCACCACTTCGAAATTCTTTCACCAACAATTAGAGGTCAATAAATTTAAAGCAAAGAACAATTCAATTTAAAAAATAGGACAACAGCAAAGGAGTAGTTTGTATTACACAACTTGAAAGAGTGTTGAATGAATTTGACAAGCAATCAAATAAGGCACTCAATAAAAGGTGGCACACAGATGGAACCTAAGGAATGGCACTAGAATTGATTAAAAAAAACCAAAACAGTACTACTGGAAAATTTAGGCACAAAATGCGTGACTTAGAAAATTTATGCTGAAATGGATATTTGAAATTTTAACCACAAAAATTTCACGATCTTAGCAAAATGTTGGCGCTGGAATTACACCAAAACAATGCACCAATTAATTGTGATAAATTTTTCAAATATGTTATCAAATTACCGTCTCTGCTCGCGTCAGGATGTACACTTTTTTCATTTGATTTATCATTGTTTTTCTATTTTTTATTTTGACTTGATTCTTTTTTTTCTTGTTTTTCTAACACATCAATCTGTGTAAATCCATAATTTCACAATTTTTCTTCAACAGATTTTAATTTGATAAGTAAAAACAGCCATAACAGAATTAAAACAGAGTGATCCTAATCCTGGAATTAAAAACAGTTTGAAGAAACTTCAAGAACACAATGGAATTTATGTATAAGAATTTATATGGATCTAACACACAAATATGAACTCAAATCTAAAAGGAAAAAGCACCAAATGATCAAACAATTTCAGATTAAAACTGGACTCAAAGTAAATCAAGCAACCAAAATTATAAAAAACACTACATTGAATTGATAACAATTTAGGAGAAACATGACTTGACAAAAAACAATTGGATTCAAAAATCAAAATGATTCAAATCAACACAATATGAACCGATTAAAATTGCAATAAAGACTCAAATAAACCAAAAACAGAACAACAACACAAATCTATATGGAATCCTAAACAAATCTGAAAATTAGAAGCTCAAGAACAATTTGAACACAATGCACCGATTGGATTTCTCCAAACAGCACCTAAATCAATTTAAAATGTAAAAAACAGCAAGACAATATGGAAAACTTAAAGAACAACACGGAATGAGGATGAACGCAAAAATAAATACGAAATAAGGCATGTTATCTAATCACCATTTTCTTTTGAGTTCACACTTTTCCTCATTTTTCTTTTCCATCTTTTCATGATTTTCAACATGAATTTTTCTTTTTCTCATTTTTTTTTCATTAATAGGTATAGATTATTCCTATTTTCAACTTTTTGAGCTTTCAATATTTAGAACCAACCATTCCCTTTTCTATATATATTGTATTTATGTTTTCTTTCCTTAAACATGCTAAAAGGTAGGAAAATATATCATCAAAGGTTAGGGTGCAATAATAACAAAAATTCTTAGCACAAAGGGGATATATAAAAAAGTGGAATTCTAATAAAATAAAGGTTGGTTATTTGGCCCTGGGTTCCTAATTAACGCAAATGCCTCAATCACCTTCATCCTATTTTATGATGTAACAAAAAATAAAAATTAAGCAACCACAACTGTCAATTCATGAGTAAAACTCTCAAAACTGTTTAAGGTTCACACACTCACTTGGTTTAATTGGTCTCATTTCTTTTTTGTTTTGTCATTCTCTATTCTAATCAATCATCCTGTTAAATTTTCATGTATCACAATTTCAACTACATTTGAATAGGGATTCAATCATATTTTATTTTCTAACATGTGTCTGATTCATCTCACTATTTAATATTTAAACACAATTTTTTTCCCACAAATTAATATTCCAGTTATTTTTTATTTGAGAAAAATAAACTAGAAAATAACTGAATTAAAATTAACAATAATTCAAGAAAAGAATAAAACTAGCAACTAGCAAATAAACAAAAAAAATATTCCAAAACCCAATACAAATAGACAAGTAACCAACAAATGCTAACAAAATAAATAAGAAAAAAATAAAATAAAATAAAAATTGAAAATAAATAACCATATTAGTTGTCCCTTAAAAAGTCATCCAGCTCTGTGTTAAATTCATCATCTACACCAGTCGTAGATTGTCCTGCTTCATTAGTTGGATTTGTTCCCCCAGAATAATAGTACATGTACCTAGGCCAAGATATAAAAGCTACAAACTGATTAAAAGGCATGTAGGGATTGGTTGCCTTTGAAAATTTTATTTATTTATTTATTTTTAGAAATTTTTTCTTGTTTAAGTGAGAATTTGCTCGTCTGGGCGAGAATTCCTGCAAGAAAACATGATGTTTTGAAAGATAAAAGCAAAATAAAGATAAAATATCAACATAAACTTAAATTTGTAATGGGTTGCCTCCCAGTAAGCGCTCATTTAACGTCCTATAGCTTGACGCCTGTGTCTTTAGAGGTCGTTTAAAAGGATTATCGTAGTGAGGTTTTCCTGTTCATTACCCAAGTAGGGCTTTACCCTTTAACCATTTACAATCAAGCTTCTATGTGATATTGGGTCTTCTAACTCTATTGCTCCATAAAGATTTACCTCTTTCACAACATAAGGGCCTGACCATTTAGATTTTAACTTCCCAGGAAAAAGTCTCAATCTAGAATTGAGTAAAAGCATAGATTGACCAGGGTGAAAATTTCTTTCCACAATCTTCTTGTCAAGATGTTTCTTTGTGTGTTCTTTATAAAGTTTTGAAGAACTGTATGCATTTAATCTCATCTCTTCAAGTTCCTGGATTTGAAGTTTTCTCTTTTCCCCGGCTACTTTAGCATCTAAATTTAGTGTCTTTAATGCCCAATATGCTTTGTACTCCAATTCCACCGGAAGATGGCAAACTTTCCAATAAATTAGCAAAAATGGACAAAGGGCAGTAGGAGTTTCATATGCAGTCCTATATGCCCACAGAGCTTCATCAAGCTTGATTGAGCAATCTTTCCTTGATGCAACCACCATTTTCTATAATATTTTCTTTATTTCTCTATTAGAAACTTCTGCTTGCTCATTTGTTTGTGGGTGGTAAACTGATGCCACCTTATGACTAACCCCATAATGCTCTAACACTTTCTTTAACTGAGTATTACAAAAATGAGACCCACCATCACTTATCAATACTCTTGGAGTGCCAAACCTACAAAAAATATTTCTTTTAAGAAATTTAATTATTGTCTTGGAATCTGCATGCTGTGATGGAATTGCTTCCACCCATCTAGAAACATACTCAATTGCCACTAATATATATTCATTTGAAAAAGTAGATGGCAAGGGCCCTATAAAATGAATGCTCCAACAATAAAAAACCTCAATTTCTTGAATATTTTGTAATGGCATCTCATGTCTTCTAGAAGTACTTTCTATTCTTTGGCACATGTCACATCTTTGTACTAAAGCATGTGTATCTTTAGTACAAACATAATGGTCGATGCTCTTTCAAGGAGACATGTGCTCTTTTCAAAACTTGGAGCCCAAATTCTTGGATTTGACAACATAAGAGAACTTTACAAAGATGCTCCAAGGCATCCATCATCTCCTAAGAGAGCCTTGACCGTGAGCATTCATTGAGCTTCTGCAAACTCCACCAACAATTCTTCAAAGGATTAAGGCACTCTTGCATCACCCTCCTACTATGATATGGAGTTGATGTACCAACTCCAAAGAATCCAATAAAAGAACATGATTGTAAAGGAATATAGAGGCAGAAAATGGAGTTACTTTTAATGAGGATAGGAATAAGAGAACAATAAGAATAACCATGGAGAGGTTCCAAGGTGACCTCAATCATGAGATCCTAGATAGAGTTGAACTTTTGCCATATAATGATTTAAATAATTTAGTTCAACTGTGTGTTAGGATAGAACCACAAATTGGAAGAAGGTCTACCACTAGGAAAGATTATCCCAACACATTCTATTCTAGGAGAGAGCTAAAGAGGGAGGGTTATTCCTCCAAATCTAAAAAGTATAAAAGAGGGAGAGAGAAAAAAAAAGAAATTGAAAAATATAATTATAGAGTCTTCTTCTAAAGAGCCTAAAACGAAAAATATTCAATGTTTCAAAAGTGTTGAAAAATGGCACTATTCTTGTAAAGGAGAGTTGTTATTGGTGAGAAGGCTTCTTAAAAAGCCTACCCATTGCATTACTATAATCACAGAGAATCTCTTCTTTGACTATGGTTGGCCGAGGATTATCATCCAAAGTGAGAAACGACACCAACTTTTCATAGAATTGTTGTTGTTTCCCCTATTTGAGGGTGCACTCGTTTTTGTCATCTCTTCTTCGTTGCAATTGCTCTCTACGGTTTCACCACTATTATTGGTGATCCCTTTGCTTGCGTCTCCTGCATTAGCCCTGATCAGTAATTGTCAATTGGGTATTGTTATTTTAATCATTGTTGCCATCTACTTCTCTCTTGTTGTTGTTACCACCACCACTTGCCACCAACACCCCTCCTTCCACTTTAAAATCCAAATTGGTGTATTCTATATTCTAAAATTTTATATTTTATAAATATTGTTATGCTTGTTTTTAATTATATGCTCTTATTTGTATTTTGACTATACTGTGTTTTTTTTATTTGTGAACTCTTGAATATATTAGTAGGACAAATTAAATTTTCTTAATTTTTAGAAATTCATATTTTAGTGCGAAAAATTCAGAAAGGAAAATGTAATCTTAAAATTATGAATCTCAAAATAGTTTTTTAATTTTGTAAAGTCATGATCGTTTAGTGAGGTGAAACCAATATTTTGTAAAATATAATTACTTGTATATCGATTTGTTAAATGGGTAAATTTAGTTTATTTTATTTAACATGTGTAAATTAGTTTTATATTGTGTTGAGTAAACCTTAATTTTCAGATTTAATATAAAAATTAAAATAAATAGTTGATTTAGTAAAAAAATATTAATATATTTCATATAATAAAAAAATAATGATCTAGAGAGGTAATTTTTCTTAACATTAATTGTATTACTAGCACCCATATACTACCGCACTCGTCATTGGAGAGAAAAGGATTGGAAGAGATGTTATCGTGTATTACTACATTTACAGAGAGAAAAGTTGGAATTGGGTGCTTGGTCATGGATAAGAATGTTGTGTTGTGGATCTTAGAGAGAACTTTTATTGGTTTTTCGTTTCAACCACTCTGGTCAATCTGAAAAGCTTCACCATTTTCTACCATATCAATTGACTCAAGTTTCACGGCATCTCAAAAAATATAAAAAAAAGTCGGGGTTCATTACTTTGGGTGTTACTATTCTGAAAGACAATTTCTTCCTCCACCATATCAATTTTGACTCCACCCTATCATTTTTCTAAAATTCCAAAATTATCCTTATTTCGAATTTGAAAATCCAAAATGGTAAATAAAATTCAAAATAGAAAAATATCCGATAAAAAATCCAGAACACAAAATTAAAAATTCATTCTGGATAAAAATTTCTAGAATTACAAAATGTGTTTCGGAAATTGAAATCTGGAATATTTTCGAATAAAAGGTTTTGGAAGTAATTTTTATTTACACTCTTCTTTTGTGTAAGGTTATTTTCGTTATTTAAAAAGGATATTTTTATCATTTTCAATAGTAGATTGGGTGTATGATACGGTGCAGGGAGAAATTGCCTTCTGAAATTGCAAATCTATTGTCACAATATGAGGATGCATTTTCTGTTTCTGACTAAGCCCTTTAGTTACATTTTTATTTTTTATTTGCTTCAGTTTTGGTTCGGTTTTTCTTTTCGGGCCCCTCCCTCCGCTATATCCACCCCCAACAATTTCATACCACCTGTTTTTATATTCACACCTACAATTCTGTTTTCCTTTTTGTAAATAAAAGGATTTAGGCCCATTTGGCTGACCCATAATATTTCCTATTTGCCAACGTTTTTTATGTCGGCACTATGTCCTTTAGAAGACTGTTTCTTCCTGCACCTCGATATCTTCTTCTGCAACCTCCATACACAACATGAAAATACATTTTTGTCCTTCTTGTGTCACCCCCCTAGAGTAGTTTCCGGATTATGTAATTTGGAAACTCATTTGAAAAAAGATTTCCACATTACATAATCCAGAAGTTAAATAAGACTTCTGGATTATGTAATCTGGAGAATAATCATGCATCTGAAAGATGGCTTCCAGATTATGTAATCCTGTAGCTAATTACAAATTTGAAAAATGACTTTCAGATTACGTAATCTGGAATATTATAAAGGGGCATTTTTGGAAATTTGAAAAATTATGGACGTGAGAGAAGAAGGTATGGAGGTGCAGGAAGAAACAGTCCCTTTTGAAAAGGATGGACCCGTTCATTCAGCCCATCATTAATATTATTTGCAGCTCTGCTTTTTATACATGCACCACCAGTTTTTCTAATCCGGGCTCATTCATTCCCCCCAACATTTTATTATTTGCAGCCCGATTTTTCTATATGCATCATATTGTTTGGAAGAGTGGGCTTATTCTTCTGGCAGAACATGTTTACTATTAGCCACTCCTATTATTATTTGGCAATTTCTCCCTCCACCATATCAATTTCAGCATGCACCCAATCAGCTCTAGAAAATGACAAAAATACCCCTCCTAAATGACGAAAATAACCTTACACAAAAATGGGAAAATTTATTTTTGAATCTTTTATGTGAAATATTTTAGATTTCAATTTTCGGAACATATTTTTGAATTCTGAAATTTTTTATCCGGA
>Ga0123341_1006576_pt1 | contig 10512 bp, 9 predicted proteins | sample Turbeapinknodule_FD_89959 | JGI IMG/M metagenome (GOLD analysis project Ga0123341, IMG submission 89959) | Root nodule microbial communities of legume samples collected from Mexico - Turtle bean Mexico pink nodule | ecosystem: Host-associated > Plants > Roots > Nodule | place: Mexico: Nepantla...
ATATAAGTTAAGTATTTTAAAAATAATTAAATTAAATTGAATCCATAAAAATTATTACCGAAGCGCATGTTCATAATTTTGGGCCTTTTTTACTTGGGTGGAACTGGATCATCTCCAGTCCAATTACAAATAGAATGCTAAATACTACTTACACCATTTTTTTTTACTAATGCATTCCTTTTTATTTTTATTAGTATTTTGTTTTTCAAAATTCCCCTTATCATATCGCAAAGGCCCTCAAACTCCTTTCCCAACTTCTCCAAAGCTAATAAAAAAAAATGTTAATTATTTTTAGTTTAATATCTACAGAATAATAGGATAATTTTCTTACAAACTAATTAGAAAGTATGATTTTTTTATATAATTATTATAAAATCAATAAATGTATTATACTCGTGACTTTATAAGTAAATTGCAGTTTTGTGAAAAAAGAAACAAGTTAAAAATCTTTTAAACTATACTATTTGCTTAATATAAAATAATACGAATTTAGTTAACGGATTTGCAATTGAGATCTAAAACGTTATCATCATGCAATACGTTAGTCACCAAACGTCTAACTTCAATTTTTCTTATATATTTCAATTTTTTCTCTCAAAATAATTCGTTTGTAGTTCGTGATGAACATCTGACTAAAGATAAAAATAATTTTTTTTTACACAGACTTTATGTAACATTCAAATTGCTTCACTCGAGTCTGGAGTAAATGTTCTACTGGATAGCCGAGAAGATCGAAAGGTCGAGAAGACTCTCTTAATTAAAACACAGCCTGTGTAGAAAGGTCGAGAAGACTCTCTTAATTGAAACACAGCCTGTGTAAACTCATAGTTAATCATAGTTAAGTCAGTTTAATCGTAAATCGTGATTAAGGTACGATTGAACCCTCTTTTGGACTTATGAAAGACACATGACAATTGAGGTCCATCCAAAAGGTATAAATACCTGAGCAAGCCAACATGGGTAGTTTTTTCTCTTTCAACACATCTGCATATTGTACTCGAACTAACTTAATAGTTGGAGTGTCTTTGCAGGTTTCCTCCACTCATTTAACAAAAAAGAACCAATCAGAGACACTCTACTGAAAGTCATGAAGACCAGCAATAGAAGACAAAAAGAGTCACTATAAAAGGAACTCGACCTTATAAGAACATTTATATTTTTATTATTGAGAAAATGTCTTTTATTTTTCTTTAACTGATTAAATCCTATTAAAGCTTTGAAAAATCCAATTAATTGCATTTATTTAAAACAATTTTTTAATAGATTTTGTAGAATATAGATATTTTTAGGAAGAACACATGAAGTTGGCAAATGAGGGAGGAGAGGAAGCAGAGTGTGTCACTGTACCCCAATTTCGTGTGTTTTTTTTGTGAAGCATTTGGAAACACCTATACACTATGCCTTCAGCTCAAGATCCATTCTATGTTGTGAAGGAGGAGATTCAAGAATCTGTAAGCATTTTCTTTTCCCCCATATTACCTAGATTTTGTTTTAAGTTCAATTTTGAAAATTAATTTCACTTTTTATTTTGACATAAATCATGCGTTCTACTTCAAATTTCTGCTTGATTTCTCTGTTACTAGTACAAGTGGATCCGGATTTTACGTGATTCTTCTTCTCCAAAATCTCAGCTGAAACTATTAATTGGGATATTTTTGCTTCTAATATCTCATGTAATCGATCTGAGTATGCTATTTTTGTCTACAAATTTGGAGTTTTGAAGAAAACCCTGTTGCGATCTGTAACTGTGGTATGTGTAACTGAAGCAGAAAATAAAAATTGGGATGTTGTTAATGGCTGTATGAACTATTTTGGATGTTATGTAATTTATTGGCTGATTAGTTTTCATTTTATGGTAAGATTGATAAGCTGCAATCTACTTTTCGCCAATGGGAAAAAGCTGCTGATGCCGGCGAGCGATCCAATCTTTCAAAGGAAGTTCTTACTAGCTGTGAAAGCATTGATTGGCAGGTATACCAATTGTGTATTTTGAACCAGTGACAAGTTAGTTGTTCTGTAAATTTTTTTTTTAAATGAGTTTTATTCATTCTTCCACCATGGTACTACCATCTTTTGTAGGCATTGGGATTTGGGTATAGACATTCAAGGAATGTTTGGATTATAGTACAATCTAGGTCAGTGGGAAGGAGTATCTTTCTTTTCTTGATTGCAGATATTTTTAGTGTAGGAAGGAAAATGAGGAATTTGCACTGAACCGTCCAAAATGCTTCTGTGATCATTGTGATGATGCAAAATTTATGTAAACATATTTATTAAATTATAATGCTAGTATCAAAGCTCATTGGTTGATAATAAAGTGTATTATATTCATGTATTTATATTTAATCACTCTATTTCTTCCCCGTTGTATTCTTTAGGCATAATTAAGGAGAGAAAATCATCATTAACCCTCTCCCCTTTTCCCCTAATTTGAGTTTGCTTCTTCTCTTTTGGCTATCTAGGGAAGGGGAAGGAGGGGAGTGAAAATGGAGTGAGGTGAAAATATTTTGATTTTCAATCTTTGTTGGTTGTTAAAGTCATAGTAGTAAACAGATAGAAAGTTTCTTCTAGATCTAACTCTAGCCTCTCTTTGTCACACATCTCAGAGTATTGTTTCTTTTTGCAAACAACCTATTCAAACTGCTGAAATACGGATTTTTTGATAGAAAGGTAGATGAATTGGACAAAGCGATATCTGTGGCATCTAGAGATCCTTCTTTGTATGGCATTGATGAAGTGGAGCTTGAGAACCGGAGGAGGTGGACCAGTGAAGCTCGTAGCCAGGTGTTTGTAACTACTAAACTTGATTAAGAGTTAGGAGACCACTCTTATTTTTTTTCTCACCATAATGTACAATTGTTGGTGTGGTATTTTTCTATTGGTAGCTCACATTAGATTGCATTCTCTCTCTCTTTTTATCTGTATGGTGCTGGTGAATAATTGGAGTTCATTATTAGGTGAGCACAGCAAAGAAAGCAGTGGAAGCAGGAAAACGCTCAAATATAACAAACAATGCTAGTCTAAATGGGATGCACAGGGAATTAATGAGGCTTCCTAATTCTCACCAAACTGCGTCTGGCCAATATCCTACCCAGGATAATGATGATTTCATGGAATCAGAATCGGACAGGCAGATGCTTCTTATAAAGTACTTATTTTCTTCCTCTTTCATATGACATTTAATTAAATATTTGTCTTTTGCCCTGCTTTTATTTTATTTGATTTTGGGCACTGCTAGATGAAACCCTTTGCTAGCCTCTTTAGTGGATATATCATGCAAATTTATATTTTTGATTGACCTATGTTGCCCGCCCCTCGCCCCTGCCCTGTACTTTTTGAGACATAGGTGGGCTCCTCTGTATGAAATTGTGGACACATGAGCATAAGCTTCTTGTGCTTCTCATGTAATTATAAATTTCTGTTTTGTGAATTCATCGTTGCTAATTATTTGTGTTTTATTTGAATCTACTATTACTATCAAACAAGAAATCATAACTAAAATGATGGATTCCTTTTTTCTTTCCTTTGGAAGAAAAAGAAAATGGGGGAATGAAAAGACTGTTCAGGTAGCCTTAACACAGATAAAGGCTGGTATTAATGCTCAAGAGTCTGGAAAAACAATCACCATCTGGTTTCTACTTTATTTTTTACATATATTTTATCTATTGGTGCTGATAGGAGACAGGATGAGGAGTTGGACGAGCTTACTGTAAGTATACAAAGAATTGGAGGTGTTGGACTTACTATACACGAAGAGCTCCTTGCACAGGTAGATTTGGCATTTGAGAAGATTTTTTGTCTTGATCTTACCATTTTGCTTAGTCCTGGTTTGTACCATGTGACTTGGAGATCACTGGTTTAAATCCCAGAAGCAGCCTCTCTCCCCTTGCCGGGTCAAGGCTGCAAATTTCTATCATCCCAAAACCCCAATAGGTGGGAGTCCTGTCATGCACTGGGCTTCCCTTTTATTCTTACTGTTTTGTTTCAAAAGCTGGAAGCTAGACAGCAGTGTTGCACTTAAGTTATGTGTTTCAATAAGAGCTCTGTTCTAATTCCTTATTTTGTTTGTGAAAAAAATTTCATTCTAAATTTGTCAAACCTTGATGTTTCAGGAGAAGATTGTTGATGAACTGGGTAATGAGATGGACAGTACATCTAATCGTCTAGATTTTGTCCAAGTGAGTTTCAGTTTCTAATTTCCATTATCTCATTAAAATGTTTATGATCTATCTGGCTGATTGCTGTCATTAATTAGCAATAACATAAGGGGAAAATGTTGAATGTGAAAGCTGAATGTCTCTCATTGTTTGTGATATCAGAAAAAAGTAGCAATGGTCATGAAAAAGGCTAGCGCAAAGGGCCAGATCATGATGATCCTGGGTTTGCTGGCTCTGTTCATTTTCCTCTTTATCTTGGTATTCTTCACCTAGTCATTGAGACGAAAGCTGTCAATGCTCTTGTTTGTACATGAAAAAGGATCTAAAGCTTCTGTGAAGTTACAAGATTATTGGGACATCCAATATGTTTAGAAATCTAGTGGAAGCCTCTTTGGTTTGTTGAAGGCAGTGAAATTTTTTATCATGATGAAAAGGGAAGCAATGTGCTTGAAAATATTACTAGAGGATTTGGTTTCTTGCAGTATGACTGCTAATGTGATTTAAATGAGTTGTATTCGTTTTTAAGATGATATGCTCGAGCATGCAATCATCAGCGTGGTGTTTTGAATTAATACCTGTACCAAGATAGAGACAGCTTATGACAGATTTTTATACAAATCAACCCATTATTTACTAGCTATTTTATGAAAAAAAGAGAGTTGTTTATAGTAAATTAGGAACATCAATAGTAAAGTAGGAAAAAGCTTCTTTTTGAGAAGTAAATAAACTTCATGAATATGAAAATTTATAGTTTATGATTATCTTATGATATTTTTTGACAGCTTCTTTACACGTCCTCTAAGAAGGCTGTTCTGTATTTGCCATTCTATGTCTGTTCAGTCTTGGTTTGTAGAAACCAAACAAAAATACTGAAACCTACACAAAAACTGAGAGATTAGGATTGAAGAAACATATTGTAATTAAGTTTCATAAAAAATATCTATTTATAAGCCTATAGCTAACATGATCTTTTTTTTAAAAACTGATCTGATCAGTTAATTTTGTGGAACTTATGTGTGACTGTAATCTGTCCTTATAAGTATATCAAGTTTCAATCACTTAGAATTTATAGTTTATAATTTAAATTTTATATCATTAGATAGTATTATTTTTTACTTAAATACCTCAAATTTAAATAATATGCTTTAGCAGAAAGTTTTAAATATACCTACCAAACGCACTCCGCAGAAAATTTAAGCATAACTCTGTAAAAAAATCCAGAAATATCATAATGATAAAAAAATTCCTTTGCAACATGATCAATTTGACTAGAATAATTTTCTTTTTCCTTTCTAAAAGGCTATGAAATATTTCAACATGATGCAAATTGAGATCTTATCTATAACACTAAACCAAGCCAAGCATAAGACCAGAAAAAGGAACAGAATCTCCAAAGCATGCAATTTGAAGGTAAATTCTTCTTTCCATTGTTCTCTACCACACAAAGTATGTTGTGATTCTGTGCCTTCAATTACCACCACTTATTAACCCCATCCAGAATACGATTCTCCATCCACCCAAAAGCACCTTATATTCTGCTATCAAGAACCGTTAGACTAGTTGCAGATATTGAAAAAAAATCTTGGAGCTAAGATTTTTTGTTGCACTTTTAGGCATGAAAGTCAATATTTAACATCTACACGCAAATACATTTATAGAATATTTCATACAACAAAAGCTGTTCTGCATGATGCAAAAAAGTGTTTGTTCTGCAATAGTTTCACTACACAATCACACGCACTACTATATATATCACAAACCACTACCTATTCTTCTCAATTCGCTTTGCTTTCATTGCAAGTCTTCCTTTCTCACAGGTTAGTCTCTCCTAACTCAACAACCATGGTCTGAAATATTGCGTTAGATAAAGTTAAAATTTCGATTTCATGTTTAATGTATTCACTAGTCTACGACTTTTCACAAACCATGGAAATAGAACACAATTTCTTAGTACATGGATAACATGTTAAACTAGTTTGTGTCCAGAGTTGACTAAGGAAACCCGTGATCACTGTAGCATAAGAAACACCTTTTAATCTTTATGCTCTTACGATCTGAAACCGAATGTCTCCTACCGATTCTCTTTTGTCTTTTCTCCTTTTGCTCGCCGTCAAGTATGTCGAAAGGTGAGATACTTGTAAAGACACTTCAATGCTCAAGTCAGTTTAGATACTGGAGTGTTTAGTGAGTTTAGAACTAGAAAAGTCATTACCCTCTATCATGAGAGTCTTGTCCTATTTATAGCTTTCTATTAGGCCTTCTGTCTTAATCATGCTGGCCAAGTCCAACAATTCTTAATGATGTTTAGTTATTCACTAATTCCAAATTAATCTAATTAGTTAACTGGACTGTTACCTTTACATTTGACTGAGAGACCGTATGATCGTTTACCTTGTCGTTTACTCTGGGCTCAGAAACCGGATAAGACACTTTATATTTCAGATTCTGGTATATATGCATGGCGTGAAGGAAAAGGGTGCGAGGTGTTTAATGTTAATAATGATTACAAGATGTAGTGATGTTCAGATTTGTTGTATTGAGATATATTTTGGCATGCATGTAGCTGATGCTTTGTTTTGCACATTTTTTGTTGCAGGTAGTTTCTAAATTTGCAGGTAAATATATATGGTTGAAGTGGGAATTTTTCAGATCACAGGTAACAGTTTCGACCCATTTGCTGAGGCTACAGATAGAGATGCCCCCGGGGCGAAGGAGTATGTGCATATCCGCATACAACAGAGGAATGGGAAGAAGAGTTTGACGACAGTGCAAGGGCTGAGGAAAGAGTTCAGCTATGAGAAGATCCTGAAAGACCTGAAGAAAGAGTTCTGCTGCAATGGCAATGTTGTGCATGACAAGGAGCTTGGAAAGATTATCCAACTTCAAGGTGATCAACGCAAGAACGTTTCTCACTTCCTCATTCAGGCTGGCCTTGTTAGGAAGGACCAGATCAAGATTCATGGTTTTTGAGCAACCATAAATATTACTACCTTGTACTAATCAGCTAAACTATGACACTGTTTATGAAATAAGTAAGATGTTTGGAGTATTTGGTCATTTTCTTTGTGTATGAAGGAAAATCCCAGGGTGGATTATCATAATGGCATAAATTTGATTTAAACTATTTTAATTGGATTGCATCATAACTTTGATAAGTGATCCACCCAACCCTTTTTATGAACACTTTCAAAAGAGTAAAAAGAACGAAATTTGTACTACCGGATTGTCGAGAAAGCCGAATGATCCCCTTAATCCAAACACAACCAGTAAATCCACAAACCCTAAACTGTAATTAAACTAGGTCAGTGGTAAATCATGATTAAGGCGTAATTAGGTCTTCTCTTGGACTCATGAGCAGACCCATGACAGACGGGAGCTCATCCAAAAGGTATAAATACCAAATGAGACCCATCGTCAAAGATAATTTTTTACTCTCAACTCACCTGCACTTTGTACTCAAATTAACTTGATCGTCGGAGTGCCTTTGCAAACTTCCTAGAACAAAAGTGATGAGAATCTTTAATACATTAAAAAAGTAAGAGAAAATAGGGTTTTAGTCTATGAATTATAGTACATTCAATTGAACTAATGGGAGTAGGTTGTCCATAGACACCTCTATTTGCCATATTGAGAGAGAGATATGGAATGTGAGTATGATATTCATGAAGGACAATTTTCTTCAGTGTTGATTGTAACACCACCACTATGAATCTGTAAGCTAATGACTGCTCAAAGAACAATCTGTTCAGTTCTGGCTTCCACGGCAATTTAGTCAATGGAAAATTTCCCCAAATCTTCCTTCAACTTGACACCCGAGAAATTTTACTGGCCAATTCCACGATTTTTTCAATAAATTCGTATTCGTACCTACAAAAGTAGAAGGCCATTTACTTCATTCATATACAATTTTCATTCTCATTCTGATACTCATCAAAGTATATCTGCACAAAGTAATTGCCACACAACAAAACTAGGACTGCAAAAAACAAAGCCTTAATCATGAAAATAAGCAAAGAAAAAGTAATAGAATAGTATTATTACTGTACCCTGTTTTCATGTACCATCCTTTCAAGTTGGCGACTTCAAACAAAGCTGACCTCCATATCTTCACCTTCTCAGAGTCCTTACCCATCATATTTTCATGTTCACTCATGGCTTCACCATAACTATTTCTTTGATGCCTTAAATCAGACGGTAACACTTTGTAAAAGATGGGGCAAACCAGTTGGTTTTTCATCTCCTTGCACTCAAGGATCCTCAAAAGCTCATCAAGACATGAGGGAGAACGTGCATAGTTTTCAGAAAACACAATGATTGAAAGTTTTGATTTTTCAATAACCCCAACAGTAGTAGATTGTGAACTCTGGTCCCCATCATTGAGGATGGTATGGTATCCCCTTCTGCTCAGAGCATTGTAGAGAAAACCCGAGAAGGAGCGTGTATCTTTTCCACTGAAACTCACAAAAATATTATAGCGGGGTATCACCAAGGTCACGCTTCTCACAATCCTTTCAATGTACTCATATTCATATCCGAACCTACAAAAAAAGAGAAGTTGTTGTATTTCTTCTCTCTCAAAAGTTTAAACTAGCATTGAATATCTATTAAGAATTGTTCTTGTTCTTTTGTGTTTCACACAAGTCTGTTAAATACATCTAGCAAAAACTGAAACATATTTGAATGTTTGTATCCGTGTCAGTGTACATGTGATTAACATGTTTGATTTAAACATGTTTGAAAAAGTATAATGAAAAGAATGAGTAGATGATAGTGAGACATACCTGCTTCCTGTACCCAAACAGCATCCTGACAAGTTGGCCACTTGAGTCAATGCTGATCTCCACTTTTGTAATCTCTCATTGTCCTTTCCGAACCCATCTTCATGGGCAACCATGGCAGCGCCAAAACTACCTTTCAGGTTCCTTACATCGGAGGGATCGACGTTGTAAAAGATTGGAATAACGGTTTGGTTCTTTGTCTTCATGCAGTCTAGGATGTTGACAAGTTCGTCAAGGCACCACCTAGAAGACGCAAAGGTTTCGGAGAGAATAACGATGGAAACCCTGGATGCTTCCAAAGCTTGAATGATAGTATCTGCAACGTCGCCACCTTTAAGCACGCCCTCATCCATGAAAGTTCTCAATCTGGCCTGCCGCAAAGCAGCATAGAGGTTACCCATGAAGGTGTGGCGCGTGTCACGCCCTCTAAAGCACAGAAAAACATCATAACGCGCCATTGCTTAGATCTTCACTCTCTCTCTTACTCACTGACTCTCTCTCTCATATGTATAATGCTCAAGGCCAAGAGAGTACCAGTGTAAATCTTACTTCATATAAATCAGTTTTATGAGATTGAGTTAAACTTAAAACAACTCTTTCTAGTGGTATCAGAGTAATTTTCAGTTTATCTTAGAGAGAATTTGTTGGATTTATCAAATCTCGCATTGATTAGAAATTAGAGTCTTTCATAATATATATGTGCATATAAATCTAATCTCATAAACTGGACCGGTTTTATGAGGTTGCCTTATAATTAAAATCTACTTCTTAATATATTATGAAATTGTATTCCTTGGTAAGATTTCCTTTGGGTAATTTCCAGGTTGCTGCTTTTCGATGCTGAAATAAAATAGATGAACATGAATTGACTGGTACCAACTTGAAGACCAATATTATAAGCAGCACGGGACCATTAAACACGGTTTCTGCACATGGATACAAAGGTTGTTAATGGAGTTTATTATTATTAATATCATCCCATCAAGTTGATGACTTCTCGGGTGATTAGTGTAATACCGTGTGATGCAATTGAGAAAGGCATGTGAAAAGAATATGTATAAGTTAAACCTTTGTGACCTTCTCTCAAGAAAATATAAAACACTTTCACAGAAAGCATAAACAAAACTACAATGGTTGAACACTCAATTCAATAGACTAAACGCTCTAATAGTTAGATTAAATAGTCATTATAACTCTTGTATTTTTAACATGATAAGTAGTATCACTTTCGTTGCTTGGTTTTGTTTGTATTTGTTCCTTTTTTTTTCTAGACGCTCAAATAGAAAGCTTAGAATATTTAATTTTTCAACTTTTTTTTGTTTCGAATTTGTTTAAGTAACTAATTGAAAATATTTACAATATGGGTAATTAAAAAAATAAAAACATAATAAAAAAATTGTTTAATTCCAAATAATACATAGTACTAAAAAAAAGTACTTAAAATTTTTAATTTATTCAAATCATTTATGTTAAAGAAGATCTAGAGATTCGCAATATATTAATATTAGCAAGATTTAGTTTGAACAAATATGTCTAGGATATATATATATATATATATATATATATATATATATATA
>Ga0123341_1006577_pt1 | contig 10512 bp, 3 predicted proteins | sample Turbeapinknodule_FD_89959 | JGI IMG/M metagenome (GOLD analysis project Ga0123341, IMG submission 89959) | Root nodule microbial communities of legume samples collected from Mexico - Turtle bean Mexico pink nodule | ecosystem: Host-associated > Plants > Roots > Nodule | place: Mexico: Nepantla...
AAACTAATTTAGAAACCAAATTTCTTTTTAGTTTCTAAAATAGTCTCTAATTTAGTTACTATTGCAACTAATTATTTTGATTTCTACAAATTGGTTTCTATTTTATGATTTTCTTGTAGTGATATATTATTACATAATTATGTTAAGTTGATTTGATCTAATTTAATTGATTTAAAACTGTTTTGCCTCTTGCATTAAATGTTATTAACAACTGATTTGAGTATAAATAAGTGGTTATACGCTTCTGATTGTTATTGATTCAAGATAACACTTTCAAAATAGATTTTTCAATATTGCTTCAAGCTTTGGATCTTTTTTCTAAGAGTGGAATAAGATTGCATTGTATTCTTTTTACTTCAATATGAGATTATACCCAGGTGCACTCATTCCTTTCTCTCCTGACTATCAGAGGTTTATGATGACTGAATGTAGCTCTTGGTAAATAGTGAACCAGTATAAACTCTCTATGTTGATCTCTTTATCCCTACTCTTTTTTAAATATGTTTTTGCTTTGTTTTTAACATTGCTGATAAAAACAACCGATTGTTTCGCAAAAACAACCGGTTGATTTTCTGGAATCACATTAAAAACAATTTTGAAATTGGCTGAACTGATTTCTATTTTTTTGATTCCTCATTGGATTTCAATATACCTTCAACATTTGCGAAAATCTTTCATAAACAATTCACCCCCTTGTTGTTGTTTTTTTAGTTCACCCACTTCTTGTTTAAGGCCTACATTTATAACACTTTGATGGGTTAGATCGAGAACACATCTTTTAGTATTGGGAAGGATGATGAATGTAGATGGTCAAGTGAGGTCACTCATATTTTCAGGTTCAAATATGCTTATAAACTACTAGAGAAATAGGAGAATGAGGATAACAATATGATTTTGGACCAGTTATGAGTGTTGGATGGAACGCGTTATTAAACAAAGTTGCAACTAAAGATAATATTCATAGCAGAGGCATAAAGCTAGAAAGCACTACATGCGTGTTGTGTCATGGGGATATGGAAATTGTCAATCATTTAATTTTTAGGTGCAGTATCACCTGTGTGGAATCAATGCTATAAATGATTTGGTGAATTCATTGTCCAACATATCCTGCCAAAATCTCATCTTAAACACTTCAGAAGTTTGAGATTATCTAAGTTTAGAAATAGGATGTGGAGTTGTATGGGGTGAGAATAATTAGTGGGATCTGGGGACATAAAAACAACATAGTTTTTAAGGATACATCTCTTGATCTAATTGAATTTTTTTATAGTGACACAACTAAAAGCTTGGTCATGGATAACATGTAAAACTAAAATGACAAGTTTTTCCTATGCTGAATGGTCCCAGTAACTTGTTGAAAATCTATTAAAAATTATTTTGCAAAAACTTTTTATCTAGATATACATGACAACTCTCACTTGATCTTAATGCATTTTTTTAGGCATGTTGTTGTTTGACACATGTGAGATATGCACAATGGGACAAAGCATTTTGAATGAAGTCAGGAAGAGGACAACACTTTAATGGGGGCAACTATTGTGGTGGAGCTGATGTCAAATATCGAACAACAAGTCTATAGCTTCTCTGAGTGGAGTCGTAAGCAATAATGCAACCTTTCACAAGGAACTCATATAAGTATTAATAGTGGAACCTTTCACAAGGAACTCATAAAGTATATTTTTTTTTCATGTCATGCATATAGAATGTGGTTCATTAACATATTTTTACAAAATATCTTGATGGTCAAGATGTTATTGGTGTGGTTTATTTTTATGTTATAAACTTGCTAGACTAAGGTTATTGTGAGTCTTTCTAATGTAATACCTTTCATTTAGATGACTTTTTTTGGCTCCCAAGTTTGGTATGTGGAGGAGGTCCACATTTGAACTAGGTGGTAGAATTTTGTTAGATTTTTTTATAAAATGGTTGGAGTACCTCTAATATTCTCATTTTTTTTTAATTTTTTTTATATAAAAAACTTATGCATTTCTCTTTCTATGCATAATAATTCACTTTCCCTATATATTTCTCCTAACCAATTAAAATTTAAAAAATCCTTCTCAACCACACAAGAAACAATAAAACATGGAAAAATATAAAAAAAAAATTATTAAAAAAAATTAATGAAATATGTTAAACCATTTAAAGGATGATCCAGTCACCAATATAAAAAAAAATTAATGAATTAGTTTATCTAATGATCCTTTCTTGTAAATAGTATATGCATTGGAGCACCTAATGTCTTAATTATGTTTATTTTCTTTTAATAAAGTCTCAAAATGGATAAAATATATTTATTTCTCTCTAGTAAAGTCTCAAACGTACAAAATACTTTTTTATTTATTTATATATATAAAGTGATGGAGTGACGTGTATATTATAAACATGAAAAAACATAAATATTAATGCATGCATATAATTTCTATAATATTTTTAAAATAATAATATGACTAAAGTATTATATGTAAATATAAATTTATGATTAATTAAAAAAACCAAAAGCATAATAAAGTTACATCTAGACATACCATTTTTTCATAATTTAAAATAAAAACTTATTTATATTTAAACCGTGTTCGAAAACAAGATTAATTTATTATAAAATTCTATTTTAAATTACAACTTACTCAATTTTATAATGAGACACTTGGCTTTTTCAACACAATTGATAAATCTAAAAGGATACATCACTTTGGTTAGCATGAAAAATGTATCAATCGTCAAAAAAGAGGACCAACAAGACAAACTTCAAAACGATTATACAAAATTATAATATTTTTGCCTGTATCAAACTCAAACAATTCAAAAACATAAAAGTTATGTTTTAGTTAAGTTGGAGAAGAAGATTACTCGTAAAAGCATGGAAAAGGATTAGTGGTTGAAACGTAATGAGATGAAGTATTATTTTATATGTTGTTTCATCACCTATTGTTTTAGTGTAAACAGTAGCTACAAATTCTATCTTTGAAAATACATGGTGGATGATGTTAACACTTTACTAAAAAGTACAGTTGAAAATGATGTATGCACACAAAGTCAACTTATTAAATTGGTTTATTAGTTGCAAGAACCCAAGATTCTCTGTTATGGTTCAGTAAGCTTTTTCACTCCTTTCATATACATTTACATTATCACTGCACACTACAATTTTTAACCACGGTTAAATTCATCTTTCAATAATCACTGTAACTTGATATAGATAATATTTAACAAAGTTATAGTTTAGAATTGTCCTTGTATCTTCATTTACAATGACATTTTTTTTATAACCTTTTTTTTGTGTGATACAACAATAACTTTTTACACAATATATTTTTGTCTTTTTTTTTTCTTAATTTTTCACCCACTTTCAAACTCACTTTCAATTGTATTTAGATATAGAATAGTCATTGTAAGTCGTATACACAACTATTTGTACGTACAATTATTTAAAGTAATTATTTTTAACACCTAAGTAAATTTCAATTTGTATCCGATTTTTATGTAAAATTATAAAAATGTCCTTACTTAATTTAAAGGGTTCGAGTAAAAATATATTTTGAATTTTTTTTACCATTAGCTTTGACAATGATTAACTCTTATATATTGATTTGTTATTATCCATAAACTCTATTGTATCTTTCACCCTATATTATTTTTTGACCTCGCTTGCTGAATTTAAGTGTGCTCAGATTTTTAGGATATTAGTGTATTAGACTTTCCTTCACTCATTTTTCTTGTTTTCCGCAAAACAGTAACCAAAACTTTTTCCAATCATCAAGGATAGCCTTTTAACACTTTTGAAATGTTCCACAAAGAAAAAGAAAAAAGAATTTAGTTTTCTTGTGGTAAAACTAAACTTATAAGAAACATGTAACACTGGTACAAAAAAACTTAATTATGACTACGAATAACGACATTCGATAGAAATCTTCGTAGCAAAAAACTTGATGGCATTTTCGTGAATAATTTGAATTTTCGATGCTTTATAACAACGGTTGTAGTTATAACCATCATTAATAAGGATCACATTGAGAAATAACGTTCTCCCACCTAATCGTCGTTATAAATGATTTTTGTGTGTGAAAAATAACGACTGTTACCCACTTAACCGTTGTTATAAAGGTGAATAAAAATGAAAATTTTCATGTCCGCGCTCTCGCACTCATTCTTCTTCTCTAGCCTGCACCCTCACTTCTTCTTCTCCATCCAACTCTCCATTCGCACTATCGCTTCATCCTTCCTCTCCTTTGCGATAGCGTGCTCCACTCTTCTCCTTTGTGCCACTGATCTCTCAAAAACGAGGTAATGAGTCGTGTAGCCAATATCCGAAGGGAATTAGGGTGGACCAAAATTTCGAAAATCTATTATTTACTATTATTTTTTTTATTTTTAAGTATTATTTAAGTATTTTAAGCTTTTAGTTCTCATACTTTCACTTCTCAGAAAATTCTGAAATTTTGCATGATGTTTCTTAGTATGAATTAGATATTTATCAAACCATTATGATTATATTACATTCACAAATTTATTACTCATATATTACATAATGTTATGTGTTCTAACATAAAATCTTATTATTTTTGTGTTTATTCTGGATATAACATGTTGAGTGGGAGAGGAAGTGCAAATGCAAAGAAACTCACTTGGATGTACCTTAATATATTTATAGAACTTTTTGTAGAATGTTATATGTATTAATTTATTGTATGTAGACTTTCATATTTAAATTATGATATTACATGCATTATTGTTTTGAAAATTTACTATTTTATGTGAGATTAAAGTATATATATAATAATAAAATATTTTTACAAAAACATTTATAACGACTGTTCCATCTGGAAATGGTCTTTAAAAAGCATTTATAATGACGATTCAAGTGGGAACCGTTTTTAAAAAGACATTTTATTTTTATTTTTTCATTGTTTATTTGGAAGAATAACGACAGTTTTTTACACGTTCCGTTAATGTAGTTTTATAACAACGGTTCTAGAATAGTGGTTATAAACAGTTGATTTACAACGACATCCAAAATAGCGACGATTCCTAAATCGTATTTATATGACATTTTTAACCGTTGTTAAAACACTATTTTGTAGTGTAAACTTCTCGTATGAGTCTTGATAAAGGAAGAACATTACTTCTCATGAGTCTTGATAAATATGAAGAGCATTACTTCCACAACATAGTAAATTTCAATGTCTACTTGTTAATTTCTCACTAGCTTGAAAATACTTCTAAGAGAAAAGCACATAATTCAAACAAAACTATGGAGAAGATAAATTGTGTTGTTGGGAACCAATCGTCTATAACCTACTAACTTTAAAATTTATTGATAATTAAAACTTTAATAGCTAATTAAATATCAATACAAATAGTTGTTTATAAATTTTATTAATAAAAAATTATTTTAGATATCAATAATTTATTTAGTCTATAAAGTATTATCTAATTAATCAATATATTAACTAATTAACTGATAATTAACTCATATAGTATTCTACCGTAATAAATTTATTAAATAGAAGTGAATTATTGCACACTTTATTTTGTTAGAGATATTTCATCCTTTATTCGATCACTACATTTGTGAAAATCACTACATTTGTGAAAATTTGTATACATATTAGAATAAATTATTTTACCTTTTATTATTTTATAAAACATATGATTTAATAATTTATTTACAACTTCTACTTTTATATCCTAATCTGTAAAATTGCATATATTATACTAATTTATAATTTTGTTCCTTTTAATAGTATTTTATTAAATTGAAACAAAATATTATTATATATATATTTGATTTAGATTCTTCTATTTATTTTAAATATTAAAATAAATCATAATAGAATTTTATTTTGTAATGTTATAAAGTGTTGATATATTCATTTAATAATATTATTATTATTTTATTAACACAATTTTAACTGTGATGAACTATTAAATTTTGAATAAGAAATCTTTGTTGCTTTCAGCCCCAGACCCGATTTTTGAACATCCTATGTAAGTTGAACTATTCTAGACTGTTCTAGAATTCACTGCATACATATGTATCTCAAAATCCCGTTTAGGGTTGTTGTAGTACTCTCATTTTGTACTATTTTTCTTTCTTCTTTTTGGCTAAAGTACTACTCAGTGCACTGAATCCATTTCCATCAATCTTTGGTGTGTTACAATCTCACAATTAATTAAAGCAGCAAAAATACATAACATTTTGTTTATTTCCCAAGCAACAATAATCATAATTGAAGACAAAAAAATATAAAATAAAAAGGAAGCTTCTATGGGTGAAAGATTCAGTTTCTATAATTTAATCAATAAAAATTGATTTCAGACGTGGGAGACACTAACAACACAACGAGATTGTTTTATTTTATTTTATTTAACTAATTAATTAAACATCAACTGTGATAATACTCTCTCCAGTTATCACTTGTTTCTTTTTACAGAGATAATATTTTTAATTATTTTAATTATTAAAAAACTGACATGGTACGTATGTAATATAATATGGAGTGTATAATTATTTTTATCTATCGCTTATACTTTCTGAATAAAAACACATTGAAAATATTGTCAAAAGTCTCAAATTTTTGTTTAAGAAAACATTCTTAATATTATATCTTGAGGGTTCAATTATATATGTCACCGATAATATTTAATGTATATTAATACATGATTATTTTTAAATTAATTAGATACAATTAAAAATATACAGTAAATATAATTTAATATATTTGAACTGATTTTAAGAAAATATATAGTGAACTATAAGAGAGAAAGTTTTCTGAAGTTATTTTGGTTATCATGGAAATACTAACTATTAATTGGGGAAGCCGAAGGTTAAAATGTATAAAATATTTAATTTTCAAAAAGAATAAAATGAGAAATTAGCCAGCACTTAAAAATATTATAATTTAATGTATAGATATACAAGCATTCTAATTAATGAACATCTAATGGCAAAATAAATGTACACCCTATTGTATGGTTAATTTGACAATATAAGCATAAGGTAGCTTAGATATGCCAATGTCCAATTTAAGAGAAGAATTCACAAAGTTTCTTATATATATTGACCACAATTATATATTCTGCATGACATGTTTGCCCTAGTTTAAAAATTAATCTAATAATTATTTTAAGGGGAAAAAAGTCAATTGAAGCATAATGAAATCACAGGGACCTATGTAAATTATTTAAAAACTTAATAGCCTCCAACAACTTGAAAGAATGTAGTTCAACCTCTGTAACTGGAAAGTGTCATTAGTGTTAGAAAAAGGAGAATATTTTATAATTCACATGACACAAGCATATCCCCTCTTAATGACCATTGCTTACGCTAATTTCACTTTGGTTAATCCAATTCTATGACCTCTTCCCTATCCGTCTTTCATGAACCAGGCCACCAAAATTTAACAACTTCCTTTTATCAAGTTTATGTTGAAGATTTATATTGACTAAAAGAATAAAATTTCATAATGTGTGCAAATTTTATTTTAAATCATTCAGACTCTATTATAACAAGAATTTGTTGAAGTGATCTATCAGATCATTAGTATCATATGTTACCCCGACTAGAAATAATAATATTTTATAATATACAAATAAATGCAAAATATATATATATATATATATTTTATTATTGTATATTTGTGATTAAAAATATATATTGAGATTTAAGAATAAATGGAACAGAGATACGATTGTTATTATTGTTGGAAGTAGAAGTACAACTGGATGAAGCAATATATAAAGAAATGTGGGAGAGGTGTGAGGAATTGGTTGGTTTTATTTTAGAGTAAAAAAGAGTAGAGAAATTGAAGATCCCATTTCTCAACTACTCTCTTAGGTGCGGGAAGACCAGATTGGCGTTGAAATCGTGTGCGCAAATTCGTTGAGAGGTGTTTGTCTTGTTTTCCAACCATTTCCTTTCTTTTGTTTTAATACAAACTTCCACGCTCAAACGTGTAAACCAAAAACCATCTACTCAAACATTTCACTTTCTCTCTCTACACAGAGAGAGAGAAGTAACTCGCTTCAAGAATTAAACGAAGAAAACGTATTGCAACTACATTGTTTGATGAGGACGTCGTCGTTCGGGAGATGCAGCAGCAGCGAGTTCCAATTGCCGGAGAGCTTCGCCACCTCGTCGCCGGCAACCGGAGGACGCGCTTACGGCGCAATGATGCCGGTGTTCCTCAACGATCTCCGGAGCAACCACCACAAGGAGCTCGTGGAGATCACGCTGGAGCTCGAAAACGACGCCGTGGTGCTCTGCAACTTGACGCCGGCGGCCGCGTATTCCGCTCCCAATGCTTCTCCGTCGTCGAGCAGCGGAGGAGGTGACGGCGGCGGCGGCGTGGCGCGGAGCCTCTCTATAACGTCGAGGATTCGGAGGAAGTTCCCGTGGCTGCGGTCGTTGTCGTCGGCGTCGGTGGAGAGTGTGGCGGCCGCTGAAGATCCGGTGACGATGGCGCGAAACGCACGGAAGATGAGAGCGAAGCTTGAACGGACGAGGTCGAGCGCGCAGAGAGCTCTGAAAGGTCTGAGATTCATCAGCAAGTCCGGGGAAGCCAGCGAGGAGTTGTGGGGAAAGGTGCAAGAACGGTTCAGCGTGTTGGCCAAGGATGGCTTACTCGCTCGAGAAGATTTCGGTGAATGCATAGGTAATTAAGGATTTATAATTCAAGCTAAATTAACCTTAATTACATTTTTAGTTCGTGAAATAATAGGATGCATGATTGTATATAATTTAAATACTGAGGCCAAGGCATAGTTTAGATTTTGAAGGAAATGCATGAGCGTATTGAGAGATGCAGTTTTAGTAAAATAATTATAAATTTGTGGCAAATTGAATGATGAAAGGAATGGAAGATTCGAAGGAATTTGCAGTGTGTATATACGACGCATTGAGTCGCAGGAAGGAAAGGAGAGTTAGTAGCATAAACAGAGAAGAGTTGCACGACTTCTGGTTGCAAATTTCAGACCAGAGTTTTGATGCTCGCCTGCAGATTTTCTTTGACATGTAAGTTTTTCATCATCTTTTCTCTTTGGAATCATTAAGAAACATTGTTTTTCCCTTCACATGCCCAATATTTTTGTGGTTCTCGTCAGCAAAACTAGTTCATAAGATAAACTACCTTTTAATTCATAATTTAACTGTTAACTAGTACACAACTTCTTAACTTGTAAATGTTTGTTTACATAATATATTTTATATTCGATAGTTATTCAATTTATTTTTAAAAATATATGTTTTTTCTTTTAATTTGGTATCATGGACCTGTTATTACAGAATTTGATAGCTGGAATAGTAGAGTTAGGGGACAGAAGTTGAAAGAAAACAAGGGTTCTGTTCAACCCAAGACGTGCACCTCTTAAGCTTCTCTAGTTTAAACTGTAGAGACCCATAGTCTATGCTTCTGTAGACGATACAAACAAAATAATGATATCTTATCTATATGTACTATCATTTTACACCAACTTATTACCTTTCATTTCACTCAATCTTCAAACATCTTGTAGGCAGAATTTTTCTTTCTTATTTTAAGACTTTTCTATAATTCTAACATAATTTCTTTCTTTTTTTATTCATACTCACTAATCACTTTTTTTACTTTTGAATTTAATAGAAAATAGTAAATTATTTAGAGTGATTTTGGTATTGACTTGAAATTAAATTATGAGATATTAATCTTCATATAAAATATATATAGATAATTTCATTTAATAGAAAGTGGCAAGCAGAGCCTTCAATTCGAATAAATAATCATGTATTTAAATATGACAATTAATTATAATTGTTTTTAATCACCAGGTTTGGCATTGTTCTTTAAATGTTAAATTAAAAAGTTGTTTATTTCAGGGCAGACATTAACGAGGACGGAAGAATTACTAGAGAGGAAGTACAAGAGGTAAGACTTAAGATGTTTAAGAAATACATTTATCCACTAAACTCTTATTATTTTATCAAGTTTCACCATCATTTGTAAAATTAATCTTTAATCAAGACTAATTTCTTAAATCACACCTAATGTTAGTTTAGCAACAACTTCTTAGAAAAAATGTTTCTCCTATAGAAAATTTATTATTTTATAAAAAAAATATGCTTACAGGAGATATATTTAAAATGATATTGAAAAATTGAATGGGAGATAAAATAAAATAAAATTGGACATTAAAAATAAGAATTTTCCAAAATTCGCTACAATTTTTTAATTAGGTGTGTGTTACTTATTATCATTATTAGTTTATTTGTCGTTGAAACGAGAAACTCTATATATCTGTGACCTTAAGGTTAAGCATTATACGCTTTAAGCAATAGATTTAAGAGAAAAACTGTACGAAAAATGCTAATGATAATAAAGAACCATAGGTTAAACTTCAAGCTCATTTAAATACAGAGTTTGATCTGACATTTGTATGACTAAATTTGACCCATATCTAGAATTTTTATTCTATATGTAGCTTGAAAATTATATCTAGTCATCAGTATCTTTTTTACTAACTCTTTAATAAAAAAAA
>Ga0123341_1006578_pt1 | contig 10512 bp, 4 predicted proteins | sample Turbeapinknodule_FD_89959 | JGI IMG/M metagenome (GOLD analysis project Ga0123341, IMG submission 89959) | Root nodule microbial communities of legume samples collected from Mexico - Turtle bean Mexico pink nodule | ecosystem: Host-associated > Plants > Roots > Nodule | place: Mexico: Nepantla...
ATATTAATATAAACACACCAACAAATTATATAAAAATAAAATATAAAATAATTTTTTAAAATATTAAACAGATACTATAAAATTGGAAAAAAAATCACATCTTATATAAATAAATAAAAATATTATTTTTTAATATTAAAAAACCTTATAGTAATGAAAAATAAAAATACTACAAACAATAGAATAAAATAAATAAAGATAAATTCAAAAATAACATATACTCACTTAATTTCTCTCTACATTGCAGGAAAAATATATTATTGGTCACAAATATATTAATTCATTCTCTTCATTTACAAGACCCAATATTCAAATGACAAATATTCTCTCACCTCTTTGCAACGGATAAACCGTATATCTAGATAAACAACACCCTACATGTAAGTGTATTTGGACGAAGAGGGGATTAAGAATTTTTAGTTTAATTGAATTTAGTGTGTATATTTTGTTACCCTACATTACACAAAAGGGATAATTATAAACTGATAGGCAAAATTATCCATCTTCACATGCTTCTCCCGTTCTCCTCGGTTGTCCTATTATACTTCCAAACCGCTGTGTTCACGTAAGTTAGAGCTATAGTAGGCCATTGCATTCCGCTACCCCATATTTTGATGCTGCTCCACCATCAAATTTGAATCTCTAATTGGATTGTATAATGTAATATTTTTTAATGTATTAATATATTCAGAATATATATTTTGAAATGAATCTAGAACTTATCGGATTGTCATCAAATCAAATTTGGAATATAGTTGTTTTATAATTCTGAACTGGGGTATTTCTGATGCCACTCCCATGCTGGTACACCTTCAAACCACGAGGGTGCACAATGCAATAGCTGCTATAATATACAAAGAAAATAGACATCAATTATATTTTTTTTAATTTTGAGTTGGAGATAGTATTTTATTTTTTTTATATAAATTTGTTGAACAAACTTATTGATATTTATTTGTGTTCATTATGGTGTTTCTCAAAAAAAATAATAATTGAATCTTATAAAATTAAAAAATATGGGTGAAGAGGTTAAGAGAATATTAAGACGATGTACTCTAGTTTAGGAAGAACAAATGATATAGAGCATTTGATAGAACTTGAAAAAGGGTATTTGATGTTCTTTTATTTGTGTTGCTTATCGAAAGATATTTTTATGAACTTGGCATTATTTTATTTGTGTTATTCATATAAAAAAAATCTCGTAACTTTGAGTATTTTGCACATCATTATGCGGAGTTTCATTATATCTCAATCAGATAAAAAGTAATTTTTTCCTTAAACCACTTGCTCTAAGAAAACCACTGAAAAGTCTCAAATAATTTTTGCGCTTGTCTCTTCAATCACTTTAAATATTCTTTGAATCAAAATGTCTCCATACTTCCACCAAATTCACTAATAAATTGGTTAGGAGAAATCTCACCACCTTCTCCTTTTAACAAACAAATATGCAAATGAAGTTCATGATTTCCTTGATCACAAGAATTATACGATAGCTTATAAATTTCAAAAATAGTAGTTTAGAAAATCAAATTTTCTATATTGTGAAGCTATGAAAATATATATTGGGGGCAGAAACAAGCAAATAGTCATGGTCTCTTATGCCTCATGTTCTTACACATAATGAATTTGGAGAACTTTGAGGTGGAAAAGGAATGACTTTTATGTGGACTGAGCTCTGTCACATGAACCGATCATAACGAGAGAAGGGAGATCCAAGTTAGTAAGAATGTAGAATATGAGAAAGGATAAGACAGTATGAAGAGTGATAGTGTTCACTTTCTTAGAGAGTCATCACCTATTTATAGGTCTTCTTGGACTTAATCCGGAAAAACTTTAAATAGTTATTATGAGATATAAATGGATTTAATAATAGTAACCTATAATCGAGTTATAGTTTGATTTATGCGACTTAAATATTATATTAAACGAGCGGTTATTGATTTGAATCTAGTTGTAATTGAGGGTATATACATTAAGTCCCTCAGCTCGGAATCCAAGGAGATTCACAAGTGGATCAATTTGAAGGATGAATGAGTTCAATTTGGATTTAGCACATGTCAACCCTTGATTTCAATTTGGAGTAATGTATATTAATTATTTCTGATATTCGTTTGAACTTGAACAATAGTATTTAACCGTTTGGTTCAAGTTTGACAGTTTTCCAATCGTTTGAACTCGAATTGTGACTTGACCGTTTGGTTAGTTTGATAAAGTTTCTCGATGTTCATTTCAACTTGGATTGTGACTTAACGGTTTGGTTCAATTTGGATAAAGTTTTCCAATTTTTGTTTGAACTTGAATAATAACTTACAATAAGTATCATTGTAAACACTTATGTGTAAAAATGAACTTTTATTTCAAAAGAATAAGCCTCATTAAAACCTTACCAAAAAAACCCCCTTAGAGATAAAACATTGAGGTAAGAAAAAAGAGTACTTATTCATTTAAGTTCAAAGGGAATCATAGAGTTTGCACCTTATGCCAATCGTAAAGGGTGTTTCTCCCGTAGATGTTTGGGGAGTGTCCTCCGAAATCGGGCTATGTCTATTGTATGAAGTGGCCAAAAGCACCTTATCGGATATGTTCTTCGATTTGATCTCGTACCTTGAAGCATTCTTCCGTAGTGTGACCCATGTTTTGAAGATAATTGCATTTCTTGGTTGAGTTAGCTGATGGATGATTGGTTGTTGGAGGCGAAAGTTGCACCAACCCGAGGTTGCAAGTGCAATTTTCAAATATCTCAGTTCGTTTTCTTTTGGGATATTGTTTCGAAGTGGCGACTACTAAGGTTTTCATCATTTTTCTTCTTGCATCAACATTCTCCTCAATGTTGATGTATTGAGCAACTCGACTGCGAAGTTCATCCATGTTGGCAGGAGGATCCACGTAAAGGGTGTCTAAAAACAAAGTCCTACAGTAGAGCATGCATGGCTACCGTTGGATGGAGGTTAAGAATGTTTAATGTTGCTTTTACAAATTGTGCCATGTATTGTCTCATACCTTCTTCTTCACCTTGCACCACATTATGCAATGGAGTTGACGTCACAACTATTGGTTTGCAATTGAGGAATTTGGCAAAAAAACCATGCACATAGTATGTTAAAGGAGACAATGGAGTTCCTGGGCAAAGAATAGTACCATTCCAAGGCCACCCCCATCAACATGGTTGGAAAGAGTCTGCAATGTATGACCATGCTCCCCGAGAACAGGCTCACCTAGGTCATGTATGCTTTGATGTGAACCTGGGGGTCTAAAGTCCCATTGTATTTTTCCAAGCTCGGCCATTTCCATTTTTGGGGTAGTTGAGTTTTCATGACCTCAAAGGTAAATGGGTGGAAATCTTATAGATTGACTTTCATCATTTCATTGAGAGGAGGATTGGGTACCGCCTTGAATGATATTTGTTTGTATCCCCGAGTTTTCCTCCATAATTTTCTTGGAGTTGGATCATAACGATTCTCCTTCCAGGATGATCTTAGAGTATATGTGTAAAGAGAGATATGTTTTTGCCAAATAGATGGTTCAATACTGGTTGGAACTCTGTCGTATACTTGGTAGGATTCCTATTAGTCTGAGTATGATCTTGTAAAGCTTGTATCTCATACATTCAGCTTCCACCTTGTGCTACTCTTTCAAAGATGTTATACCCCTTTCCATCTTGGACAACATTTGTCCAAGGACTTTCTCCGTTGTCTTTTGCATGTTTTTCTCGTTCCTTCAGAGAATAGCCTCAAGTTAGGTGATCATGTTGTTTTGTGAAGAACTCATGTTGATAAGGTACGACTTCTATGTGGACCGAGCTCTATCATTAACGGGTAAGAATATAAAATATTTGTAAGGATAAGAGAGTATAAAGAATGATACTATCCACTTCCTTATAGAGTCATCACCTATTTATAGGTATTCTTGGATCGGACATTAAGAAAAACATCAAACTATTATTATGAGATATAAATGACATTAAACTGTTATTATGAGATATAAATGAATTTTATAATAGGAACCTATAACCACTATTAACCTATAACTTATCTATGATTTATGTATGAATGTATCTGATTATAATGGAAGTAAGCACACTTCCTATTGCTTCGGATCTATGATTTATGTATGAATGTATATGATTATAATGGGAGTATGCACACTTCCTATTGCTTCTGTCCTACTTTTCACTCGATAACATAAGAGAAAAATTGAAGAGATTAAATTTAGGGTTTAGGTTCTTCACCAATTAATCATCATTATAGATAAAATACTTAACTTATATTTCCTTTCCTACGATATCCTATTAGACAATAAGTATGTTTTCCTATTAGAAATTATATTTTTCTGTTTTAAAAAAAAAACATTAAAAACAATATACTGTCTTATTCAAACACATTTATTTATTGTTATAAATCAAAACAAATTGACAGAATGATTCGTTTCGCATGTTTTAACAAATTCTTACTTCCTTTTTCACTTCCTTTATGTGATGATGTGAATTTTTTGAACGTTAATTCACCTTAATGTTCATTAAAGGTCTGAAATTGTAGTGGCTAAGTGGTTATAAGTGTGTAATATGGTTAGAGTCGATTTTCTCTGACATTTTTATAGGGCTCTTGGGACTAGCAAGATGAGATGGACCACATAGCATTACAAAAGAATAAAACCGATCGATCTACCAGTTTTCTATCCCAAAAGGAATGTTTGTAAAGTATTAAGTAAATACAAAGCAAGAAATGCTATTAGTATGGTAACATAGACAATACATTACCAATTAAAATTTGTCTACACTTCACTTTGCAGGGACACGCTAAAAATTGGGCATGCAAAGGATTCACTTTTCATGCTAAAATAGACATACACCTACTAACTTTTCTCAACCACAATACAATTCATTCAAATCTTTTTTTTTCTTCTATATAAAATTACAACACATATATAAATTACAATACTTATTTTGAATACAAATATTTTAAAAATTATCAATGATTAACTAGAAAACAAAGCAAAATAGTTTGTTGTCTCAATTGGAAAAATAGGGATTGAATTTCATCTTTTTTTCTCTTTTGTATTTAGATTAGCCTAATAATATTATGTCCTTGATATTGATGTGCATATAAAAATCATTTATATCGATTGTTTGCATATAAAATTCTTAAGATGCTTCTAAAATATCGATTCCCCGCATATTTATAAAAACAACTTCTATTAAGATAAAACGTTGATAGCGATTAACCTTTCAAGTCTATTCCTAACACTCAAATATATCAAGTATTATTGATTAGGTTAGAACCCTAAATATACTTTCAAGTCAGATTTAAGATTCTAGATCAAGAATTAGAAGTAAAACAATAATACTAATAATCAATCAAGAACCGAATATTATGCTTAGAGATCACCTCAATACATAAGAGTTTAAATGCTGATAAAAAAAATACATAAGAGTTTAAATAGATTACTCAAAATCCTAAATGATAGAATTAGCCACACATCTTCTAACACCTTTTATTCTCCCAATTAGATTACAATTCACTCAATGATGTAATTCACTCAATGGTGTTTTCCTCTCAATCATACACACTAGAGTTGTGCATCAAGCCCTCTATTTAACCTAATTTGCGTGAGCTTAAGTGACTTTTCGCTTGGGTGTTAATGGACTCACTTGGCGAGTAAAACATAAAAAGACCCAAGTGCTAGCTTGCTCAAGCGAGATCCACTAGTGACATGTTGACATTTTGCGAATTTGGTTACTTTGGTGAATGTGGATATATTCCAACTTTTTCTTTTTGGTTTTGTATATTTTCCTTTTGTCCACTTATCTCAATTCTTTTCATTATTTCTTAGAGGAAAATAAATCATTCTTATTTAAAGTAAAATCATAAAATAAAATAAAATAAATTTCATAAATTTATAAATTAAAAATTATTTTATATTTATTTTAACAATTAATACTCATAAATAAATAAGAAAAAGATAGCAAAACCAACCATTACCATTTTTGAAATATGTATGTGGTTGCGTTCATCTTCTTTGATGGACACATGAACTTGGATATCAAATAATTAATCACATATTTAAAGCTCTAATTATTTAACTGTATTATGCTATTGTACTTCTAAAACTTATATTAAAATTGCATGCTAACATACTTTTATACGAAAACAAATAATAATAATTGTTTTGAAAAGCAAAACAGCATAATACAATATATATTTATTCGATTTGATTTGAATGTGAATACAAGGGATTGGAAGGTTCGAAAGAATTAAGAATCCACAGAAGTGCTTTTGTTATTTTAAATTTTATTTTAAGTAAAAAGATGGAAATAATCTCTTATAAGATCTATTCTCGTTGACGCTACTCACCCCATCTCGCGTTGCTGCAAAGCATTCTTCGTCTCTCTCCTTCTCTCTCTTTCTCTCTCTCTCTCTCAGCGATTTCTGTATACACGAACGTTTCATCTCCGAAGGTAACAATCTCAAACCTCTGATCCTCTTCTTTCCTTTTTCTTAATCGTTTCATGCAATCGGAATCCGAGTTTTACTTCGCACTTCAATTTCCGATTCAATCACTGTTTTCCGTTACGCTTTCGCCTCTTCATTTGCGGTTATTCTCTCTTTGCTTTGATCCGAGAGTTTCTGGATCAATATCTCCAGATCCTTCTGTTGTTGATGATATTATTATTTTGTGCGATCTGTTACCATTTGCATGCTGCTGTTTTTTCTCGATTAGTTTGAGATCTGGTTGAATCCGGTGTTGTTGACGTGACTGTCTATTGATTTTCGGAAGGAACTGTACTGTTTGATTTGGTGCTCTTTTTCCGTTTGGAGATTTGTTTTTGTTTTGTAAATTGAAAATTTGTTTCAATGGTGAAATTAGGGATCCATAAGCTGAAGGAGAAATGGGGCTGACATTCACGAAGCTTTTCAGTCGGCTTTTCGCCAAGAAGGAAATGCGAATTCTGATGGTTGGTCTTGATGCTGCTGGTAAGACCACTATCCTCTACAAGCTCAAGCTCGGAGAAATCGTTACAACAATTCCTACCATTGGTGAGTTTCTGGATTCTGTTTCTCTTTTTTCCTCGCTTGGTTCTGTTTTGTAATTGTTATTAACCTGTTGCTATATTACTTGCGTATATTCTTTATCGGTTGGTTAGATACTCTTTTTTATATAATGTCTGACTTCGAGGTGAGTCATGTGGATGATGATGGAGTGTGATCAACATGGTTCCTATCTGTGACGAAACCTTCAAAATTGAATATTGAGATCTTAAATTGTGTTGGTGACTGTGTGATGCCTAATGTGGGATCCTGGATTTAACTTGTCTTAAGTACTAGCCGCTGTAAAATAATCTTCAACGGCAAACCATTTTGTGATGAGGATATCGTTTTACTGTTTAGTTTGTCAGACTGCTGGAATGCTATGATTCTGTTGTATATATGTGTTGACGATTTTTTGTTTCAGGGTTCAATGTTGAGACTGTAGAATACAAGAACATTAGCTTCACTGTTTGGGATGTTGGTGGCCAGGACAAGGTGAAAATTTTGATTCTCATGCATTCCTTAAAATAACACAACATTACCTGGCAAAGATTGTCGGTAGTCAGAGGCTGAATACTTATGTTTTGCTTTGCAGATTCGTCCCTTGTGGAGGCACTACTTCCAGAACACTCAGGGTCTTATTTTTGTTGTAGACAGCAATGATAGGGACAGAGTTGTTGAGGCTAGAGATGAGTTGCATAGGATGTTGAATGAGGTACTTCAGTTAATTTAGTTTGGCCTTTTATGCCATGTCTTAATTTTTAAGTTTGTTAACGTTAGATGATAACCTGCCGTTGGGAGGAATTCATTCTTCTACATAAGGTTTGGGATCACATAGGGGTCGAAAGAAAGGGCCTGTAAATTGGTCAAGGTAGAAAGGTTTTAGAATCATATCTTACCTATAAATAATATTCTTTAATGTATTCTCAAAATGTTCTGAGACTTCATTTGTGGTTGAGGAAGGACTGATATGAATATTTATTTTAAGCTGGAAATGCAAATATTTTTGCTGTATCTATATGACTCTTATAAAATGAAATAGCATTTATCACTGCTGTTAAATATTCTGTTTTTTGCTGGACCATAATTTCTGATAACTCTTGTATATTGATGTTACTATGACATCTTTTGGGAATTGAATGACCATTTCTTCAGTCAATCTCCTGGGAAATTCAGTGCTTCTAATTGAACAGACTTCTGTTCAACTTCATTGTTTACTAGGATCATGATCCATGACTAGAATTATTAGTCTCCTTGTTCTTTTACTTTCTGCTTTATGTATTCTCACGATGAAATGACAATTTTCAGGATGAACTGAGAGAAGCAGTATTGCTTGTGTTTGCTAACAAACAAGATCTTCCAAATGCAATGAATGCTGCTGAGATTACGGACAAGTTGGGTCTCCACTCTCTCAGACAGCGCCACTGGTAACAATGATTTTAAGAACAAAGCCCTTGTTCTATATTGATAGGTATCATACTTTAATATAACTCACTTGTGGTTTTCCAGGTACATTCAGAGCACCTGTGCAACCTCTGGGGAGGGCCTTTATGAAGGTCTGGACTGGCTTTCCAACAACATTGCCAATAAGGTAGCCAATGATTTTTTTACTCTTTTATTGTGTGAAAAAAAATATTTTAAACAATGCATAGTGAATAAAAAGTTTGTATATGTTCTGTTCATTAGAAGTGGTAGCAAAAGTGTGCCTCTCGAGTATATTTTCCTTTTTTTTTCTTCTAAAAAAGACATTAGAAGTAATTCTTTGGGCCCTTCCAAGTTACCAGTTCGTTAAAAAATTAATGGAAAGATGTACTTCTTGAATGACTTGGCTGATTTTTCCCTTTTTTTTCCTTCACAGGCTTAATGCCTTTGGGAGTCTTGCGGATTGGTATTCTGGATGCAGGGGTGAACATTATCTAGCTTTTGTTTCTTGGTCCTCTTCCGAGACAACTCGAATATGTGTTCATGTAATGTGGTTTAGGACATCGACATCTCGGTGCTAAATGTTGTAGGAATTTGTTTCTTGGGATGTGTAATACTCTGAGCTTTCTATTGGGTTTGGATGCAATGTCCATAACTGTAATGGAGATACTAATTCAATGCGTCACCAGGTTCTGATTTATAGTTTTATTTTGGTTATGTATCTTTCATATAATGAGTATGAAATGGGGATTTTGTTTATTTTTTTGTAAGTTACCCTAAAAAACTATATTCACTTCATACTTTTAAAGATATGCCCATGCTTAAATTTGTGTTTATTGAAGTATCCATTGTGGATTAGGCTTAGGCATAATGTTCGATTCGTGGATAGTTTGGGGGAATGAGCTTATTAGAACTTATTATACCTGAAAGATATAGCTGAATTTTGTATGCAAGAGATTTAAGTTGTGTGGTTTTCTATTTATTCTGTAGAGAGGGCTATAACATTCAATGGGTGGTAGTTACAAAGTCTATTGTTCATAAGATCTGTTAATATATAATTTCGTAATTAAACTCTATTGTCTATTTTCTGCTTTTTGGGCTTGCATTCTATTGATTCGCTATCAAATTTTTATATGTAAGGCATGGGAAAGGATTACTACTTTTCTTGTAAAAGCAGAACAGAGATTGCGCTTTTACAAGGATTGCTGGGACTAACCAACCTTAATAAGTTTTTCTAAATTTTGATTTATGTAAATTTTATTAAATAAAAAATAACATCTATCGACATTTTATTTGTGAAACTTCTTAAGCCAACATTATAAAGTGAAATTAGCCGCCCACAACTGCACAAGTCTAACTACATTATTTTGCAATTTTAATAGTCTTATTTCTCTTGTACCCAAGTCAAATGGTTTTTAAATTAGGAACACCACACCTCTTTCTTCCTGTACCTCCATATGTTACCTCTGTAACTTTTTGGATTTTCAAAATTATCTAATCATTTGGATTAGGTATCTGAAAGTTTTTTTCATATGCTTTATTAACTTTTGGCCGGAGGTTAGATTAGTTTCCAGATTAGGTAATCTAAAAAGTCTTTTTTCCTTCAAATTTATGTCAGGATTTCATAATCTAAAATATACTTTCAAATCGACTTCGGAGTTAATTTTTCAAATATTATTTTTTAAAATATATTATTAATTACTGTAAGCTATTTCTGAATTTAAAATTAATTTTTGGATTATTTTTAGAAAAATAAATAGATGTTTTTGTATAAGTTTAGAGGAAGAAAGAGTCTAATTCTGATGTGCAAGAATACAGGCTTCTAATAGGTGTAATTCGAAAAGTTTCTTTGGCCACCAAACTCCTCTCATATTTCGGGAACATAACTAGGTTTTAAAACCGAGGATGTATACTGGCAAGGAAGTTATTCTTGTCAGTATATTTTTCTTTCACCTCTATTTTCAAAAATATTTCTTTATAATATTTTAAACTACATTATCCATTTTTTTAAATTTATAATTAACTTTTTAGATTACCTAATCTGGAAACTAATCTAACCTCCGGC
>Ga0123341_1006581_pt1 | contig 10510 bp, 11 predicted proteins | sample Turbeapinknodule_FD_89959 | JGI IMG/M metagenome (GOLD analysis project Ga0123341, IMG submission 89959) | Root nodule microbial communities of legume samples collected from Mexico - Turtle bean Mexico pink nodule | ecosystem: Host-associated > Plants > Roots > Nodule | place: Mexico: Nepantla...
TATTCTTAAAAACATACATTTTTTAGAAAAACAATTAATTAACATTTTGTTTAGCAAATGTTTTCGAATTAGCTTTATGAAGAGTATTGAAATTTTTTTATTGGGATCCTTTTAGTACCTCGTGTTAAAGCAAGTAAAAGAGCTTAAGACCTATTTATATATATATATATATATATATATTTATATATATTCCCACATTACAATTTTCTTTTTATCATAAATGAAACAGATAAAAAGAAAACTTAAAAGCAATATTTGGGAGAGAAGAAAAAAACTCGTAAGCGGGAAACAAGGGAGAGAGAACTCAAAAATGAAAGTAACTAAAGCATTGTAATATTTCAGTTTAATACACAACGGTACGCATTGGCTTCCATACATAATGGAACACGTCATCATCTACGAGCTCTCTTAGATTATAACCCAATAAAAACCCGCCACGTCACTCCTAAATGCACGCACTCGTAACAATCGAAAAGTTCCGTGGGATCATCGAGGAGGAGGGAACCCAAAAGCCTAAACCCTCTAACTCACTCTCTAGGGTTTCGTAATTCCAGAGCAAGGGTTTTTGCAGAGCGAATATGGGACTAACTAGGGTTTTCGGTGCGACCGCCGGCAGGGCCTTCATGGCGGCGGCGGCGAAGAGCGCGGCCAAGGTAAAAGCTCCTCCATCCGACGGAGCTGGCACAAAATCCGCGGTGAAGAAAACGACTATGGTCAGAGCCAACACCGGCATTCAGAAGGCGGTTCCGGTCTCTTCCGAGCTGGGAAACTTCGTCGGCGCTTCTGAAGTGTCGCGAACTGTCGCGGTTAAGAAAGTGTGGGAGTACATCAAGCAGCAGAATCTTCAGGTCTTGTTTCCGTTCTCGATCAATGCTGCTATTTCTTTCCGCGATCTTAGTTTTTCAGCTCATTTTTAAATTCTCAGTAGAGACTATTTTCACTGTAGAGATTTTTGGGATGTAGAGATTAATTTAGTGCTTATCACGTGTTATAGTGAGTGTTGTTTATTTCGTTTGGTATAATAACTCTTGAATGTGTTTTGCTTGTTAAGTGAGATTACTAGCATTGTTGCATCAGTGAGGCTAGAATATTTTTTTGATCGGCCAGTGAGGCTAGAAATGTGTTGCCTTTTTGTCTTTTAGGGTTTAGTGTCGTGGCTCTGATGTGCTTTGTATTGCGTAAACCGTTGTTCTAGTAATTGGAACTGAATGGAATAGTCATTTTGGTCTCGGGTTTCATAAAGCCTTCGCTTTAGTTGCTGACTTTGAAAAAGTCTTTCATTTTAGTCCTTTTTAGCTTGATTTTTACAGCCCGTATTGCATCAAAAAGGATTTGCAAAGGGAAGGCGATTTGTACAGTGATGAACTAGAGTGAAAATTGTGTGAATTCAAGGAAGGACTAAAGTAAGACGCTTATAATGGCAGGGACCAAAATAGGGCCTTAATTGTTTGTATTAAGATGGTTTGTTATTATTTAGTGATAATTTGTTTTGGAAGGGGGATAGTTTATGATTATATATCAGCTGGTTTCTGGAGTTTCTGTCTGATCCTTATCTTTTGAGATAATACTTTTTTAGTTCAATTGTGAGTTACTAATGGCAATCCTAATCTTGTTGGCTTTTTTCCTTCGTTTATGCTGGCATCTTTCTGCTGTATGTTTTCCTTCATTTTTTGTATTTTTCTTCTTCTTTCTGTTATTAAATAACTGGAAGTTTTCAGGGTATTGTTTATAGGGTGTGTTTGGATTTCAGTTGGGAATCCCAAACTAACTTTCATCTTCCGTTGACAATTGTACAAACATGTATGATAATTTTCTTCACATACAGTTAAAAGCAAGATTATTCTTGAACTCTAGTTGAATTAAAAGTTACAGTGAGTTGTTTTGTTGTTAACTCCAGCAGCTGAAATCCAAACACACGCATAGAAGTAGGATAATTTATTTTGTGTCCTTTCAGTGTTGTCTGTCTTTACTATGCATGACGACGGAGCTTCTCTTATGCAGAATCCTTCAAATAAGAAGGAGGTCTTTTGTGATGCAAAGCTGAAGACCATTTTTGGTGGGAAGGATAAGGTTGGGTTCACAGAGATTGCTTCATTGCTGTCTAATCATTTTGTGAAATCAGGCTGATAATCATCTTTGAAGGTACACTTAGTGATGGGAACTTTTTCCAGTATATTAAATAGGTTATTTCGGTTTGGAATTACATGGTTTGTGACCAACCGGTAAGAAACATGGAAATTTGTGGTATCGGACTAGGGGGGTTTTGAAAGTGGTGTTATTTTGTCTACTGACTGCTTTCACATTGATAGTGTTTTAGTATATGTGCATGATCTTTCCTAGTCACATGTTATCAGCATTGTTATTTTAGAATCTTACATTCAGTTATTCGCTATCGACATCACATGATTTGTTATATATAACGAGGTTGCATTTGAATTAAGGATCTGAGTTTTCCAACAAACCAAAACCTAAAATTTTTAAAAATGACTAAGCAAGTACTTTTTTGCTTCAAAGATGATGACGTATGTTCACAACCAAACAAGCACATCATTGGACTGGCCAACAATTTGCATCACATGAATCCAAGGTGACTGATATTCACGAATTAACTGTGGATTCATGTTACCCATATAAATTACAGTGATTCAATTTTTGTTTTTTACTTTCGACATTTGTTTATCAGACATTGAAAACATAAATTATTAAAGGAAAAGGTACCGAATGTCAAATTCTATTTCTTTGTTGTAGTTGGCTATTTTATTCATTTTGCACATTTTATCAAGCCTGCGAATTAACGGCTCAACGCCCTTTTTGTAACTTGGTTTTTGATAATTTCTTAATACAAAATTGTTAATTGTTTATGAAGGAGAAAAGTTTGTGAAAGGTTTATACTGTTGTATACTATAAGTCATAATTTAATACAATGAGATTGGATAAAATTAAATTAGTAACAGAAAATTGAAACTCAAAAAGACGAAATTATAATTTCACTTATGAAAAGTCCCAACGTTATCAGGGGTTTGAGCAGGGAAACATATGGATTTTGTTTTAAAGTAATGAAAGGCAATGAAAAAAAAAAATTACAAATACTATACCTTAATCTCAAATAATTATATACAAAATGCTTTTAACTCATACAATAGTTATCTTAAAAAATCATACTAACACAAAATGCCATAAATTCACTTCACACTGATAATTCATTATATTAAACTCGTTACACATTTATATACTTGATGCCCTCACAACAAAATTGAATTGTTTTCTTTATCCTCTAAATTAAGTGTTTTTTACTTCAGAAGAGGAATCCAAAAAATTGAATGAGCAAAATAAAAGACTTCTTTTTTTAAAGAAGGAAATCAATAAAGGTAAGGCCAACTGTTAATCGAAAGTAATATAGGAAACACACAGTACAAGACTCACTGCCTCTTTAATACATAAAAAACTTTAATAGACATATGGGCGCAGTGAACAAGACGATGACACCGGTGTGACTATTTTGGCATCCATTACGAAGACCTGCTATGCCTGATCTAATCATTTGTGACAGTTGCAATGAGGTAGCTATTCATCGCTTGGAGTTCCTCCTTCTTGACTCGTGATGTTTCTCACGATGATCAGCATAATCGGATGAATAAGAACGCTCATATCTACCTGTTTTACTTCTATGATATCCATCGGCACTAGAATCCTTCAAAGAATACTGCTTTTTTCCATTCTGTTTATCCATATCATTCTCGGGATGTTTAGAACACTTAGGAGTATACCTTTGTTTGATTCTTCTATTTTGATCGTCTCTGTCCACATTAGAATCTTCAGGTGAATAAGAATGTACAGCTCCGCTGTTCTGATTTCCTTGGTAGCGATCAAAACCAAAAAAATTGTGATGTTTTTGCGAATCAGAATAGGTGGTTGATGAGTGCTTATGGCTGCTCCTTTTAAACTTGGATTGTCTTTGTTGATTAGAATCAGATGAATAAGAAATCACATCCCTGCTCATGTTATCAGCATGATCACATGCAGGACCAGAATCCTCATCCGAATATGAACGTCTTCTTTTGGTATCTTTCCTCTCATGCTTTGGTACATTCTTTCTACTTCGATCAGCCCTCTGACTGTCAGAATCTTCAGATGAACAAGGATGCCTTCTTCTGTCATCTTTACTTTTTTTGGTATCTTTCCTCTCATGCTTTTGTACATTCTTTCTACTTTGATCATCCCTCTGATTGTAGGAATCTTCAGATGAATAAGGATGCTTTCTTCTGCCATGTTTACTCCTACTGTGTCTAGGACGGTCAGAACCTTTAGACAAAAAGGAACGCTCATGTTTAGACTTACTTTGACAATTCCTGTAACTGTCAGAATCTTCGGACGAATGCAGACTCTTGTATCTGCTCCTTCTGTGACCTTCAGAGACTGAAGTTTCGGATGAACTAGACCTTGCATGACCTTGCATCTTTTTGTTTACCTTAACCTTTTTTTTCTTACGCCTCCTCTCTCCATCCTCAGATGATGCTTCACTATCTGAATTTATTTGTTGCTGCCTTTTGTGCTTGCTCCTTTTGGACTTCTTTGGTTTCTTAGAAAAGTTGGTTAATAACTCAGGTATACTATCCATACCAAGAAAACCTGAAAAATAGGTAATAATTATGATTGCTTTAGACGAAAATCCAAGACTTAAAGGCATCCACCAAATAAGTTCAAAAGTAAGCTGCTAGCAGATACCTCCATACTCATCAAATATGTCCTCGGCAACTATCTGCTGGTTGGGATCATCTGGTTTGAAACCTCCACGAGGAGGACTGATTCCCGGCCTCTGCTTGAGCTCCCATTTTAGGGGCTGCATCAGTTGCCAAACATAATAAAATATATGTCAACGTTATATAATCTTTTGGGAGATAAAAAGTAGTACACATCTTCAATCTTCAAGTTACAATTTGCACAACACATAAAAATGCATTTCCCAAAAGCAAATTGAGTGCAATAAAGGATGGTGGGAGGCATGCTAAAAAGACTGCAGAAAATCTAAAATTGTCCAGCTAATCTTGAGTTTTCAAATTCTTCCTGAAATCATATTTTTCTGCCCTTCATCTATAAGAGGGAGTTTTTCTCATTTCCATGTTCTAAATTAGCTTTTTCATACAGATATGCATGTTTGGTTTTGATTATTTCACATAATCTCTCACTAGAACATTTTCACTTTCATCTTTGATAAAAGTAAAACTAGCTAACCCAAATACACTCATCAGAGATTGCAGATAGTCAACGATTGGTTGCAAGTGAATTTATGTTCCCGATGATCTTAACCTAATTAGAGATTGGCATTGAAATAAAGTAAGATAAGCAGAAATGACAATTTTGCACATGTAATTTTCAGCATATGCGACCAGTTTGTGATTAATTTTACCATGGCACAAGTTGTATTAATTTTATAAGATACATTGCAATTCAGTAGCTTCAAACAGTGAAATTGAATTGAAAAGACAAACGTATTATTTCTTTAATAAAAGAGTGAGGAAATAAAAGAATACACAAAGAACATCTACTTTCAAAATTGAAATTAATAAATTTGTCAACAAAAAATTATTAGAAAAATTTAACGAGACTAAACTCTACTGACACAAGTGTAAACCATTCACAAAGTTAGAGACTGAATTGTAAAATCTTCAAAACAATGGTTCACTTAAATTAGCAACTGACCTCAGTAGGATCTGTGTGAGCAAGGATGGCATTCAAGGGATCGTCTCTTTTCAATCTGCTTTCCTCACTAGGCATTATAATATCCTTCAAGGGACATTCACGATCGCCACTTTGGTGACCGTAGTTCCCACATCTTAAACATTTTACATTGCGTACTTCAACTGCAAAAGGTTTCACCCTGGCAGGAACTCCTGTTTCCAGTCTAAAAACCATTCAGTTACTAAAAGCACAATTAAATAGGTTTACAAAAGTTTATGGGGTCTAACAGCACCAATTAAATGTGAAGAGTTTTATCAATCTGTCAATACCAACAAACTGATCTAGGATGCACTTGATATACTACATATTTCGGACACCTTCAACACATATATGGTGATTTAACATGTACCACACATCCATGATGTAACAACTACAGATGATTTTTTCCCTATACCCCCACAAGTAAGAAATGCTCAAGTGTACTTGTTTTAAACTGAGGTGTTAACATCCAAACTTCTTAAAACGAGGAAGAAAGAATAGTTTCCTCTAGTGAATCTGTCACTTCCGATAAGTTTAAACTTCAAACCTAAATGTTAGGTTCACTAAAGAATGGCGTATAGCAATGAGCAAATTTTTAAACCTTAATTTCATCAGCTTGTACTGAAAAAAATAAAAAATAAAAACCCTTGGAAAGACCAATACGGCTACTCTATCCTTTCAAGTTTCGACATTGGACAGAATATAGAATCCATCTTTTAGAGTCTAAATTGGTATTTACTTCATAATTATCCTTATTTCAACGTTAAAATGTTTTGAGTCATACTCAAGTTATCCAAGTGATTCCAATGATAAATAATTGAAGTTCCACTCTGAGAACTGTTTGACCTATTTATTTTAACCCATAACTGAGACAACAACAAAATAACCTGATCTCCACAAGCAGCAAAAAATCTAATTTCCTAGTCTAAGACTCAATTATACTTCTGATTCACAACAAACGAAGCAACCCAACCAAATTAAAATAAGCACATCACCGTATAGTGTTTGAACATTATAAAACACATTCATCTCAAAACAAGAGGTTTCAATCCTAGGAAGAGCACTGCATACGCAGGCCAGGCAATAATACAAACACAAAATAACAGCAATTGACATACCTTGGTGCATTTTTAAGAACTTCAAATTCTTCTTCTGTCGGAAGAGGCCGCCCAAAAACATCCTTGGGCCTCGGTTTTTTCTTCGCTTCATTCAAATCCGTACTCTGTGGTCTAGGAGGCAATAAACACGAGTATATTCAATCATACAATAGCTAAAACCCAGTGGCAGAATAATTCCATCACTATTGAACAAAAAGTAAGCGACGGAGGAGGTACATGGAAGAGGAAGGTCCATCACGAGCATCATCGTGTTGAGGTCCCTTGTTCATGTCCTCTTGTTTCTTCTCATCATTCATTTCCGCAGCTTTGGCGCTTTCGGCGTTGTAACCCGGAGGACGAACGTACATGAAACTAACAGCTTGCATGAGCTCCACCTACACAAAACCCTAATTTCAAATAACGAGTCACGAAGAAAATGAAATCATGGAACACGAAGAGAGAGAATGCGATGCGAACCTTTTCCTTCTCCTTCTTGGAGATAAGATTAGTTTGGCGAAAGAACTCCTGCTCCTGCGCGAACTGGAACCGCAAAGAGAGGGGAATTAATTGGAAGATGAATTGCTATGGAATGGCATGAATCGAAGAAAACTTACCTCGCGAGAAACCTCTTCGGTGCGGCGTTGGCGATTGGCGTGGGTTTGTTCGGCGATCCACTTGCGGCGTTGGTTGGGATAAGAGAGAGGATGCCATGGCTTCTGGTTGAGATAGGAGTGGCTCCAGGCAGTGCCGGATTTGGTCTTGTAGTCAACTTCTCCGTTTGCGATTCGCTTGCTCAACCTTATGCCTCCTCCTTCTTCCCCCTCCATCGCATCGACTCTTGATTCTTCTTCACCCTCTGTCTCTTTAGCACTGTTTATGTTTCACACTTCTTCAACAACAGAACAGAATGATGAATAAAAAATACTGTAAAACCTCTCGTCAATTTTTTAAATCCAGAAGGGTCAATGAATTAGATATTAAACTGTTTTTCAAGTAAATAATTCAATATAACTTCATTTTACATTATTGAAAAATATGAGTATTTGATATAAAAAAAATATTAATATTTTAATTAGTTTTATTCTGAATTTTTTATTAAATAAAATAACACTTTTGTGATGTATTTTTTTCACATAAAAAAAAATTATTAAAAAAATACAAAAATATGGAACTAGACCAAAACATGTGTTATAAAAAACGATACATAAGTAGATTATATTTATTAATAAAGAATTTTAAAAATAGACTACTAGATGATCTAGCCTGTTATATTAAAAGAAAAGATTCACAATGAATAGATCATAAATTAGTCAGAGCATAAACCTGTTTTTCCCTTAGTAATTAAGACAAATATTTCATTGATTACGAAACATCCAATGAACATTAGTCCTAACAGTAAACACAACACAAACCAAGTAGAATCACATTCTAGCCATACAAGACATTAGTAAGCCCAATCGTTTTAGCTTCCTCTATAGCATGTATAACCACATAAAATTCAGCAACTAGAGCCGTTTGAACTTCAACAAACTCAAAAATAAATTATCCCATACTCTCACGGAAAATACCTCCACATATTACAAAATCAGTATATCCCCTAGCAACCCCATCAATGCTAATTTTAACCCAGCCTGGTGAAAGAACTTTACCATTATGAATATTAATACAAAAAAACTTGATCACGTTGAAATCTAACATATCATTCTTCATTGAAGCTTTAGGCGATTTTTCCACTAGACAAGTTAAATCTTTAATAACCGAAATAGTCCTAGAAACTTCAATCTTATACTGAAAACGAGCATAATTCCTCATACGTCATATCATCCAAATAGAAAAAGTTATCACAACAAGTTTAATCAATTTAACCAAAAAACTATCATCACTCTTAATAAAAGAGAGAATAACATCCTTATTAGAGAAATGAAAAGTAGGAAAAATCTGTCGAACCCAACTCCAAATACGCAAAACATTAGAACATTCAAAAAATAAATGCTGAATAGATTCCTCGTGTTTTTCACAAAGCGTACACAGAGACCAAATATGCAGACCTTTATTTTGAATATGTTGATCTCTAGGAAGCCGCCCATGAAAAACTTTACAAAGGACAAGAGTTTTGGAAGGCGAAAGATACGAAGACCAAATAAATTTACCCTCAACCACAGGAAACTCCTAGATCCAAGAAAATAGTCCTAGCCGATATAAGAGTGAAACAACCAGACTCATCTAGAATCCAATTAGGAGTATCCTGTTTCGCCCTAATCATGATATGACTAAAAAGATGACGCATCTGTGTTGGATATGAAGTCGGGACCAATTGGGTTGGGCTGACTAGACACCATGTTTAATGAGTGAGCTTAATCATTGTGTCCCCTTTATTATCTCTATTTAAAGAGATCATTGTGCTTGTAATTTTGTACGCAACAGAAAAAATGAAAACATATTAGTTGCCCGTGTGGATGTAGGTTGCAGTTGGCATCGAAACACGTTAAATCTTGTGTCATTTATTTTTCTACAGTTGATTCGTGATTGTGTAAGCTGCTTCCGCATGCGTTTTTTTCCATCAAGTGGCATAAGAGCTTGGTTCGTTTACACACTAGAGATCCGATCAATAGAAATTAATCGACTTGAGACGTGAAAATAGCGGCTGCAACAGCGTCCCATATCTAGGGTTTCGCAGAGGCGACAACAACGTCCCAAAGCTAGGGTTTCGCAGGGACGACAACAAGGTCCCAAAGCTAGGGTTTTGCAAGGGCAACATCGACATTCCAAAGTTAGGGTTTCGCAGGGGTGACAACGACATCCCAAAGTTACGGTTTCGCAGGGGTGGCAACAACATCCCAAAGCTAAGGTTTCGCAGGGGCGACAACAATGTCCCAAAGCTAGGGTTTCGCAAGGGCGACAACGGTGTCCAAATGCTAGGGTTTCGCAGGGGCGACAACAACATCCCAAAGCTAGGGTTGCATGTGTGTTCTACAGGTCTGCTGGTTTGAGACGACACAAAGTGCAGTGCGACGGTGGTGACCAACGACGATGGTGGTGCGAAGCGCGCTAGTGCGGTGCGAAGTGCGAACAACGGTGTCCTAGCAGTTGTTGGTGAGTGATTTTGGGTGGTGCAATTTTTGTGTTCTTGATTTAAAAAAAAAAATAAAGATTGCCAAGATCTGGAAATAATTGTATCGAGTATCTCAACTAGTCGTTTGAGATAACAAACGACAGGAAGTTCCGAATTGAAAAATTTGATGGTACAGATTTCAGTTATTAGAGACTTTGGAAAGGTAAGACTAGCGGACGACAGAAAACTTGATGTTACGGGAATGGGTGGAAAATGCAAATTGAGGACTTGCTAGTTCAGTTATTGAGCACATCAATAAAATGAATTCGATCTTAGCCAGACTTACGTCAGTGGGCATTAAACACAATGATGAAGTTCAAGCTTTACTATTGATATCGTCATTACCTGACAGTTGGTCTGGAACGGCAACAGTTACCAGTTTAGCGGGACCTGATGGATTCACTTTTGAGAAGATTTGTGATCTCGTTCTTGGCGAGGACGTCAGAAGAAGGAGTTATGAGGAATTATCTAGTGAATCGCTAAATGTCATCAGAGGTAAGAGAAATATCAGAGGTAGTGGGAGCAAGATCATAAGAAGGAGTTAGTCAAAGACTCAGGATTGCTCAAGAGTAACATGTTGGAA
>Ga0123341_1006582_pt1 | contig 10509 bp, 3 predicted proteins | sample Turbeapinknodule_FD_89959 | JGI IMG/M metagenome (GOLD analysis project Ga0123341, IMG submission 89959) | Root nodule microbial communities of legume samples collected from Mexico - Turtle bean Mexico pink nodule | ecosystem: Host-associated > Plants > Roots > Nodule | place: Mexico: Nepantla...
AAGAACTTTCAAAAAAATCTTATAAATGACATTCTTACATCGTCTTTCAAATTCTCAGAGTGTTTTAAAATCTTAATCCCATGCACCCCTTTGATAAATGAATGCTTGTCAACTTACGTCCCTAACAACTTCATGAGTTATATATATTCCTTTTACTTATTTTGTGCCTATTATTTCCTCTTTGTTCAGTAGAGAGGAAAGGAATAGAGTGGGTGGAAATACAAAAAGTGAATGAAAATTAGTGAGAAATAAAGTAGAAAATAGAAGTATTTGATTGAAGAGATAGATAGATGAATGAAAATGGGAGAAAAATAGAGTGAAAAGGTATTAGTGGGATCCTTTCTATTACTATACAATTTTCACTCAACCAAACAACCAATCTTATTTTCACTCTCACCTCTTATTTCCATTAAACCAAATAGTGAAGTATGAAATTTATCTTTACTTTTCAGTTAACTTCATCAATTTCATACGTATTTAGACCTGATAAATATCATTGTCCAAGTCTTATGAGCTTTAGTAAACATGACTTTGCATGTAGTCTTCATAACTAAAGCAGTTTCATACATATTTGTACCTAATACAAATGTCCAAGATTTCTCGACTTCCTCTTTATGCTTGTTTTCCTTATAGCTGTTTAAACAACTTTTTTTCCTGCAACTAACCGTCATGTAGAACTAACTAACCCAAAAAAAGAATACATAAAATGAAATGATTTCTTACTTGTTGATGGAATGGACATCAACGTAGTCAAACTATCTATGGAACACTCAAAAGCTAAGGTGAAGTCTTTCTAACTAGTTTCTTTTATCATTACAGGACAGTTATCAACTTGCATTGGAATTAGACAATGCATGGGAACAAAGTATCAAATCAGGGTATCCAATTGATATTGATTGTTCCTTAAAAAGGTAAACAAACATGATAATGAATGCTGAATTTGAATCTAAAGCTACCTTATTTACTTTAATTTTGGAACACATGAGAGAGAGGCAAAGCACTAAGAAATGAAAAATAATGAAGTTTTGGACTTGATATGAACATAGAAATGCTTGCATATATCAACCAATACTCTAGTAGTAAATCTTACATCATTAGCAAATTGGGGTGATTTGATTATAAATCCTTTTTGCTGACTCATAGTATGTATCTTACCCATTCCATTGTTGCTTTAAAGCTATGAAAGAGAAAGAAGATTAAGAGTTGCCATTGTTCATGGAATGGCTAGAATGGCAGCTTTGATGGCTACCACCTACAAGGCATATCTTGGTGTTGGTCTTGGGCGATTAGAGGTACGAATTTCAGTTTTAAAAGTGAGATACGGAAGAATATAGTGATGGTGACTTATCAAAATACCATCCTGTCCACAAATTCATGGTTGCTCTCATTTGCAGTTTTTGACCAAGTTTCGGATACCACATCCTGGAAGAGTTGGAGGAAGATTTTTTATTGACAAGATGATGCCTTTGATGTTGAACTGGGTCTTGGGTGGCAATAGGTAATGATGAAAACCCTCATTTCTTTGCTTTATAAATTTCATCATGATTTGCTGAAGTTTTTATATCTGAGAATATGCAAGATGCATGTTAGAAATTTGAGCCAACAGGTTATTTCTACAAAAGGAAGGGAGGATCAAGAAACTGGCAGTTGTGAGAAATTGTTGAATGTTTGCTTGCATCAATAGCTGTTTAATTCAAATATCTGCTGATCAATATCTACATATACTTTGTTATTTACCAGCTGTTACGGGTAGTGGGGGTAGTAGGTAAAGTTTAGGATGTTACTTTTCTTTTAAAGTTTTTGTGCTTAAGGAGAATATTATTCAACAAAATGGTATCTTCCTTTTCTCATTTTTCTTTAATTCTACAATTGGTATCACAAAATCGAATTATTCTTGAGGGACCTGGTGAGGTTTAAAGTTAAATATCAAACACTTAAACATGCTATTGAGGTAGAGGTCAAAATCAATCTGATAATCAAATCATAGCATAGCCAATATTTGAAGGTCAAAGTTATCATATATGGACAATAAAGGTGGAGGCCTATCTAGATGCAAATGATTTTTGGGAGACTTTTGAGGGTGACTATATGATTCCTCCATTATTAACAAAAATCAAATGCAAAGTGGTGTTTAACCCAATAAATGGTGAGTTGGTTTGGATTGAGTTTAACAAAAGAATTGTAGAAACTCTAGCCAATCCAACTGGATTTTTTTTATTGGGTTGGAGAATGGATTTGTCCGAACTTAATTAAACTTCTCCAGGCTGATCAACAAAAAGAAGAGTAGTAATTTGCAAGGAATTGCCACCAATAACAGCAATGAGAGTTGGTTAACTCACAATAGATGTACATATCACATTACCTATGATGAAGAGTTGTTCAAGGAGTTGAACAAAACAACTGTTTCAAAGGTGATAATAGGTAATAGAGAGTGTATAGCTCTTAAAGGAAAGAGCTTTGTTGCAATGCAGTAGAAGGCTGCTGAGGTACTAAAATTATCACTGAATTTGATATTAATAAGAATTTGTTAAGTATTTGTCAGTTTTTTGCTAAAGGTTACAAAGTTTTATTTGAAGATGAAATGTCTTTTATCAAAGATGTGAATGGGCAAAACTTGTTTAAAGTTGAAATGAAAGGAGAGGGTTTTTCTTTGGATCTAGTGGAAGAAGAACAAGTTGTTGCTTCAAACTCAACTAATGCTACCTAGCTTTGGCACAAAAGATTGTGTAACTTCAATCATGTTGCACGGCTTTATATGAGAAGGAAAAATCTCACAGAAGGCTTGTCATCACTGCAAGAACACTTAAGTAGCTTTGGCAGAACAAAAAGGTTGGAAGGTATTTCAGTTAGATGTAAAATCTGCTTTCCTCAATAGTTATTTATAAGAGGAGATATATGTTGAGCAACTTGATGGATTTGCAATTAAAGACAAGAAGACAAAGTGTATTTGCTAAAGAAGGCTCTTTATGGTTTGAAACAAGCTTCAATGGTTTGGTATAGTAGAGTTGACGTGTATGTACTTAGTTTTGGTTTCACAAAAAGCCCAAGTGAGTCAACTCTTTATGTTAAGTGTTTAAAGGCTAAATTCTGATTGTATCTCTGTGTATGGATGACCTCTTGGTGACAAGAAGAAATGGTGCACTTATTCAGGATTTGAAACAAAGTTTGTTGAAGGTTTTTGAAATGACAGATTGTGGATATATGACTCTCTTTTTTTCTTGGAATGGAAATCAAGCAAGATGAGAAAGAAGTATTTATTTGCCAAAGGAAATATGCAAAATAAATAATAAAGAAATTTCAGATGGAGAATTCCATGAAAGAGTATTTCTGGATATTGCTTTACACTTGGTTCTGGAATATTTTCTTAGGCCTCAAAGAAACAAGATTTGGTGGCGAAATCAACTGCTGAAGTAGAGTTCTAACTGCAGCAGCAGCAGCTGTTAATCAAGCATTATGAATAAGGAAAATTCTAAGTGATCTACAACTGGCTCAAATGGATTCAACCAAGCTGTTTGTATATGATCAAGCAGCAATCACAATCTCTACATTGAAAAGCTAAACACTTCAATGTCAAGCTCTATTTTCTTAAAGAAGTACAGAAGGAAGGGGAAGTTTCATGCTTATATTGTAAAGCAGGGGAATAGTGGCCTGACCTTTTCATGAAGGTACTCCCCATCGGAAAGTTTGAGAACCTAAGAGAAAAACTTTTAGTTTGTTGCTATCGAGGCAAGGAGGAGTGTTGAATGTTTGCATCAGTTGCTGCTTAATTTAAATCCCTAAACATCTGCCAATTAGTTTTGACTAATTTTGTAGGAGACTTAGTTTTTAATATTTTTGTTATGTACTAGCTGTTAAGGGTATTGAGGTAGTAGATTATTTGACTAATCTTTGTATCTAAGCAGATTATTATTCATTTAAATGGTATCTTCCTCTGCCCATCGTTTCTTACTTACGTTTTAACCCTGCAACAATGTAAACATTTTACATGACTAAACCTTTGGAAAATTGTGCAATTTTACTTTCATCATTTACATGAAAACTGGTGCTACTTTGCAGCTCCAAACTTGAAGGTAGACCAATATGTTGCAGGCTCTCAGACAAAGTATGTTGCTCAAATAAAGTTACTTTTGTACTTTGTTTCTAACAATTGATAGCTTGTCTTTTATTGGTCATGTCCATTAGATTTTTTTCTGATCTAGATATTGGGTTTGATTATTTATGAAGGCAAACGACCAGTTACACACATGGTTTGAAGACAACGATGCACTTGAGCGTGCCATTAACGGAGAGTATGTCCATGTCCAAATATGAATGAATATTATATCCTTAGGATAATTTATTCCTTATCTATAAATCACGTAACTGTTGTGTCCATCCTTCTATGATATATAGGTGGATGTTATTACCATGTGATGAAGCAGGTTCTGTAAAACCTATATCTCTAAGTCAAGATGAGACGAAACCCTGCATAATCGGGTATGCCTTCAGTTACTCCTACTTACAACGACTTACATATTCTTGTATTCTGATATGCCAAACAGAGTATGTGTTACCACATAAGTTGTTCAAAGTCTTTGGTCGCCAAATTAGTCTTTAAAAATCCTCTTGTTACCACCTCAGTCCTTAAAAAGAAATTGTTATGAAATTAGTCCATGAATTATTGAATTAGTCCTTGAATTTAACACTTAAATAAGTACCAATCAAACTAGTCTTTGAAATTACTAATAGTCATAAATAGAAGGAATAATAATGGTTGATGTTTGACAATTTTAGGGAGTAAAACAACATGTGTGTAATTTCAGAGATTAAATTAACCACTGCTTATGATTGTAGGGACTAATTTATTGTGTTGTGGTTTCTTTTGCTCTGAATCAATCCATGCTTTGACAGGCTTTTGTGATTGCAGGAGTGCACAGCATAAAGATCATCCGGGCAGTTCAATTATAATATCTTCACCCAAGGTAAAATAATTTCTCATGAACTGAACATGGTTTGAAACATAAAGCTTAAACATCATGCAACAACCTTTCTATTTTAAAGGTTTCTCCATTGCATGCAAGAATTAACTATAAGGATGGTGCCTTCTTCTTGACTGATTTGCGGAGTCTATATGGCACCTGGATCACTGAGTAAGTAAACAAATATGAGGCTAATATTTTATCCTAAGTTTAAATTATTTAAAATGCATATTTAATTTCCCTCACATATTTTCAGCAATGAAGGAAGGCGATACAGGATACCTTCAAATTATCCTTCTCGTGTCCGTCCATCTGATGTGATTGAGTTTGGTTCTGATAAGGTAATAGAAAAAAGTACTTTCATTACATAAATATTGCACATTTTTGTCTTGTAAAGCTTCTAAATTATAATAGGTGCATGCTTGAGAGGTAAGAGTAGCCAAACTTTTGAGGCCTTCTCTGCATTAAACACAACCAAGTTTTATACTCAGTAGTCTGGAAACAGCATCACATAAATAATTGAACATTCTTGTAAGTTTTAGCCTACAAAACATTTAGGTTAGGCCTCCACATATCCAGTACTGGTACACGTTGACTTGGGTACTTATCAAGATTATTTTTTTAAGAAATAATTGTGGTATGCCTTAAATTGCTTGACATGTAAAGTTAGGCATGCCTTGAGGTATAGCTAGGCATGCCTTAATCATTGTTGATTCAGGTGCAATAGTCCTGGAAACAGCAAAACATGTAAATAACTGAACGTTTTAAAGCCTCCACTGATCCAGCACTGGTACACGTTAGGTGCACTTGGTATCTTATCAAGATTATTTTACAAAAAAAAAAAAATTGTAGGTGGGCTATATAGCTAGGTATTCCTCTGGGTATAAGTTGGATTGACTTAATCTTGGTTAATTCAGGTGAAATAGTCCTGGAAACAGTATCATAACATTAAAACAATTGAACATTCTTTGTAACCTATAAACATTAGGTTAGGCCACTCATATTGTGTACTGGTACAAGTTAGGTTCACTAACCTTTTCATTGAATTCTTTAATGAGTACACAAAATTCAGTAGTTAAATACTTAAACTAAAATAATTTTATGAGTATAAAAAGGTCTGTTAAGTAATTTTTGCATAAATCATTTTTGCATTCCTTTAATGTCCTTGTTTGACGATATCAAAATTTGGTTTCAAATGGTGTATTTGTATGGTGTCTAACTATCGAAGTTGTTTGCAGGCTTCATATCGTGTTAAGGTGACAAGATCTGCTCCAAGAGAGTCAGAAAAGGAAGGAACAAAGGCTTATCAGAAAGAATGATTATGTTTATGTTCAGTCACAGTTTGTCTTTATAAGTTACAGAAAAGTTGTACAGCACAAAAATCTCAGTCGTAGAGCCAACATCTGCATTCTTTTAGTGCAGGGTATAATACAAGAATGCCAATCATTCATGATTTGAACATTTTGTACGAACTTCTGATTGTGCTTAAGAGAATAAAAGAAAATTGAGTTCATGAATTGTGCTCGTATGTTGCAATGTAATTTTGCTGGCAATGTTCTTCCATCTCATACTTGACATACAAAAGGCAAACAAAAGGCAGACACTAGCATTTTATCTAGAATGACTCGGATACTTTATTGGATAGGGAATGCCACTGTATAATGGTTTCATTTCATGTCATTGTATAATGGTTTCATTTCATATTCACACGTATGCAGTTTGAATGAAAGTGTAGGGCTATTATTTCTATGAGACTATTAAGGCCAATTATTCGATAAACAAGGTCCAAGTTGTCCCTGCAGCGAGATGGTGACAGACCTTAACCCTAAACGATATACTTTTCATACATTCATATTCACATATCTGTCACATACTGGGAACAAAATAGTGTTTTTTTTGCTCTCCAAATTTATTAATGATCAAAGGCTCTGAATTTACTGTTGAACGTGTGTATTGAATACCTGTATATTATCTGGTATTAGCAGTTATGTGGGCTATTGTTTAGGATCTTTCTGTTTATAATAAAAATATCCTTCTATTACAAAAAAATTATTTAAGCATATAAATTAGTGAACTTATCTGCTTTCACTTTTGAGGAAGTTAAGCTTTTTATAACGCTAAGCCCCTGTGATTGATGTGCCGATCAATTCAACAATGGCCCAGATTAAAATCAAAAGGAAAAGCAAAGCAAGAAAGTGAAAAAGAAGAAGTTTTTTTGTTTATTGTTCGTCTCACAAGATATTTTTACCAAAATCATGACAATCGATATAGAATTTCTTCAAAGATGAATATGAAAGAGATAAAATGATCAAGGAATGAAATTTTTGTATTTTGTTTCAGATGCTAAAAATGAAAGAGTCTGAAACAATCAAGTAGCATACATAGGTAAAAAAGTATTGGTGATTATCCTTCGAGGCTACTATTACTTTATTGAAAATATCTAAAGTCTATTTAAATATCACGTTACAAAACTTATAAGTGCTTTAAGAACCAAGAAAAAAAAAGCATAATGAAGGATGAAGTTTTTGTTGCAAGATAAATTGCAAATCAACTAAGGAGAAAAAAAAACATAATGAAGAATATTGGAGATCTTAAGTTAACTAGAGATTTCATAGTATATAAATGGGTATCTTAACAAATATCTTAACTAGAAAAAAAATCTTCCTTTCAATGTTGTAGAAAACTTGATCTCAGCCATTTTAAAATTAAGAATGAGACACAAATTATTGATGAAAATGGAGTCAAAATTTAGGAATTGTAATGGAGAGCTCATTATTATTGAAAGAAAGGTATTGTAGCCACTGAAAGTTGAATAAGTACAAAATTATTTTTTTATGTTTTGCATGCAATTAATTTTTTATGATTGAGAAAAACTTGCTAAGTGTGAGTGAATTAGTTTATTAGGGATTTAAGGTCATCATGTATAAAAATATTTGATTAAAGATTTCAAATGGTAGAGAAATATTTAGTACCAAAACGAGAGCCACAAGTTTCTCATTTGTTCAGAAATCCTTAAATGCTCAGAACTTTCAAAATATTTGTTCAGACATCCTTAAATGCTCAAAACTTTGAAAACAGTTAGTCTTTTAACATGGGTATATTTCGAGTTCACACTCATGTTTGAAGAGATGTATAATTTATGACGTGGAATTGGCAGAAAGGACTAAGGAGGGTTTATGTACAAGGTTTGGAAAGTGAATAAAATTTTGAAATAATAATTATGGTAATGCAGAAGAAGAAGAAGTAATCAATTGAATAGGCCCGTGGATGGATACATATCAAAAGTACAGATTTATGTGTTGATGGTTTAATAATGGTCTGAGATTGGTTTTGTGTGTTGTGAGAGCATGATGAGATTGAGAAAGCATAGAGGTGGGAGAAGGATTGAAGCATGGAGCTGGACCTACAACTAATAATGCAGAGTAGTAGAAGAAATTAGACATGGCATGGTAAAAACACAAACCGTATAGCAAAGGACAATGTTGGAAGATTCGACAAGGTTGGCTTAATGTCAACAAGGAACAGTCACCATCCCTCAATTCTTCACGTTGTGCAGTGATGTCTCCCTTTGCATGAACAAAATGGAAGTGAAGGATCAAAGTCCAAACTAGGAGTGTGAGAGGGGGTGAAGTGGTGGCCACTACCATCACCCTCTCTCTTCCAGACAAGATAACTTGGATTCAGCCTCACCACCACCACCGTCCATGCTCACACCTCCCCATCACATCACTCCTTTCTACTCTTCAATTTCAACTATGCATTCATAAGCATGGCTAGGATTCAATGAAAGGGTATGTGGAGCCTACAAAGGATCCCAACTCTGGGGTTGGCAACCTATGTAGCACGAATACTACACGGACACTGATACGATACGGACACTGATACGATACGAACATGAATACGTAAAATCTTTAAAATGTAGAACACGGGTACACAGATCTATATATTATATAATTATGAATTATATAAATTGACAATAAAGATTTATGTGCACAAGTATGTTTCAGATTATTTTTTGAAGCAGAAAGATGTTTTTAATAACTGATTCACCAATATTTGTTTCTTATTTTTATAATCATAATAACAACTTATATAATAAAATTTGAATTTTTAAAAAATTAATGTATTTTTTTTTAAAAAAATTGTGTTAGAATCGTACTAGATTTGTCAGAAATTTAACAAATACTTTTTGAATTGAACACTTCACAGATACATGTCCTACATGTATCATACAAGTGTCGGTGTCCAATACACTAACACATCATTTAAGAGAAGTGTCTGAGCTTCATAGTTGACAACACACTCATCATAGTCATGTGCCACCTTAATAAGAATAATTCTATATTTTTTCACAATATATATTTCTAATCAATCTTCTTATTATACTTTTGTGTAAATGTTTGAATAGGAAGATACAACTACACAACATTTTTTCTTTCTGAGTATTTATGATTATGATGAGAGAGGTACATGGACTGAATAAATCATCAAGTCTTGGCCTGTCACATGAATGATGGGAGAGAAAGGTGATGAGTGATCAACGGTCAAGTTCAGAGATCACATAAAAGACAAATAAAGAAGTCCAATCTGCACTGCTATGACCGTTGGTGGATGCATTTATTGATTGCAGCATTGCAAATTCATTCTGTTATCTAAGTTGGAAATGCAAGGATAGTGTTACTGTAGTTACAATTTTTGTCTTTTCCATTTTCTGTGTTATGTTCTACTTCTACTGCCATTCACCATAGTACAAATACTATTTTCTTTTTTCACTTCTTTTTCATTTTGCTGTTATTCCCTTTCATAACTTTCCCATAATTATCATCTTCGACACAAACCTCAATTTTTTCAGTTTTAAAATTATATATAATACTTGTACGCATGCTGTTTGTAATAAAAACAAAATTAAGTAGTTAATACAAAAATTATGACCCCAAAATTTATTTATATGATCCATAAGTTCACCACCAACACCGTACTCATGGTGCATTATCAGATGTAATGTTTATGTTGTCTATACATGTTATGTGCAACTATAAAACCTGTCACTTCTACCCAAAAGATGAAAATGAAACACCACCACTTTAGAAAAAAAAAGTCACTTGCAACTTTATTATAGAAAGATTTTTGTTTATAATTTATTTATTATTAATTTGAATTATTAGCTTTTAAGTTTTTTACTTAATAACTTCATTTGATTTTGACACAATATTAATGTGGTGACGTGGATAGTACCCATTAGAGCTATTTGAATGCATGGTCTTGAGTAATAGTCTAGAGGGAACACATAGTCACTTAAGAACAAAATAGTTCTTCTCTGTTTTTTTTCTTGTGACTATAAGACATTTTCTAACTGATAATTGTGACTATTTTGATATGTAAAAATAATGTAAGTAGTCTTTTTCAGTGTGAAAAAATAGGAGCATAATTCCAACCTTTTAATAACTCATTTAAAAAAATCAATTTTTTACACTATGTAATATTTTTTATTGAATTTTTAATTTTTAAAATTTATAGTTCGGTTAAATTTTTTTATTACATAGATTATATA
>Ga0123341_1006583_pt1 | contig 10509 bp, 8 predicted proteins | sample Turbeapinknodule_FD_89959 | JGI IMG/M metagenome (GOLD analysis project Ga0123341, IMG submission 89959) | Root nodule microbial communities of legume samples collected from Mexico - Turtle bean Mexico pink nodule | ecosystem: Host-associated > Plants > Roots > Nodule | place: Mexico: Nepantla...
ATTAAAAAAATATTATTATTTAAATTAATTTTATTATTAATAAATAATTTCTAAATTAATATAATCCACTTCGAGTTGTTGGATTGAAAATGCGAAACAAAGTCACTCCCAACTATAAAAACAATATTATTACATGTACCAAAAAGTTAGAGACAAGTCCATTTCAATAACGATTATTTACGTTATATTTGTATTAATAAACATAATATTTTAATGCGAATCTTATATATTTTTTAATTTTAAAAAACCCACGCATATAATGTGCATTAAAATATTACTTATTGATGTAAAACTTAGAAATCCTATTGTATAACAAACACGTCACAAGAAAAAGAAAATTTAATAAATTTGTCATAGTAAGTATGGATTTTCGAAAGTTTAGATTAACTTATATTGACTTACATTTAAATTTGTATATATATTAGTTACGATTTTACTTTTAATATCGTAGTAATTATTTTTAGTAGGATAACTAATTTTCTTAGTTGAATTAATTATTTTTTATTTCAAGGGTTTGTTACATAATTTACTTTCGAACAAGATAATTAAGTGAAGAAAAAAGCCATCATCAAAGTTGGAAGACCATGGATTATGCAGCTTCTAAGTTGTTACAATTTACATAATTATTCTCTATAATAATATTTAGCATACATTACAAAAATAATAGATAGCATAATTAACAAATCAGTTGCATTATCATGAACTTTCAGGCTTCAAATGTAGAAACCAAAGACAGAAGACTCCAACAGAGGAAAATTGGACTAGGAAATCAATGCCAAACTTGGCATGGAAAAAATAACAAAGGCTAATTCTTGATGCAATGGAAACAATTAGTGTGCTTTGATAACTTGAGGTAGAGTTTTGAGAAGGGACAAAGATGGCCTTCGAACGGTGTGATTAAGCAGTAACATGAATGTCAGAAGTGTTAAGGCTCCAGCTTGATGAGCAGTGCCCAGTGAAACAGGTACATACGAAAGTAGCGTTGAAACTCCTAGAGTGACCTGTAACCATGCAAAACTAATTAAATAATATACCTAATCATATAGTAGATTGCTAACAAAATAAGTAAAAAGCATGCAAAAACATTATACGATGAGTTTTGCATTCACTTATATACTATAAATTGGTTTTATCACTAATCGATCTGAGATCTCTAACACATCTCTCTCACGCAAAACTTGTCAACTTGTAAGTCTGATATTATATTAAGAAATAGACCTTAAGTCTAATTTCAACCTTACAAAACAGGTTTGTAAGGTGAGATTTAGACTCACATATACTATGAATTGACCTTATTTCTAATCGATGTGAGATATTTAACAAGCAACAGGTGTGAGTATTCGGCCTAGACAAAGGAGGCAATATAACAACAAGCAGATAGCTAGCTAGCAACAACAGTAAAGCAGTACCCCAACAATACAAAAAGAAAAATACTAATGCAATATAAAACTGCAAATTGAAATTATTACTTGAAGAGCTGCCATGCCAACAGTGCCTCCAATCGCAGATCTTATTGCAGGATGTATGTCCAGCTTTCTTGTCGACCACCATAAAACCCCCACTGAAATCAGAGTTGCAGTTGCAAGTATACGGTGATCAAGCTGTCAAGGACAAAACACCTATCAGAATTTCATGTTATGAGGTTAAATTTACTACTACCAACTCCAAACATGGATTATTTCCAAGCTTCATTCAGTTAAAATTTCTCAACTCTTGAAAAACGAAGATAAATCCAACCAAAAGAAGAATCAAGAAAACAAAGGTATTACTATTTTTTTACTTTTCAGAGGTATCAACATGGATTACTTACCTGTACAGTTGATGTATTCTCAAAGAAATTTCGAATCAGAGGCTTCATTACAAAAATATCTTCCGGTATCCATGTATCACCCATCTTCGGAAAAGTATTAAATGCATGCCCCTGGAAATCCACATGTAAGCGGTGTGATCATTCTTCATCCTTGCCAAAGGCTAAGTTACCATTTCAAATAAAAACGGAAGGGCAGAAACTATTGAATAAAGAACATACAGCATCATTTCCAGCAACAAATGCACCAGAGACAGCAGTTAGACCAACAAGCATGCTGATAGGCAATGCAAGTCTCCTCACTTTAGCTGCCCCACGAACCCATGTTAGGGATTCAGTGGGTGGTTCAGGCAAAACAACAGAAAGTGCAGTCCAAAAGAGGCCACAGTAAATAGCAAATGCTGAGGTAAGATGAGCTGCTAGACGATAAGGGCTTACCCTTGGTTGAGAATATTCAGAGGGCGGTTCCTAAGGAAAGAAAACGTTATTAGAGTTGATAGTGCGGGTCAATTTCAACTTCGAACAAAGGAAAATTTATATTATTTATGATCCAACCTCTAAACCACTTTTGACCATCCACCAACCAATGAGACCCTGACCAGCACCCAGGGCAAAAAGAGCAGAGAGTCTAAGTCCTAATCTCAAGGTAATATACCCTTTATGAAGAAAATATGAATATGGCAAAGCAAACATAACTCCCAACGCCCTTCCCCACATACGATGTGCATATTCCATCCAATAGATGAATTTGAATTCTTCAATCTGCATGCCTCTGTTAACACTGCAACATGGGAAAAACTAATTATCATCATGACATTCATAAGAACTACTAAGCTCTATCAGACTGAGAATCAAATCACTTCCACTTAATCAATACCTTGTTTTTCTTGTAATAAATACACAATCAATACTTAAAAAACTGTAGATTCTAATAAGAACTTGAAAGGTAAAACAAGCCTGTCCATTGGCGCAGTTCCAATGCAGTCAACTATTCTCCATCACTGCATATTAATTATCCTCCCCATACTCTGAATCACACAATCATGCTCCTCATTTTTTCTTGCAGTGTGAAGTTTGAACTATTATTTAACCACGTTAATTTTATGAAGAAGTTTGAGCACAGTTGTATGAAACATTATTCCTTGAATTTTAATCATTGAACTTTTATGATTTGATTTTATAAGCTTTAACAATTAGTCAGCCAACTTGAAAAGGACTTATTTACATGAATTGATGACTTTGTGTATCTTCTCACCCAGAAAAAACAAGTCCCTTGATGCATTTCATAAGTTGATGGAAAAACTAAACGTGTAGAATTATAAACTCTACAACAGTATATGCTCACTCAGGTGTAGCAAGTGATTGCAGTTTACCGTTTGTACTCAGGTGACTCCTTATACTTGTCAAACTCTTTCAACCATTCCTCATCTGACAAAGGAGGAAGAGTGCCGGTGAATTTCCAATCAGTCATTGAAAGACCAGATCGGGTGAGTCTGGTTAAACCCCCAAGCACCACCATGCTGAACACCCATGCTGCAGAGCCAAAGAGCCACATTCCAACCACTTTCTGTGCATGAGAACCCCCACTCACAAGCAGCTTCAATCCCTCCTCCTTGTGTTGAGCCCCAGCAGCCACCATCTTAGAAAAGTTCCTTGCGTGTGACACATGAACATGATGACCCTAAAAGCATCATCACAACACAATTACAATCATAAGGGATTAATTAAAAAAGAAGGATAGTAACAATCTTCCCAGAATGGCACAGAGATTGAACATTTAGTAGCAATAGTGAATACATAAAGCAAAAGGAAGAGATCACCCCATATCATACAAGTTTATCAAAATTGAAAATTGAAGAGAACCCAGATGAGAAAAGAAGGAGAAAATGTGCAAACCTTGGTAATAAGATGGGATCGGAAAGCATGGATGTAATGGGTGGCGACGGGAGGGGTTAGAAACTTGAAAGGTGGTGGTTGGGTTGAAGAAGAGAAAGACGTCGTCGTTCCTCTTAGTTTGGGAATTCCAATTGCTTCTTTGCCGCGTCTCAACACCGACCACACCCTTCCCCTCCCAAACATCTCTCTCTCTTGCAACTTGCAACTTTCAATCAGAGGGTTTAACCAAGGTTTTTGTTTTCCCAAACCCAAAAGAACACTACTAACGCCTTTTCCCACCACTGATGTTTCCTTTTCTAATAACTATAATGTTATCCAATCCAATAAATGTTCATTAGATTCTTCACAATTTTAATATCATTCTAACGTAATTTTTAAATATATATATTTTCACCATAAAAATTTTACATTTTAGAGATTATACAATTTTAGAGATTATACAAATTATACGTATTTTTGTATCTATAAATTTTAGAAATTATACGTATATTTACATCTGTAATAATATATATGTGATAAATAGTTTTGTACCCTCAAAATAATATGAATTATATTGATAATATTATTTTAACACTACTCTTTCTTCTTCTTTTATCCTTTTGTATTATCCATTTATATAAATATATTTTGTCAGATTAAACATAGATTTTTAGCTATTGAGTGGTACTCATAAGGTTCAAAACATGACATGCCTTTCATTTGATATTTTAATATTGACATTAAACTTCTGTTTTTTCAATTTCAAGATGGCAAAAAAAGTTCTTTCATCTTTTCTGTTATTTTTGTCTGCTTTGTGTCACGATTTATCAGAAAAAGGTGTAACTTTTGTTCTACTTAGTAGTAAGTTTAGACTGGGATAAAATGATTTGCTAAGCAAAGTTAAGGCATAATTATATCAGTAATTTTGATTCTTCAATTAATATATTTTTACTATAATTATACCAATAATCTTGATTCTTCAACAAATAGTGTATTTTTTTCTGATAGGCTATATATAACATGAGAAATAGGTAGAGAAATCTGTGATATTCATTGATTACTTCTGGTTATTCCCTATAAGGAAATCAAACTTTCATGTTACTGTCCACCTACATTCATCAAATTGTCACGAATTATGGATACATTACAAGTACATAACCCTCTCATAGACAAAATCCCTGATTCAAAAATCAATGGAAATACTCCATTGGTATAACTCTTTCTCAGGTACTCTCAAATCAACAGTCACCAATCCAGATTCTTCTTCATACTTGAATTCTACCTCTTCTGAATCAACTGTTATCAGCTTAGGCTGAGCTGATGAATAAGCACCAAATTCACCACAACCACGAACTTTCATGGTTATATTTGTACTTTCATTGGATTCTAAACTGAAAAACTCTTTGACAGCCCCGCCTGAATTGAACATCTTTATTAAACCAATAGGAGCAAATTTGATGTCATCGCTCAATTCTTTCACAGGAACTATTGTAAAAACTTCATATTCTCGAGATTTCAAGGTCACTGGAAGGGTTGCATCCGTTGGAAGATAAACCATTTCTCCTACAAATTGACATCATGAAAAGAACATTACACAAAAGAAAATTTTGATTAACATTTGTAATCTTTGTAAGTGTGTCAAGCCAAAAACATACCACCAAGATGGGAATATATTATGGCATCTCCTGTCCATTTATCATCTGCTATTCTGGATAAACAGTCAACATCTTTAGCTCTAATGAAACCAGTGACACTGTCTGGATTCTCATCGTGGATAAGGTTCTTCTTGTCAACTTTGCACCACCCAGCTCCTTGGCAATTGAATACCGCAACAACTCCACAAAAATCATTCTTGTTCCAAATCTTCAAAATACTGCAAAAGAAACATCCAAGAAATTAAGTAAAATATAAAGATACATTCATGCTTTATTCTACTGTAGAATGTAAAATGTAAGATATTGCATCAATTGGTCAAGTATATAATAACTTATAATAGCCAAATCATTTTGAATTCATCACCTCTTTCCATCTCTGGCTGGATCAGTAAATAAGCAATCCTTTGTTGGTCTTCCAGGAAGTTTGGCCCTTAATATAGAACCATCAGGTAGTACAAGTTTCTTCAAAAGATCAAAATCATGGTGTCCAGGCTTGTCACTGCACAATATAACAACATCCAAGATAAGATATCAAATATGAAATTAAAAGGGTATTAAGAAAAAGTTACAATCTCCATTCACCTGACATAAATTGGACATCCCCCTACAGCTCTTGCTGCTGCATGGTATTCAGCCATTGGATGCAGGCTCTACAATATCACACAAAAAGTTAATGAGTTCCAGCAGAAGCATGTGTATGTTTTTCTTTCACTGAAATAAAAAGGGGAAAGATCTGATAACTTACATGAAACATATCCCAGTCTGGCTGCATAAATTCACCAAGGAAAATAGTATTGTAAGCCACTGATGCAATGTGAATGGTGTGGGAAGCAGGGTCTCTTGGCCAGAAATCATCTGATGCTCTAATAACAGCTGAACGCTTCGCGCTACACAAGTAAATTCATTAAGAAAATCATCAAGAAATGCAGTGTAAGTTAATTAAAGAATTCACTATTCATACCTGTATAGTCCATCAGTGTTGTGACTCATGCAACAAATGATTCCATTATCAGGGAAGTTCCTGGAAATTGATGCCTCTAACGCCTGGTGGTATTTCCTTGCAAGTTTCACCCTCCCACCATGTCCTGCTCCAAGAGTTTCAAGGATATTCTGAACATCAACTTTGACACCATCAATACCAGCATATGCCAAATATGAGTGAAGTTCATCATAAAAGTGAAAAACTTTCTCCGGATTCACAAGGCCAAGTCCATTGATGGCAATGGTTGCCAAAGCTTCATCTGGTTGATTTGACTCAACTCCAGGAGATGAGACAGGGAAGGCCATCTTTGACTCGTAATGCTCCATGCCGGTAACCCCAGGTTTAACACCACCCCAATATCCTGTTATTGCATGCCACACATATACATACCTGGGGAAGATTTTTTAAAGACCATGAGCACCTAACTCAACATCATAAAACTTACTTGTGAGGTTTGTATCTATTTATATATAATGAAATGTACTAATTTATAGTTGATGTGAATTTTCCAACAAAATAAAAATGGCATACTTTATATCATGCTCTTGTTTGATTTCATTGGTCATATGACGAAGTCCCAGAGCTGGGTCCTCTACTCTCTGACCTTCTTTGCCATCCTTCTGGAATTTGTGATTCTCTTTGATGTTGGTTAAGCGATTTGCAAAGCTGTTTGAGAAGAAAGCAAGTGAACTTTTCAACACTGCAAAATGGATGGAATTACAAAGTGATGATTGAACTTAGAAAAAGAAGTACTCACTTGGCTGCATTATCAGATTTCCATTCAGTACCATTGGGATCCATCTCAACAGATTGCCAGCCATCATCAATTATAACAAACTTAGCAGGAATCCCACCTTTCTCGAAGCTGCAGAAAATAATGTCGCAGTCAAATTAATGTCTGGTATGATTTTGTATGATTTTTTTTATCAACAATAAACAATATATATATATGAACCATTTTAAAGTGATTTAACTCTTATAAAAAAATTAAGATAAATATACAACACAACACCTTCCAGACAACCACTCAACTATTTCTATAAAAACCACTACAGCAAAAAAGCTAAAGCGAAAAAGAAGGTTGATGCATGTATCTCATAAGATGATGATCATAAGTACCACCTCTGTAATCCTTGCTTCACATTCTCTGAAGTGACATTGGTGTAGAAAGCATCCCATGTACACCAACCAAACCAGTTCAACATATCTGGCATCTGAATAAGAGTGTGGAGTTAAAGGATAAATTAGTGGTAATGAACTTTATGATGCTGTGTTAGCACTATATATGGAATTTACACAATAAGGAGGGAGAAGATATGCACCTTCTTTCGCTCGCGATGAACAAAGGTCCCTAAGTGTTTCTCCACAGTTCTGAACAAGATTACAAAGATAATGAAATCAATAACTTTAGTTGTTTTACACATCTATATAAAACATTGCACATCCAAAAACGTGGTTAACTATTCAAAATATTAATCTTTAAAACTAGATCCTGATAGTAAAAAACAGAGTTCAAAACTCAATTTTTGTAATAATAAAGTGAATTATTCTCACTGATATAAACTAAAAATTAAAGAAAACAAAGGGAAATTTTTTGAAAGGTTGCAACTCACTTCACAGCAGTTGTTATGACTTCAAAAGGGTCGGATCCAGCCCCGATATAAACTAAATGAGTCCCATCGAAGTCCTCCACAGTAGGACAACCTGCAATAAGGTACAAATTCCATCACTTTGCACATCAGCAAAAAATCACCACAGATTTGTGAGTAATCTTTTTGTTTCTTTCCTTTGAATAACACATACCACTTTCAACACAGATTTCAATCTCGTTTCGATCATTCCCCTGAAGAACTGCTCTGAAATCTCCTTCCAGAAGGGGTAAGAAAACTGCATAGGTAGCAGCAGCTTGGTCTTCTTCTCCTGCATCAATATCAGAGCCACTTTGTGCTTCAACCAGCAAGAACTGCGTCTCAATGGGAACTTCTTGTCCGCAAGTGCCCATTCTCTGCGTCATCCACCACATCTTGAACCGGAAAGCACACATAAACCGCAACCCCCTGGAATCAAACAAACAAAAATCATCATCCTAGGATCAGAATGATCAGAAATTCAGAATTGCAGTGATCTTGAGCACTATTTACAGTGAACCAACACACGTGAGAAACATAAAAAATAATCAAGTACATGCATTTCTTGACTGTGACAAGCAAGAACAAAAATACAGCGCTCACCCAAAATTACAACCATTTTATTTTTCACTGACATCAAAAGATTAATAAAAACAAAAACAGAATTTGTAAAGAGAAAAGTGAAGAGTTCATACTCAAGCTTGCCGATTGGGAAGACTGTGCGACTACCCTTCTGATGGGATTCAACCCCAATGAATGCCCCATTGAGCAACGCACCCCCACATGCAGGGGTAACAACAACCTTGTCATGAACATGGCTCAGCACTCTCTTCCCCAACACCATCAAGTTTCCATCTGCAACAGATATTCCTGCCCCCACTGTCATCTTTCTACTCTTATGAACAAAAAAACACACACCCTCAACTGTTGCTTGTTCCAAATCCAAGTGAGAAGCAATAGTTATGCAGCAGGAGTAGGAAAGAGAAGCGTATTTATAGCAACAGGATAATGATGATGATAAGTAACAACACGTAAAGCTGTGTCAGCTTTGGGTGCCCAAATTGTTAGGAACTGTTTCCATTATGATGCATTATCCTCCATCAATTATCGATACCATGCAATCAATCTAGCCACTCCCAAATGAAAAAAATTCTGTCTTTTTCAAGAAAACTTTTCTGCTACAAATATTCATGTGGACGTGTCTTTTATTATCATTTACAATGAAGCTAACCTGACACAAACAAATTACATCCTTGGATGTGGTCGTGTCCTTTTACATTTTTTTTTGTTTCACTGTATATGATTAAAAAGTCGGCTAATCATAAAAGTAAGCACCACCCCATTGCTGACTTGTTAAAAAGCTTAAAAAAATGCAATCACATCGTTCAAGTTTCAATGACCTTTTTGTTCATTATTTAAACAGTGCACTTGTAAGATTCCTAAAATATAATTTACATAAACAAAAATGTTTTTTACACTATATTAATATTTTGTTTTGTTTGGATGTAAAGTGAAATAACATGTCAAAATATCCTAACCTATACATAAATTAACTCTTCAATCGTTAATTAAGTTGTAGATATTTTATTTAAGAATAAATAATCCGGTGTAGTATTTATAATTACTAATAAAAACAAAATAACTAATAAGTTATTTTTGTTCCGAAAGGAAAAAAAGTTTATTGCAACAGGTGAAAGTACATCAAATTGCATGTGGAGCCCACAGTAGGTGATAGTTCTGGTATGAGAGTCGTTGATTGGGTAAGCAGATATGAGGAGCCCAATGAGATATACATATTTATATACAACATAAACACACACAGAACATGGTAAAATACTATCATATCTACGTATTATATAATTATAAATTTTTTTATATAAATTGATAATAAAAATTTATATATATAAATATGTTTCAGTTTTTTAGTAGCACAAATATGTTTTTTTTATGGTTGATTTAAAATGGATGAAAGACGATGGATGATCCAGTAGGGCGAAGGTACACGTAACGCTATGGTGTGTGCATGCATTTCATTTCAACACTTTAATTCAATTCAATTCAATGTCTTTTGCCAGTTGTCTTATGGAGAGAGATTGAACAATTGGTGTGCAGGTGTATTTTACGAAAAAACGAGGACTGTGACGTCATTAAGAAAAAAAAAACGTGGCAATGACGTGTCCGATAGGATTGCAACTCTTTCCCACCTCAAATCCCACTTGGCATTTCGTATTTAAACTCAGCTGTGTAAATGAGTAAAATAAAATTTATTTCTATATTTATATAGTCGAGTAGATTGTTTATTGATATTTATAATTAAAAATATTAATACTGTATAAATATAAATAAAAGGATTTTCAGGATCTTAAATAAAACACAATATTTATTATTAAATTAAGTCAATAATAAACTTATATATAAATAGAAGGAGAAAATATTATTTAAAAAAAAAAAACAACTCACATAAAAAAAATTACTTTCAACTCATATTTTACATTATACTCTTCATATACCCTAATTTATGTTTTTACTAATTTTAACTTAAGAATATCTTCTTCAATATAG
>Ga0123341_1006584_pt1 | contig 10508 bp, 6 predicted proteins | sample Turbeapinknodule_FD_89959 | JGI IMG/M metagenome (GOLD analysis project Ga0123341, IMG submission 89959) | Root nodule microbial communities of legume samples collected from Mexico - Turtle bean Mexico pink nodule | ecosystem: Host-associated > Plants > Roots > Nodule | place: Mexico: Nepantla...
ACTTATCATGCACCTACAAGATCAACACCACTCTTAGGAGGATCTTGCTCACTCTCATTCATTGCTTCCGCCCCATACTCTACATTGATTCAAGAAGAACTTCATGAAAATGCCATCAAAAGGTGAAGAGGAGTCATCGTTCATTGACTCAGGAGACGTTGAAAACGCCCAGAATAAGTGTGTACCTAGTTGCTGGGGAAAGGTTATTGCAAGTTTGCCTAGTAGAAGCAGGAGAAACTTGGATGACACCCTACCAACGCCACTTGGCTAATGGGGTACTCCCGCTAGAGCCTACAGAGGCTAGAAAAATTTGAATAAGTACACCTTGATCGATGGAAAATTGTTCAGGCATGAGTTCACTCACCTCATCCTGGTGTGTGTAAATGCTGAGTAATGCACGCGTATCATGGCAGAACTTCATGAAGGGATATACGGAAGTCACATCGGCAGATGATCTCTCTCATCAAAGGCCATTCGTGCAGGATATTATTGGCCAACCATGAGGGGAGATTGCACGGGGTATGCACAGCGGTGCAAGCAGTGCCAACAACACGCTGACTGGCACAAGTTGCCTCCAGAAGAGCTTAGGTCGATCTATAGCCCATGGTCGTTTCATACTTGGGGAATCAACATTCTGGGGCCTTTCGCTTTGGCAGTGCAGCAGATGAAGTACCTCATGGTTTCCATAGAATACTTCACAAAGTGGATAGAAACTGAGCCAGTAGCGTAGATCACAGCCTATAAAATCCAGCACTTTGTGTGAAAGAACATAGTGTGCCGCTTTGGAATCCCAAAACGGTTGGTGTCTGATAATGGTACCCAGTTTGCGAGCCAACAGTTGGGCAAACTATGTGTGGAGCTGGGAATAAAGCAGGTGTTCGCATCGGTCGAACACCCCTAAACGAACGGGGAGGTCAAGTCTGCCAACCGAGTTCTGCTCAGAGGTTTGAAGAGAAGGCTAGATAAAGCCAAATGGACCTGGGCGGAAGAGGTTCCTCGAATAGTGTGGGCTTAACACACTACTTGATGGAAACCAAGTAGAGGAGACGTTTGAAGCCCAAGCCCAAAGGATCACTAGGAGCATGGCTAGAGCATTGGGTGAAGAGCATCATCTTCTTGTAATTACTCTTGTATAGTTTTAGGAGGTGTGGATATTAAATAAGGAGTGTGAATATACAAAATAGTGTCACATTATCCATGTGACTTAGGGGAATGGTGTAGGAGTACTTTAGGAGGTGCCGAAATTAGAAAAATGGTCACACCTTCCTCATGTCTAGCTAGGCACTGAATTTGAATTATATTTGGGAGGGAATTCTGAATTTGTTTAGCTTTCATTTCAGCACCTCTAAAAGTTATAAATATAGGTGCTTGGTCATGGTAAACATAAGTTGAAAGTTGAATGAAGAGTAAAGTTACTATACACAAATTGTGTTAGAGTTTTGTGAGCATTGTGTCTCTAAACCATGAGTCTTATCTTGTGAGTGTTGTGAGCTCTCAAGTGGCGGCATCTACACTTATCTTGGATCAAATTCACCATCCAAGTGGCGTGATCATTCGCAAATCCACCATTCCTAAGTTTCCTTTCACTCATCTCTTTTTCATTCCATTTCCATTCCTATTTTCAATTCCAAAATATGTCTTGTTCTTGTTCTTGTTCTTGAATTTCAATTCGGTTCATGTCTTGCACATCTTGTGTTTGATTAAATTCTGCACCTATATTTGTCATTCATATTCATCATTAATTGTGTTTTTTCCTTTGGCCTTATGGAAATGAACCTTCACATCTAGTTAACACTTGTTAAGTTAATGTCCAGTGGGAATTTTCCTTAGGCTTATCACCTATGTTGATCCTAAAATCTAAAATCAACTCACATCATTACTCCCCAGTCCACAACCAGAGAAACACCCTTTAGCTTGGTGTACGGTTCAGACGCAATGATTCTAGTAGAAATCCAAGAGAACTCACCACGTTTCTAGAACTTTGTGGCCAAAGAATCCAATGATGAAAGAAAGGTGAACCTGGACCTACTGGACGAAGTAAGGGAGGAAGCAAGGATCAAGGCTGAAGCCTTGAAGAGAAGGGTAGAGTACAAATACAGCTCCAAACTGAGACCTCGGTAGTTTCAGGTTGTCGACCTGGTAATGTGGAAGGCCCACCTGTATCAGCTAGAGAACAAGTTGTCCCCCCGAGTGGACTGGTCCTTTCAGAGTGATAGAGGCCTTTGGGAATGGAGCATACAAGCTTAAGACATTATAAGGTGGAGTGATCCCTCACACATGGAACGCGGCCAAGCATTTTTGTACAGTGCAGTTACGAACTGTTCATTTAGGGTTAGAAGTCTTAAGATGGGGATAGATGGTTCGTAGAGAACACCTCCCCCTTTGAGTGAGAACGCCAAAGATGAACAATGTGGTTCGTCGGTTAAACCTATCCCTTGACTTTATACAGCAAGGATGAGGTCAACAGTTAAGACCCTCCCTAGACTTCGCACAACAAGGGCGGGGTCAATTACGAACCGTTCATTTGGGGTTAGAAGTCTCAAGATGGGGATAGGATGGTTCGCAGAGAACACCTCCCCCTTTGAGTGAGAACGCCAAGGATGAATAGTGTGGTTCGTCAGTTAAACCTGTCCCTTGACTTTATACAGCAAGGATGAGATCGATTATTAAGAACATGTCCCTTAACTTTGTACAACAAGGATAAGGTCAGTTACAAACCGTTCACTTGGGAGTAGGGTGGTTTGTAGAGAACACCTCCCCCCTTTGAGTGAGAACGCCAAGGTCGAACAGTATTGTTCGCCAGTTAGATCCTCCCTAGGCAAGGACGAGATCAGTTACAAACCGTTCACTTGGGTTGGAAGCCTCGAGGTTGGGAGAAGATGATTCACAGAGAACACCTCCCCCTGGAGTGAGAACGCCAAGGTTGAACAGTATGGTTCATACAGATAAATCCTTTCTTGCCCTCACAAACAAGGTTGAGCTTATCCCCAAGATCTCCATGCGGTTAACCTCAACTAGCTTTTCTTTTGCGGTCTTAGGCGACTTCAAGGTCTCTTAAAGGACTGACCTCTGGTGACCTCTCTTTCCTGAGCTTGCTAGTTTGGACAGCAAGTCTGCTCAGGAGTTATGTTCTTTAGGGACATGAACTAGCTTGAACATAGAGAAAGTTGCTTTCAAAAGCATAACATACTTGAGATACGAGGCTAACTGCGAATTCTTGGCTTGGTACTCACCCGTGACTTGCCCAGTAACAAGCAATGAGTCACTCTTCACCAGCAAACTCCGAGCACCCAACTCTTTGGCTAGCAACATCCCGACTATCAGGGCCTTATACTCAGTCTGGTTGTAGTAAGCTTTGAATGCGAACCTCAAGGCTTCCTCGTTTAACAACCCACTTTGCCCTTCTAGAATGATCCTAGTGTTGAATCAAGTGTGTTCAAAGCTTTAAAGAATCCAAATCCTAGCGTTTGATGGAAGGCTGGAGTTGTTTGAAGTTGTTGATGTGCTTTAGAGTAGGATCTGGGGTAGCTTATCTTTGTAATCCACTCTTTGTTGAATCTAAAGCTTGAGTGTTTTCAAATCTTTTAAGTTTAAAGTGTTTTTCAAACTAACACTACAAAAAAACGTGTATGTGGTGGCGGTTATAATATGGCGGTTATTAAAAACCGCCACAATTTGATGTATAATACGACAGTTTTATAGACGCCATAATCTTCCTTCGAATTGTGGCATGTAGAACCGCCATAATTATCCTTCAAAATAAAAACTTTTTCGCATTTCGCTCCCTACGTAATAACAATGTGTTTTAGTCCCAAAAAAAGCCCAATAGTGGCCCAAACATTAAAGTATTCCTCTCTCTTCAAACACCTATTTTTGTCAGCGTTGCCCCAAAACCCTAAACCCTTTGAACGTTGTCTTGGCAACCGTCTGTGGTTGCATTCTCTGATCACTAAATAATTAGACCCCTAGAAGCGTGGGTGCGATGGAGGTTTCAAGAGTGGGCGCGATGGAGGTTTCAAGAGTGGCCGCGATGGAGGTTTCAAGAGTGGCCGCGATGGTGGCAGTTTAAGGGGTGGTCGTGACGGTGGCGGTTGCGGTAAAGGTGGATTTGGTCGTGGCGGTGGAGGACGCGGCGGTTTTCGCAACGAAGGGCCACCCTCCGAAGTCATAGGTTGTTTTTTCTTCCAGAACTTAAGAAACGTTTCAATTTCTTTGTTTTTTGTTGGGTATTTAACGAACAGTGTTTGAAGCCTGAAAAGTATCCTCCGGTATGTTGTTGATGAGACAAGTCCATGGGAGGAGAAATCAACTGTCGCTAGGCTTGTAAATAAAGTACACAAGTCTAAACGAAATAATCTATAGAGGAAGAAAAAAAGGAAGCGTGTTGCGGAGATTATTGCAAAGGTTGTCCTGCAAAGGTGCTAACAGTAGGAAAATATTTTGTTTTACGTGTGCACCCTTACTTACGGTGCTTCTCTTATTTAACAACTTTATCTTTTCAACCAACAACTATATGCATGTATTTATGTATCTTAACAACCACGCACACTTATCTTTTAGGTTAAAAAAAATATTCTATTAATAACCTTATATTAATATATAACAAGAATATTATTTTAATTATTCTCTAACGGGCTTACCAATATAACTGAGCTAAAAGAAGTACTATTACAAGTAACTAAACAATGATAGAAAACACCTGGATTTGCACAATACAGGAAACTCCTATGATTAGAACTTGTTACCACAGCAAAGCTTGAACAAAAATCTTGCACTTTTGAAAAACTCTTTTTCAAAAAACGAATCTCTTTCTTTGACCTCAAATATGTATCAATACTTGTTGTATTTGAATGTATATTTTTCTTTGAAACAGAGACTATATTTATAGCTCTGAAATGTAGCCGTTTAAGACAGTTTTGATCACTAAATCAGTTAAAACAAGTTTTCAAAAGTTGTTATGAAAACACACATTTAACAGGTTGAAACCACAATTGAACCGGTTGAATGAGTTAAGTTGTTGCATAATTAATTCAAAAAGCAGTTTCAGAAACCTCAAGCTAGCTAAGTGACAAACAACCGATTATCTCGATGATTCAACCGGTTGTTTTCCCTTTGCTTGGAAAAACATTTTATTTCCTTTAAAACTGATTGGTCAAGCTTTGTGTAGGAATTAGAACTGATTTTAACAAATATTCTAAACAACCTAATCTAAACCCAAACCAAAAAGCAGCACAGTTTCAGACTTCATGTGGATTTGAAATATCAAAACTCCAAAGTTCAACAATAAATTCTAGATAACATTGTGACTTAAATAAGATTAAGAAATTGTAGTCTATTTAGAAAAAACTATTGGGTATGAATTTAATTTGAACCAATTAAAACTCTTGTTGAAAAGACTTTAAGCCACATATTTAGTAAGTTGCTTGGCTTTTAGATACACATGTGACATAGGCTTTCATATTCAAATTTATAGATGGTACAAAATACTACTTTCTCTCTCTCTGGCGATCACTTTGTGAAAATTTAGTTTTGGATGCAGCATTTTTAACTTTGTCTCTGTTTTTAAATTTAATTCAATTTAATTTAATTTAACATTTCACATATAAACAAGCCAAAATGAAACTCTGGTATAAAGAGCAAAAGAAGAAGTTAAAAAGAAAAGGAAAAAATAGAAGAGAACAAGGGACAAACAAATATTACTAGGTAAAATAGAAAAAACGAAAACAAAATAGACACTGTCTTATGATTTCTTTTGAGTTTTTATAAAACTTTAATCTCTATTTCTTTTAATGTGCTTGTTCACTTTTGAGATAAATGTTAATTGTGTTTCAACTTGGACATTAGAATTATGAAAAGTATGAATCTTCATACAGGATAGTCTTCAATTGTTCACAAAGAATTAATCAAAATTGATCAAGCACTAAGTGTCACTCTTCTCAATAACATCATTTCAAATACTTTTCTCGATTTGATGCAACTCAATTCAACCAGCAACATTACTACATCAGCTACACCAGCTACACCTTGGCTTTTGAAAGTAATAGGGGTTTTAACATTGGAGATTTTTTGTGTGTGTCTGCAACATTTTAAGTACACCTCTCCTTGTTTTTGTAATATTTTTTTCCAAGATTGACCATCTTTGGAATTAGTTTCTAGAACGTATTTAATACATTCCAAATTGTTATAATTTTCCTATTTGCTTCTTATTGGTATTGTAGTTTTAGCCGCTTGTTCCAGTGTTGTTTATGCCCTCTAGATGATATTCTAGAAATAATTGGAACGTTTTTCTTCTCCTGTTGATAGTTTTGGATCTTATATGATCATCTGTGAATGGTTTACATTTTAATAATAGTTGCATTACGGAAAGTTGGTTTGTTGCAATTGTACAGAAAATTAGTAGCAGTGAGGCCAAAATAATTATTGACAAATGACAACAATTGCTCGGATCAAGGATGTGTTCTTTAGAGTCACTCATTAAACAGGCATAATTGTTTCACATGTACTGCTAGTTTCAGTTTTCAGAGTTTCATGTGCACGTTTTGCATAAAAAAAGACTAAGTGGAATGGTGCAACGACTCCTATTTCAACATGATCCCAAACTATTCAAGCAATTTGGTTTCAAGAAAGGAATTTGATTTAGTAAATGGGTTCCCAAGCTACCCTAAACTATTCAAGCAATTTGGTTTCAAGAAAGGAATTTGATTTTGTAAATGGGTTCCCAAGCTACTTCAATAAGCACATGGTGTAGGTCAGTGGAAAAATACAAGAAGAAAGGAATTGTGTCAAAATTTGCCTTCCAAAAGACAACTGATGTGCATTTTAAAGAAAGTGGAAACTGCTTCCTACTTTTAAGGGACATTATCTTTGATAAGTTTTTAACACCTGTGAGCCATTTGAAGGTAAGAAAATGGTGAAAAATATTCTCTTATCTTTATCAAATTAAATCTGAACTAATTTAACCAATTTTTGTATGCTCAGTTTCACACAAGTTAAAAACACATACGTTTCTGTCAATTGATTTCTGAATTAAAAGAATTCAATTTTCATCAGTTGATTTTTATTCGGACAGCTTCATTCGGTTCCTAATTTTTTTTAGCTGTGTAACTCATCTTTATAAGCAAACATCAGCTATCAGCTGATCAAGTAATTTTTATAGGCTGCCAACAATGAGTATAGTTTGTTAGAGCCTATGACATCCTAATTTCATGATTGATTTGTATTATGTTTGAGTTCTTTTTCCTTATTTTCTGCCAATCTCTAAACCATCAATGCAATGGGCCTGTCAATTTGTTGCACTTTGTAGAACTCTTGACTAAATCTTAAGGTTACGCCAATTCACCTTTTGAGCTTTTTTTTAGTTGTAAGATTCTACACTGTTATTATTTGGATGCTACTTTATTAGTTTCTCTTGTCTCACGATCCATGAAGTTAGAAATGTAGACAAAAATGGATTGAGAAAGCATTCAATATCTATAAAAACATTACATTGTAAACATTTCAGACGAATCACTGAAAACTGTAATATATTGTGAAATTTCAGAGTATGAAAGACCATTCGCAGAAATACCCTCCTCTTTAATGCCAAAATGCCAAATTATTGTCAGAGTCTGCTGACTCCATCTATGTATTGAGCAGGTATGCCAAGAGACAAAGTGTTCTGCCACAAAACGACGCAAAATCTTTCCGGTGGCAGTCTTGGGGAAAGAATCAGTTATGAAGACCTTTTTGGGAACTTTGAAGGATGCAAGATTATTCTTGCTATATCTTAGCACCTCTGCCTCGTCAACGTTTGATCCTTCTCTTGGGATGATAGCACAATATATCTATCAAAAAGTTAACAATATATCATCAACACAAATTTCAGTGAACAAAACTAGATATAGTAATCCACATGTAATACCGGAAGAGGTCGAATGGTCGACAAGGCTGAATAAACCTAAATGTACTACCGGATGGTCAGGAGGTCGAATGGTCGACAAGACCGAATAAACCTAAGAACAAACAATAAACACATGATTAACTATAATTAAACCAGTTTAGTTATAAACTATGATTAAGGCACAATTGAACCCTCGTCTGAAATCCAAGAGCAGGCCCATAACAATTGAGGTTCATCCCAAAGTTATAAATACTAGAGGAGACCCAGCGTCAAAGGTAATCTTTCACTCTTAACTCATCGGCATATTGTACTTGGACTAACTTGAGCATCGGAGCGCCTTCGTAGGTACCCCACTCCGCCGTTCTTGGAGAAGGACTTGCAAGACGGAGAGACACCGAACACAGAAGCCGCGAGGACGAGAAGACGGAAGCTACATGAGTCATTCTGAGAGGAACCCGACCTTGTAAGAACATTTTGGCGCCCACCGTGGGGCCGGGATGAAATCCTTCAGAGTGTCCACATGATAACAACGAGGAATATGACTGGCAACGACAGAAATACGTAAGGAGGAGTATAGACCAACCCAAAAAGAACCCTCTCGACCAAGGTCGACCCACACTACAAAAAAAAACACATTTAGCGACCACCACATTCGGTCGCTAAAAGCACTATAATCGATCGCTAAACATATTTGTCACCGAAATAGTCACTAAATAAAGATGGAAGCGAAACTCTAGTCGCAAAGCCTTTAGCGACCGAATTATAAAGTGGTCACTAATTTGCAACCGATATTTCAGTGGCTAAATCGGTTGCAGAAAATTTGATCACCAAAATTCAGAAACCAAATTAGCAATCGAAATTTCAGTTGTTAAATCAGTCGCAAAAAATTTTGTCACCAAAATTCAAAAACCAAATTAGTAACTGAAATTTCAGTGGCTAAATCGGTCGCAAAAAATTTGGTCACAAAAATTTAGAACCCAAATTAGCAACCAAAGTTTTATAAAATAATCGGTGACTAAATCGGTAACTGAAACAAAAGGTAATAGCGACAACCATTTTTTGTCGCTAATGGATTAAAATAATTAATTAAAAAACACTTTTGGTGGCTAATTCGGTGACTAAATGGAGACTCCTAGGATTTTGATGGCTATTTTTATATGTATTATTAATATTTATAGGACTCCTTAAGTATGACATTGTAGTTTCTTCTCATTGCTTTGAGTTTTTTCCTGCAGAAATACAACTAAGGTTGATTGCAATGAGTACAAGGAAAGCCTCAGAACATTGAAATTTTCGATTAATTGAATTCAAGTTCAAATTAGAAATCATAACATAAAGTTGTACCAGAAACATGCAAAGAAAAGCTGATGGAAGCTCATACCAACCAAAATAGAAAAATTAACTCTCCGTGAAAAGGGCAAATAAGAACTGCAATAAAATTTATAGATAATCGATTTTGCATACAATGACAAATGTTACGACATAGAGGTTAAAGTCATCTTCCTAAATTAACAGAAACAAAAAGTTATCTCTCCAAAAAAAAACTATAGAAATATGGACTCATTCCTAGAAGAATCAAGCTAAGGCAGCATAAACTCGGTATCAATCTTACTTTAATGTATACTATTCTCTCCGCCAGGATTTGCTTTTTCAACTGATTTATCTTGAGCGACAAGGTTCCCAATGCATCATTTGCAGGCTCTCCAAGTTGTTTCTATCGACATTACAGAAGAAAACGTCACCACATTCAAAGTACAAAAAGTAGAAAAACATAAAACAAAATTTCAATTCTCAAGCGATGAAGCACAATGACCATTTAATTAACAATGGAAAATCTACAACAGAACAGAAATCAATACTAAAGACTAAGCACAATCCAAAAGCCCTATTCGCGATTCAAGTGTTGTGATATTCAATTACAGAGAGATAGAGGAATAGAGAACTCGAAAATGATGTTCGCTCGTGATTACCAGCTCAATTTCAAAATTCTATATAGACATAAACAAATTCTGAAAAACAGTTACGCCATCGATTCCGTTGAGTCGGAAGAGAAAAAAAAAGAATTGAAGCATTAAACAACAAGTTGTATTCAGTTTATTGTTGAATTGGAGGAAGAGAGAGAAACTGACTCGAGGTTTGGAAGCGGAGTCGGTATGTTTGGAGACCATCGATGGTGTGACGTACGGTGTGCGAAGTCGATCAAAGGAGGAAGAAAGCAAGAGACCGTCACTCTCGTGTCTGTTGTGTGAGAAAGAAGGGAAAGAAAGTGACAGGTTCTGAGTTTTGACACGTTTGATTACATGGCCTACCGCAAAAACAAACGCAACGTAATTTTTGGTGGTTGCGTAAGTTACACACCATCCACCACCACTACTATTTTCTTCATTATATTTTACGCACCATCCAAGAAAATTTTATGACACACAATTTTTTCAATACTTAAAATAAAATTGATTTTGAATACATTCCAATATTTTATCTAATTATATTATTTATTATTAAAAATGAATAAAACTGTAGCCATACACATTTTTGTCAAATAAAAAAAAAATATTAAATAAGTATTTATTTTATCTAATTATATTATTTATTATTAGAAATGAATAAACTATGTAGCCATACACATTCA
>Ga0123341_1006588_pt1 | contig 10507 bp, 9 predicted proteins | sample Turbeapinknodule_FD_89959 | JGI IMG/M metagenome (GOLD analysis project Ga0123341, IMG submission 89959) | Root nodule microbial communities of legume samples collected from Mexico - Turtle bean Mexico pink nodule | ecosystem: Host-associated > Plants > Roots > Nodule | place: Mexico: Nepantla...
AGTCACAAGGCTGCAAACATACCATTGCACCAGGGATCATCCTCTCAAATGAAACTAATTAATAGTTCAAAATAAATAACAAATTCAAATTGAGCAAATATTTCTGTTAAATGTTATATTAAAGAACAATATAAATTCAAGTCACGTGCCTTTTATCTTTGGAAGGGACTTTGCTTGCAAGCCTAGCTGTTTGAACAGCAGCATCAGCAGATGCAGCTTCAGGAGTGGCCCGCAAAATTTCACATATAAGTTGTTGGCATTCACTCTATAAAAACATGAGTGAAGGAAATATAAGATAAAAGTATATATAAAAAATAAACAATATAATTTACGACCTGTCAGTCTCATTAATTAATTAGGTCCCCCCTCTGCCTTGAACTGAAACAGAAACTTTTCACGTTTCTGTCACAAAATGATGAGATGGAACAAGCCAACAAAGGATATTAATTATTCACATCACATATCTTATTAGTTTCATATAAATTAGACTGCCCTTTGCCATTAACTGATGAACCAGAAACTTAATGCATTTTGGTCAAATGATCAAGCATAACATGATAGAATGACACAATCTACATGAGCCACGTTGCAGCCATAAAAACGTTCATGCTTTAATACCAATCAAATAGCATGAGGAGCTAAAAAGGAAGACTATACATATATGTGTGTATACACCAAAAACCACCAGGATGCGTAATATTTTCTTACACTGTCTCAACAGTTGACACTCCCCAACAAACACATCAGTCCACCTATGAATTTGTTAGACATAAAACCATTCATATTAAGCCTTTACCTAACAAGCTAAGGGCCTGCCTATTTTGAGAAATTGGTTTAAATTTTATTTTATTTCCATCATTAATAACAAAAATGTCACCTTGTTTTATGTTTTCTATTTCAAAGATAGTGGAGGAAATGGTGAAAATAGCAATTACTATACAAGTCTTTGAAAACAAGACAGAGAAAACAAGGTTGTATTTTCATAATTAACAGGGAAAATAGAAAACATTTTCCCATGCCAAATAGCCCCTAAGCATTTAAGGATTATCAAAGTTGGTTACTGAAGTGGTAGCAAAGTGACCAAGCCTTAACAACCAAGTAGTCATCAATTCAATCCTTGCAGCCCTAATTAGATTTGTAAGAGATCTCACATCGCCTAGTGATATGGCAAAATCATAATATATAAATGTGATATAAACCTCACCTTACAAACCAATTTTGTGAGATTGGGTTAGGCATAAACTCACTTACAAAAAAGATTCAAGGTAAGTTCCTAAGTGTGCCTTGCACATCGTTTGCACTTCAAGCTCAAAGGGCTCTTGCAAACGAGGGGTGTTTAAAAAAAAAGCATTCATCTCAATCACTTATCAGCTAAATCTTTTAAGGAAAATTGGTCACTGACAATGTCTGATTTATTTAGAGAGAAAAAGTATAAGTGTACTTAAACTTCTATTAACTATCCAATAACCATTATTTCCTATATACTTTATTTGGGCGGGGTTTGTACCCTATACCAAGACAACAATCATGTCTAGTCATACTAAATTGTATATTTAACTTCTATTATCCAACATCTTGCAACTAAAGTGCCCTCACATACCTGTAACACCGTCAGGGAGAAACCAATGCTGTAACCTCCGGTGACTTGAGATGCTTCAGAATCAGGGTTAGAATCTACTGGCATTGATCGTGGCGTGTTTATGTCAGCATGCTGACTGGCTTTTGCTTCTAAAAGCTCCCCAACGATAACATGATTCTCTAAAGAGTGACACATGAGATTGCAAAATTATTTTTTAATAATGTATGATCAACACAGAAAGGAGAATAATACATAAATTATTGAGTCTCACCAAATAATCGAACAACAGCATCCAAAATTGAATCAAGAAGCTCCTTAGCAGCAACCTGTGCTTTCCCACCAGGAGCCATAAGTGGCGATACAGGGCTCACAGCCAACAGAGTCCCAGCGATAGATATTCCATTCTTACGCTTATGTTTTGGTAGCTGATAACTTTCCAGTTGACCTTTTATGAAGTGCAGATTACCTGTTCCAGCCTGCAAACCCTGACCAATGCTAGACCTTGATGAATTCAAAAACTCTGCATGAGCTTTAATCTTTGATGTAATTATCTCGTGAATTGTTGGCCGCAACCTTTGGCTGGTAAAAAAAAAAAAAACAAACACAGAAAATACACCAACATAAGCAAATATAGCAAAAAGGATAATAATAAAATAAGGTGAGACATACACAGTCCACACACACTACAAGAGATAATAATAAAATAAATCACCAATATTTAGTTCTTTTCTGCCAAAAGGATGATTTGCATTTGAATTTCAAGTTTTTCCCAAAACAAACCACTAGAAGCTTAGAACACATACACAAAGGAAAGAAACCCCACAAGTATCAATCAGGATTGAACCAAACATCTTTCTGTACATCTGCAGACTACCACACAATATCTAACATGTATCTTCATTTACTGACAGCAGTCTTAGACTTGCAAACACTAGAACTGGATAGCACCATTTACGTTGAGCATAATGTAAAATAGCTATTCATCAAAAGCGGAGGATGGTGTTAGAAATTTAGAATTTTAGATTTACTACCATCTAGAAAATATAAAAGACTGACAGCTAAAAATTCACATCATTTTCTTTGAATTGGGAAGGTACCAGCATCTATAAAGTATGATTTGCATAAATTAGAATGTCAGTAATAGGGATAAAAAGAAAATTATTAGAATAAAGCTTTACAGAAATAAATAACAATGGATTACTTGTTTTTAAATAGTATAACTGGCAAATAAAATTGCAGAAAATGTTTTGATGATTAAATATATATAAAATCTTAATTCAGATGGAGAGAAGAGATCATGCTAGCCATAGAAGTGTGCAAGTTAGTTTGAAAAGGAGCTTGATTTAAAAAAGCATTTCAAAATCTTTAAAATTGTAATAATGAAATTTAGTTAGAAAAAATAAACACAAATGCAGGAGAGGTGCAAAATAGGACAATATTGAAGCTTATGTTAGAAATGCCTTTGGATAAGAGTGTTCTGAAATATAAGAATAAAAAATTGTCAAGATAACAAACCATATAATAGCACCAGCAGCTGCAACTTTGCCAAGCATGCAAAGGCACTCAACCATGGTCTGAAAATACTTCACATGAAGAGGAGCATCACTCTTTCTCATTGTTTCCTATGCACAAAAACTTCAGAACATCAGTTCAAAAAAGTAGAAGTCACCAGAATTCAAGAAGCATTTGTGAATTCAATACAATTATATTGCTCATACAAGAAATTCATCAGGTGTCGAATTCGAGAGCCATGTTGGCATTTGACGAAGAGCATTATTGGAATCCCTTGAAACATCATTAGTTGCCATATTCCCATCTAAGGTAGCTTCCTCATTTGAATCTGCCTCATCATGGCCATTGAGAGAACTGAAATACATTTGATGATGATATTTATTACATTTTTACAAGTATATTCAGTAAGTAACCAGAATCCCAAAACACATACAAACATACATAAATAAAATACATATAAAAGTGATAGGAACATCATGTACTGCACATAAAATACAACAAAGTGATAGGAACATCATAAAATCCATCTTTGTTCTATGAAAGAAATATTCGCCATCAACAGCACAGGGTACAATAATTAAAAAACATAATGTAGCAATAGGAAATCAGTAATATGATTTATGTACAGAACAAGTAGAAAAATAGTATAAATACTGATAAATTCAATTAACCAGTCTTACCCTCCCTCCATTGATCCTGTTCTGTAGGATCCATCAACCTGGAGACTATTCCGATTGTCACCTTTGAATGATCTTGTCCTTCGAGACAGGGATTGTGAATTATGTGCAGCAAGGGCAACAGCGGTGGTGGTTGGCACTTCATCATCATTCTCTAACAAAGTTGAGCCAGCAACACTACACAAATAGCAGTTCAAATACATTTAACTTCACAAAAAAAAAATCACACATCTTAAAACTTGAGAATAAATACTTCAAACTACTCAGTCAGATTAAAAGTTTGTTGTAATTGTACATTGAAACATCCTCCATGACATCCAAATGTTTCCACACAAAAACACATGCAAACAATATATAAGAGAAAGTAACTAAAGAGAAAATAGAGCTCCTGCATGCGAATAGCATGACAAAAAATATGCAGCAAATATGATGCTTAAAGCTAGACACTAGATGGGAAAAGAAAATACCTATATTCACCCTTATTGTATAAATGGGCATGCAAATCCTCCAAAATCTTATAAAAGAGAACTCCGCGTAACTTCGTTAAATCAGAACGGACATCTTGAAGCGCCCCAACCTGAGCCACCCATAAACAATAATTATGACATACAAAAAGCACATGGAAATGTTCACAAAGACAAATAAATAGGTTGGAAAATATGAATAATGTGAAAAAATGAAAAAAAAAACAAGCAACAGTACTCTAGACATGAGTTGTAGAATAGTTACATTTGGTTGAAAGCTCAATACAAACTAAACTAATGGAATTGTTTAAAAGCCTTGCCTTTTAGCAGGATAGGCCTGAATAGAAATTTCCTTGCATGGACAGAATTAAATACTATAATTAAGAGATTAGGTCATACTCATTTTGTATTATTAAATGGGAACCATTAACCCCTAATTTTAGGAATTAACTGTATATGATGTAGTTTAGGAATTTCTTTACTAAACCATTTGAATTCTATTTAAGAGTAACTGCACTTCTAATCAAATTACCCAAAAACATTTTTCTAACTCCCTTCCGTATGTTAGTGTTTGTAATTAACATTATTGTCTCTCTGGTGTTTTGCTCACAGTAATGTTTGTTTTAAGGGAATATCCATTTCCAATAAGCAGAGAGGTGCACGCCTTTGTTATATATTTGTATTTTCTAAGGCCTGTTCGGTTTAAGAAATCTGTTTCATTTTGTGTTTTCACTAATAATTACAAAAATGGCACCTTGTTTCATCATTTCTAGTACAAATATTTGAAATCAGAAAAAAAAAATGTGACACTTTTGTTAACAGCAATAAATTAAAAAATAACTCAAAACAAATAGGCCTTGAGTACAAGATTCAAAAATATATAACTATAGAAGTCCTCAAGATAATGGTAGTAAGTTAAGATCTTACAGTTTGAAGACCTCGCTCAAGCATCAATATTGATTGCACATCCAGTTGAACCGCAGCATAAAATTGCTTCTCTGAAATGAGTTTCTCAATGCGAGCTGGAACCTGCATCTCAGAGCTTCAGAATCAAAACCCTCTATGAAACCAATAATTTTAAACAAAGTAATTGAAAAGAAAGCATGTGTTAAATTATTATCAAATGAAAACACTAAAATCTAAAAATGAAAATGACAAATAATTTGCTCTCATCAGATACTTTTTAAACAGATACTATCGGCTCTTCAGTGCCTGAGCATTCAGATCAAGAGGTTATTTCATACAGTATTAGAACAAAGTTGACCAAAATGTCTATAGTCCTCTGGCATCATCAATCTAATAATTAGAATTTCAATGCAAAGTAATATTATGTTTTAGTAACATAAGTGTTAAGAATTAGCCTCTATTTTATCTTTGTTCATTTTTTTTGTCATGATAAAAGCAAGCAAATACTGTTCTACAACTTAAGGATTTAAATTTTAAGGTCATGTGGTTATTTTACAGTTGAAATCACTAAAGAGTTTAGACAAAAAAAATACATGATGTTCTATATAATTATAATTACTTATTCTTTTGCAGTTAAAGAAACATGTTATACAAATACCAAAAATGCAAATGCTTTATTTCAAAGCATAAACTGCATAAGTAGCTTAAACAACTCAACTCGGCATATAGAATCAGAGCAGCAAGCATAAGTTTAAACAATCAAAATGAGATTGCCTTATTCTCATAAACTGACCAAAGTCACACAATTGCATCAGAATGTCTACAACAAAGAATAAACCTTAGCAATGTCTTCAATTTGATCCAATAAGGATATTATATGTCGCAGTGTGACTGATCGATACCATAGTTGATGCAATTGCTTATTGCGAGCACTTAGGCGCTTCTTTGCCTCTGCCAAATCTACTTTTAAGACACATATACTTTCAGTGGATTCACTGAAGAGCTTCAAGATCTGGAGATAAACAAAAAGATTAATCAAACAGAAATTCATAATGATGGGCTACTAGTTATAATTCCTCTATAGTTAGGATCTAAACAAGATGAAATGAAAGGGAGTAGAAGCTGAAGAAATCCGGTTACCATTCAAACTGTTTCAAGTTCATTTGAAAAAGAAAATTTAAGAATCAAAAACAGTCTCAATTATTTATTAAAACATTAAATAAAATGTCCTTCCTTTTATTTACATTTAATAACTCCTTCTCAACTTTAATTTCTTAAGATACAAGAAATCCTGGTTAAGATTGTTTCTTGTTTCTCATCTTTTAACCTTGCATGCCTGATCACAAAAGAAAATGTCTTAAGATTGTAATTACACAGCATCAATAAAAGAACTAGATTAAATGGTCATAAAAAAGGAAGGAAAAATAAATATGTAAAGGTATATATAACACATTTAAAAAATAACCGTAAAACATAAGCAATGGAATTAAAAAACAACAAATTATGACACACAAAATGCTTGAAATGAAGCTAATACCGCCATATAAAGAAAATGTTACAATTATAATTAAAAAAATATTTTGTTCTTTCTCTTGTCTTATAACTAACTTATGAGAAATAAAAAAGATAACAAATCTTTGAAAATTAAACAAAGCAGCAGCTGTTATGCCAAAGATATGAACCTGATATTGGGACAAAAACTATAATCTGTGGCGGGATCTATGTATACACATTATCATACAACCAAGACTTTCAATGGCAAACGACCCAGTTGTCCATAGTTCAATGTATATTTGAAGTGATCATGGAAAACAAAATCTAAAGAAACCTGGGAATAGTTTTGGATAGCTCGGTTGAAGCCACTATGGTAGGAATGTACTACTTCATCCACAACATCTTCAATGATATCACTTTGCTCCTTCAAAAATTGGGCGGCAGCATCACGGTCTTTTGATGTCAAAATGTGAACAACATGAGGTAGTGAATCAAAACGAGCAGCAATCCAACATTCATCTATCCTCAAGAGGTCTTCTCTCAAATACTGCATTACATTGAGACTCAGATTACCAAGAATAAGTATACAGTGTATGCATGACTCGGTGCAGAAGAAATACCGTAGTACATAACAAAAGCTTCAGAGAAAATAATTCAGACTCCTAATTTATAAGTTTACAGTCAAGACATCTTTAGTATGAATAAAGTTAGAAACAGAACAGAGAATTTGCACGAAAAAGGCCTTTCAGAAAAGTTTAAAGTCCATATCACTATTGGCAAAAGAAGAGCGATTAACAGAGTCAAGCAAATCAAGCAGGGGTCTAACTTCCAAAGCTTCTCTATCAGAAGGATTTCAAGCAAAATATAAATTTTAAGAGATGGCAATGCAAAGAACACAAATGTCAAAGGGCTGGAGGGGGGATATAATGTTAAAAAAATGGCCCTGACACATAAATCTTCATAAAATATAATACATTATCCATCCCTGAATCTTAAAGAAACCAAAAGCAGGAATATATCATAAATATGAGATGAATATAAAAAATGTCTTACACGGATTGAAACCAATTATGCCATTATTTTTTTAGCATCATACCAGTGTTACATTACAAAATACCTCTTACTAATAGGCTCACGGCTTAACTTCACCCCCACAATACCAACTTGTAAAGGTGATAATTAGACAAGTTTTAGAAGCATTATTTAAATCTTATATCTAGTCGATGTGGGATCTCAACCTGATAAGAGTCAATATCTTGTTGGCAGCACACAACGAAGCTTTCACTAAGCCTATTTGTCCAGTCCCTTATTATAGGTAGCATTTTCCAAGACACTAGCAATCGAATCTATTAGACCACACATAAGGCAGCTTTCAACAATGCCCAAGGGAATTTTATGTTGATAGCAAACATTATCTTCTCCTAACTAAAGCATTAGAACTTTACATGTAATGAAGTACATCATGAAAATTCTCTATTACAACAACGTCATAAAATGTGAAACAAGAGTTGAAGGAATTTATGACACCATATGATTCACAAGACTCAAAGCCAACTAGCCAGAGAAAAATAAGATGCAGGCACAGTAAGGGCCGCTTATTAAATGTTATTCAATCTCTAAAGACACAGCGAATTGGTTTGAAATGCCTTAGAAAGGTTGTTTGAAGCACGGAATGGGAAAAGGTGCATGGGTCTGATTGTTTTACTTCTCCATTGTTTTGGAGCTGCTTAAACTTGGGAAAAGGCAAAAGAGACTTTAAGAAATTTGTTTATGGGTTTTGTCAAAAGCCAGAAAAATAGATTGAATACATACAAAAACTCCTCTTCCTTCTGCCTTTGTAATGCAAGGACTTATCATAGAACACAGTAATTTTGTTCAAGCTAAACTCGGGTACCAAACCAAACAAGTGAAATTTTCCCACAACTTGCACAACTGTTATTGGCATCTTCGAGCAACACACACAGGAACGCCCAAAGGATCTTAAAATTGAACCACTTGCAGAAAATCTCTCAGTCAAGAAGGCCACTAATCTAATCATGAATAGAAATCTTAGAAGGAACAAAGTAAAGCTTACAGCTTTATCTGAAGGCAAAGGTAACTCATCAAACATTCCCATATCGAGTCTTCAGTGTCACCACACACCATGAAGGTATAGGATTAACTTGCTCCAGCAAACCCACAACTTTAACTGCAATGCACGAATACAAGTTAAAAAAAGAAAAAGAAAAACTAATATTCCTTTAACATAAAAGTCAGGTACCATCTACTAAAAACACACAATTGCACTCAAATAAATAATAAGAATTCGCTTGACTTTAACTGGAAATGAATCATAAAAAATCTTAAACAAAATTACGTAATATTAAACAACAACACTTCAACATGCGCACGTCTCTAGCCGATAAAACATAGTTTAAAAATTGGAATAACAAAATCAGAAACTTTTCCTACAAAATGCTTTTCTAAAACCTATCATGAAGAGCAAAAATGATACATGCACAATATAATGAAAACTCTCTCCGTCATTCTGCAACAGCCAAAAAACTCAGCAACAAATTTCCGTTCGTAAGTAACCATATTTATTTCCAATGCAGTTTCTGACCATTATTAAAATTCAATCAGCAGCAAAGTCCTAATAAACTTAATCCAGCACAGCACTGAAAGAGACTAACAACCAACGTACAATTAGACATCCTTATTGTCATTTCTACGGCGATACTAACTAAAACACCAAAAACACGATTCAACAACTACGAACAGAGGCAGATCCCTGATTTCCGCTCACGCGAACACTTCAGTTAAGCTCTTTAGCAATTCACTCACACGTAACAGACTACGCGGTGCGATGAAACAAAAGCATTTGACAATTCAGAGTGAGAAACTCAAAAAAAAAAAACGGTAGCAACAATTCAAAATACGCATCAAGAGTTGAAAGATCTTGAGAAAATGAAGCTCGAAATCGAGATTGAGCGTGTGCGCGGTGAATCGAAGGTTTTACGAATCAAACCTGCAGCTGAAGGAATGAATCAGAGGCGAAGAATTCAGAGTGATGACGACGGAGAGAGGGTGGAGGGCGCGCGTGAGAAACAGACACTGAGCCTACGGAAAGCAAAGGTGAATTGGTATGATTGAATTGACTGGTATTAATATTAATTTTTTTTATCTATAACTAGAATGGTAATAATAACAATAATAATAATAAATAAATAAATAAAGACACGCTTTAGGAATGATAACAGTATTTTATTTTGTTTTAAATTTAGTATTTGGGTAAATATTTGTCTCTTTCTTTTATTGTTTTTAACTATAATGGTTAGAAATTGTTGTGCATATTCTAAATGTGTCATAATGTCACACTTTACCATTACATCAATACTCTTCTAACAATAAAACAAACATTTTTAAATTTTGATAAGTAAAAATATACAAAACAATTTGGAGGGATGAAATCCAACATAAGCGATTTTAGAGCTAAAAGATGTTTTTAATTAAAAATATATTTAATGATGTTTTTAATTTCTAAAATTTGGGATCAATTGGTTCTCTAAATTTAAAAAATATTTTAATATCCCATTAAAAGAATGCAATGTTAGTCCCTCTAATATATTATCGGCTAAAAATATTTGGAAAGTTATGTTAATCTTTAAAATTTATACCATTGTTTTTCAAATTTATGAGACTAAAATATTTTTAAAAAAAATAAGATGTCAAAATCTAATTCATTTCAAATTTTAAGGACTAAAAATAAATCAAGTCTAAAAAATACTATTATTAATTAAAATAATTAAACACTATTCAAATGTTTTTTATTTAGATTTTTTACAAACAAGATTAAATATAATAAAATTTACAAACATTATATTACAATAAAACAT
>Ga0123341_1006591_pt1 | contig 10503 bp, 7 predicted proteins | sample Turbeapinknodule_FD_89959 | JGI IMG/M metagenome (GOLD analysis project Ga0123341, IMG submission 89959) | Root nodule microbial communities of legume samples collected from Mexico - Turtle bean Mexico pink nodule | ecosystem: Host-associated > Plants > Roots > Nodule | place: Mexico: Nepantla...
ATAAGATCAAGTATTACACACTAACAAACATAACTGAGACTAATAAATAACTTAAATTTATATTTTTATTACATTCACCCTGCCTCTTAACTACACTATAATGTAGAATGCTTCTCTCTGACTTAGCACACAAAATTATGAGAAAAATATATATTAAATTTTTTTAAAGCATATTTGAGTCAAATAAAGGAAATAACGATGTAATAAAAAAATATTTGAAAAAACACACCATATAAAAGAAAATTGAAACTTAAAAAAAAGTGGAGAGATAAAATTCCTCAAAAACACTAGTACCTGTGTCTTTCTAAGTGCTTTAAGAACAGTTCGATAAATTCAACAATAATAATTAAAATTAAATTTAGTATTACACTACAATTAAAATTTGGATTAATTTAATTTCATAATTAGATATAAAATTACTCATCCTTGTATAAAAGATTTTAATCACATACTTTATTCAAGATTTTTAATATATCAAGACTTTTAGTATATCAAATTGTTTAGAGTTCAGTTTTTCAAAGGTGATGACTAAGTTTCAAAATAAACTTTAGCACACTTTTTTTTCCTTGTATTTTCTTGTTTATATATTTGAAGTACTACTATATTATTGTGTGAATATCTTCCACGTGGATCTCATAGCTGTTAAAAAAGACAGCGAAAAGATATTTTAATTTAACATTTGAGTATCACATTCAATGTGTCGGCTATTACATTATCTTTACTGATTGATTTGAAAATGCTTTCACGAGCAAAGTTGTACTGTTATTGGATAATTGACCCAAAAACAAAAACTAGTAGCAGAGTTGTGCAATAATATTTCTGAGCATTAGATGAAATTATGATGGAGAAGTACAAAATCAAATGGCTCATTCTTAACCTTTATCTAAGTTGTGTCTAATATGAGTGTGAAACACACACAGGAGAGCAGAGCATGTGTTATGGATGTTATGACAGTCTTCTGACCAGTGCATTAAGATACATTTTTCTTTTCCTGCTACATTTAAAAGCTGCTTTGACAATTTTTAACCACATAGTTTTTTGACAAAACTACATCTACTTTTTTAAGTCTTTCATAATGCATGTACGGATGAAAAGTATCATATCACCTTCTCATACATTTTCACTCCCCACTCTTTTGAATTTTCAAACATTGACCTTTTAAGTTCAGAATTTCAATTTTCACTAAAGGTGCTAAATTGTGAACTGTGATTATGACATTATACTTGATCATGAACAAAGTTATTATTACAAACTCTTGTTTTATTTACTTACCATTGACTTTAATATTTGATGTATGTGATAGAGTGAGCTAATTCAGAAAATATTCAATTAATTGTTTCAATAGTATAGATGTTAATAGCTTGTGTATATAATAAATGCTAATATTATACCAATAAGATTGTGTTAAGAAAAATCAAATAGGTGCATTGTTTATCAATGTTCAACATTTTATAACTCTACAGATTAGTCTTCTTTTTAATTTTTTATTATAAAAATGTGTATATTTTCTTTTTCACTTTTTCTCCCTCGTCTTACATCAAATGAGACTAAAATGTCTATTAAATCATTTAAGTTTTATTTCATTTTAAATTATTGATTAATTTATAAAATTAAATATTATTTTATTATCAACGATAAAAAAATAAACAAACCAAAGCCAAATAATATGGGTATTCTAATCCTTTTCCATAATATTGCCTACTCATTATATATTTGTGTGTGATATAGTTCTCTCTTAAAAATAAAGAGAGACAAAAAAAAAAAGTAACTATTAAATCAATAAAAAAAAAGTATATCCTAATAGTATCTTTGAGGTCTTACAACTACAACATACATATATAATAATATAATAGGAATATTAAAATAATATATTTGTTTTTATAATATTTGGACTTCAAATTTCAAAAACATAGAGTCACACATAATCACATATAACACATAAAGTCTATATTCTAGGAGTATTGTTTAACACCCTCTAACTCACAACACAATCCTTTTACTTAAGAGCGTTACAATCCAAACATAATGATTTAATTGTAACTTGACCTTTATCATGTGATAATTGATGTATCCTTAAATATACAATTTCATTTGAGCGTGTTTGTGTCACGTAAGTGACCAACTCCAAATAAGAGAATAAACACTTATTCTTTCTCCTTCAAACATTATATTATAGCTCGAGCAACAGACTTACTAAAAAAATATATATAAAAACTACTAAGAGTTTTAATTCTTCATATGAATGAAGACTGTTTCGATATTTTTTTAAACTTGTATATTAATTTTTTTAATTCTTTAAAATCATATCTTTAATACAAATCTTTACATAAGATAAATAAATAAAAAAGTAAACAACATGTGCTAAAAATTAAAGATTGTATATGTTTTTTTTTCAATATATATATATATATGTTTTATATTCTAGGATCTAGCAATGAAGATGAAAGTAAATGGGTGTACATGGTCCTGCACATTGAACATTTTATACATCTAAAATAATAAATTATTTATTTAAAAAAATATTTTTAAGACTCTAGACATTTAAATTTACATTTTTTTCTAAAACTAAATTTTTCAATGCCTTCTAAAATAAATTTATATATTTTTTTAAGCTTAAATGAAAACTACTTTGAAATGAAATGAGTAATGCACTTTCAAGCAGTCGAGCAAAAGAACTGTTCCTCTAAATTAAATAATAAAATATTTTACCTATGCTAAGCTAAAACATGATTAAATTGATGTAAATAAAACAAGAAGAAAGTAAATTCATTTAGAAAATATGTTTATAACATAACCTTGATTCAAGGTCTTACATAATGATACGATCATGCTCTGTAGAATGACTTCTTATTTAATATTTGCTATTATTCGATGAACAATACGAATGAAATATTTAACTACTTCTCTGTGCATGTTGGGTAAAGACCATTTATCACCAACGCGTCAAAAGAGAAGATGACAGAAATTGTAAGAGAATGGTTGGAAGGTTGGCTGGGAAGAGAACAAGGTCATGAATTACAGGGAAGAAAAAACACTGTTTAAAATTAATAAAAAGTTAATGATATTTTATTATTATTGTAGTTAAATAGAAAAAAATAGTGTATGTGAGAGCTAAAGAAATTAATGAACTTCACTGTACCCAATTTGAGCATTAAATGGATTCCGCAAACAGTGCCTCTGAATTAGTGTTTTCCATTGGTAACATTGGAGTTGGTGGCACTGGGCACTGTAACTATAAATCTTCATTAATTAACTGCTTGATTAAAAAAGCTGAGACTCCAAGACCAAGCTTAGAGCATTGTTTGTCACCTACGGTGTCAGCATTTAAAGATAGGGTTACTTCCCAATACATGTTTTTTTATTATCATAAAATCACTATATTATCTTCGATTTAGCCTAGGGTTTTGGAAACCCTAACTCATCTTCAACTCTGGTCAATGCTAATGGATTTTCAATCATTCCAATATAGAAAATTGGCATAGTGTCAAACCCAGATTCAATTTTTCAATTTTTTAATTCTCCAAACTGACTTTCTAAACAAAGAGGGTATTTACTGAATAATCTTGGAGTAATGGTTTAATAATTAAAATTCTTATTCAGAAATATAAGATTCAATATTTATCAACAAAATTGTAACAAAGAGCTTGTCATTTATTTCTATTTATTTGTAATAACAATATTTAACAAAGCTTTGTGTTTTAAAATATTAAATATGTACACTCTATTTTTTTCAATATGGAGAGAGTTATTTAAAAAGTATAATTACACAACACAAACACAACTCTTTAGTTATTTATTAGTTTTTGTAGAGTTATCTTTTAGAATGGTTGTAAATAGGTTGTTTATGCATGTGCATGTAGGTGTGAAGTAAAAGTGAAAACTATAGGAGGAACAGTAAAAGTTTTAGTTTAGCAGAAGTGTGGAAGATAAAATTTATAAAACAATAATTTGAAGTAATTGGTTAATCAGCCAAAAGTAATGAATGCTTAATTGATTATCATGTGTGAGCTGGTTAGCAAAATCCAAATTAAAAATCCGGAACCATTATTTCTAATAATTTCCCAACTAATGAATGAAGAAAATCTTGAAATGCACACATCCTTAAATTTTAATAAAGTATTCGCAGAAACAGAAGAAAAGAGGGAGAGAGAAAGTTTATGGTGGAATTAAATTTAGGGTAAAAGTCTTTGTATGGTTTTCAAAAACAGGAATAAAGGCTAATGAAGAAAGGAAGAAAAAACAGGGTGGGTTTTTTGTCACTCTTTGATAAGTCAATCAGCTGTGTTTTGTGAGTGTGTGGTTGTTTTTATTTTAGTGCAGAGAAGATTACAAAATCCCAATCCAAAGGTGTGTGAGAAATAAAAAAATGTAGGAAAGAAAAGTATTGTCCTATTATGGCTAAGCATGCCTATTTAAGCAAGAAAAATGAGACAGCAGTGGTTAATTTACTGAAAAGAATAATAATAACAATTATGAATAATATAATAATAATGAAGAAAGAGATTATGGAAGAGCGAAGGCAGTGGGGGAAAAGGAATCAGAGATGAGAGTGTCTTTCTCTGTCTAAGAGTTTTTATCCCGTCCACTCCGCGGAACCCAAATCCAAACTCACCCTATTTTTTGGTACATTTTTTTGTGGGTTTTGACTAGAGAGAGAGAGAAAGAGAAAAAACAGAAACATCTTGTGCTCTATCTTCTTCCTTCACCTTCTTCTACTGTCATTTTCCCATATATACTCTCGAGGAAAACAAAACCCAAATCCACCTGTTTTCCTTTCCATGCTTCTCTGGATTTCTTTTTTTCCAATTTTATTCATTCAATTACCTTTTCAAATTCCATTCCTCTCTTCACCACCATCTTTGTTTTTCAGTTCTACTTCTTCTCTCCCTTTTTCTCTTTTTCACCACTTCTTCCTAGTAAGCTTTCCAGATTCTTTTCTTGGGAAAGACTGAAAATTCAAAACTCAAAAGAGAACAAAGGGATTGTATATTACACACACAGCTTATCCTCCTCACCAGTGTCAAAATCTGATGCCATTTTAATAAAGGAAAAGGAAAGGTATATTTGATATATATATATATATATATTGTGAGCATCAAGCTATCCCATAAAGAAGATGACCTTGGAGGGGATTTTCATTGAGCCTACCTCAACAACTGCTCCTGATCTTTCTCTTCACATAAGCCCTCCAAGCATCTCATCTTCCTTGATTTCCAATTATGAACCCCAAGCTAGTTTCCCTTCAAGGACTGTGTCTCAAGCCCACACTGAACTCTCTCTTGGAAGGAATTTCACTTCACCAAGACCAACACCAAGACCAACTCCAACACCTCACAGCCCTTATTATCCAGGGCAAGCCCATTTCCATCATCTTCTCCACAGCAGCAGCGCCAGTACTAGTAGTAATACTGCAACAAGTGTTGCTGCAAGTACCAACACTCCCTTGAACCACATAAACTATGGAGTTTCATTGCTTGATGTGTCATCATCGGACGGCTTGAGGCCAATCAAGGGGATTCCGGTGTATCACAACCGCTCATTCCCCTTTGTGGCCATGGACCATGCTAGAGACAACAAGGATCCCCATAACAAGATGTGCTTATATCATCACGTGCCTTCTTACCCGGCTCTCTCTTCTTCATCTTCCTCTCTGTGCTCCACAACCGCTTCTTCTTCTTCACCTTCACCTTACTTTGTGGATCCCATGTCCTTCTTGAACAACGGTTCCACCTTGGCGTGTAGGGCAGCCACTGCCACAAGGTTTAATGGCTTTTCTGGCGATGCTTTCAAATCTCATCCATTGCACCAATATGGGGTAGGCTCTTCAGAAGCCTCTTCAGGGTTCATGAGATCAAGGTTTTTGTCTAAGCTTCCCAACAAGAGGAGCATGAGAGCACCCAGAATGAGGTGGACAAGCACCCTCCATGCTCGATTTGTCCATGCGGTCGAACTTCTTGGAGGCCATGAAAGTAAACAATATTTCTTTAGTTTTCTTCCCTTTTAATTTTTCACAATTTCTCTTAACCCCTCTTAATAATATCCTGTGATTATTCATGCCGTTGATTTCATCAAAGTAAAGATTTGTTGTTGATTGTCCTCTCATTTTCTAAAGTTGACTATATTGTAATTTTCTACTTGTCTTGTTCTTTATTTTTATTCATGAATTGAGAGTGTGTACTAGTTGTTGTTTTTTTTGTATTAAATTATAGGCTTTTATTCATCTAATGTGTTTGGTATGGTGGAATCAGGAGCTACTCCAAAATCAGTTCTTGAGCTCATGGATGTGAAGGATCTAACATTAGCTCATGTCAAAAGCCACTTGCAGGTATGGTTTTGAATTTCTCTCTTTCTCTTCTCTCTCTATGTTCATGTGGGGCGGTGTTTGTTGTCTATCCTACTGGCACGGTAACCGATGAAGAAAGCAGTGAATGTGGGAGTGGATGAATGAATTTAAAGTCTGTAGTCAGCTGAGTAGGGAGCCTTTAACGTCTGAGAAGACCAGACAGAAAACAGTTTCTGCTTTGAAAGAGAGAGAACAGACAAAGATCATCATTTTCCAATAATACACTCTCTCATTACAACCTCATCAAACATCAACCTCGTGATTAATGAGGTAACCCACCCAGACAATCCCAGAAGCCAACATAGAAAGAAAGAAAGAGAGAGAGTGAAAAAGGGATCTAATTAATGGGAAACGATTTTCTATTCTTTAATAAATTCTGCAATAAAAAATTTGGATTTTTATATACATATATATACATCTCGCGCAGTCACGCACACTAATTAATGGATTTTCTTCCAACCATGGAAAAGCCTTTTATATAATGCCTTGTTTTTGTTTATGACTTCTTCCCAGATGTATCGAACTGTTAAGACCACTGACAAACCTGCAGCATCTTCAGGTAATTCGTATTGCTTAATCTTCAACCATTTTTTTCTTTTTTTAGCAGCCTTATATCTTTTTCTTAAGCATGCACCAACTAATTTTTTTTTGTCATATCATTATAGGGAAATAATGTCACACCTTGTTCTTTATAGACCCTACAGTTTTTTTACTATTACCTTTAATTTTACCGCAAACTATTCCTTTCTTGTTTCTCCTCTCGTACTTTTACACAAACCACACACCCTTTAGTAAAAAAGGCTTTTCACAGAGATATCAGATGTTGAAAGGCTCCACATTAGTCCAAAATAAATTATACATAACTTAGATGCATGCATGCATATATCTAGAAATGTATGCTATATATATATATGTGTGAAATTTTAAAAGCTTCGGCTTTTGCAGGCCATTCAGATGGGTCTGGAGAGGATGACTTGTCTCCTATTGGCAGCACCGCCGATCGGAGCAGTCTCCGACAATTTCCCAACCACAGAGGGCGGCCGGAATGGGTGGCGCAACAAGACATGGACTACTCTTCCACCACCACTCTTTGGAGTAATTCTTCAAGGTACGGTTCTTACCAATTTTCTCTTTTATAATTTTTGAGACCATAAGTTATTTATGTTTTACATATATTTATATCTTTGTGTAGTGTGCAGCCTGCTTCAACGTACATGTTTATGATTGTGCTTTTTTATTTGCTTTTGCCTTTGCATGGTATCTGATGGATATGAATGCGTTCCAAACCCACGTCCACGGGATTCTTTTTTTATGAAGAATAAAAAGGGTTCTTGTGTCAGCTTTTGCTTTGCTTGTGTTTGCTTGTTTTTCTTTCTTTTATATATCTTTTGTACCTCACCGAATTTTTTTCTATAGAGATGAGTATTGAAGACATGATGGGTATATAATAAAGGAAAACTTTCAAAACATAATCAAACGTTAATTACGATAAAAGCAAGGCACAACACCTATAGCTGCATGCACTTTTTCTTTTCTCCTTTGGAAGAATTCGATCTTTATATTAGTTATTATACGTTCTTATTAACAAGTCCTGCTGCTACCCACCATTAATGTTGCTCATTTAACCATAGCTAAAGTGTTATATATATATATATATATGTATATGTATGTATGGAGTCTTATTATCCACCAACACAAATAATAAATTTCTTCTCATCGAGTATGGGTGCCTTTAACTTCAGATATTCTCATTAACAATGTATATATTGAAACATATTCTACTTCAGGTGTTTTACCTTAAAATGGTGTACAATGTTTTATTTTTACTTTCGTTGGACAATGTTACAGGAGAGGCTCCACCATTGGGCTTAGGTAAGGGTGGGTTTTGGGAGAGGAGGGAGAAAAAAACTAGAAATAGTTTTGTTTATAATAGAGGCTGTTGACAGTTGAAACCTCTTGTATACATACATGTATTAAGCAAAACTCTTGTATAAAAAATATTTTTCTTAAAGAAGTAAAAGTGAATGCTCAAGATACCTGCATACACATTACACCTGAAGGCGATAAGTAGACTCTCTTGCATGATAACAAAGCTTTGAAAAAAAGAAGATCCAAAAATTCATTCACCTGAGATATTATGTAGGTGGAGTATAAATATGTGGAAAGAAGTATGTGAATTTTGACCTTTTCAAGTATCACTGTTTAACATGAATAGGAAGTGGAACATATGACATGTACCTTTGTGCCGTGCCTGTTTTAACATAACTGCTCAAAATAAGTAAGAAAAACCATCTTCACAGTTCAAGAGCTGTAGCTTATATTAGTGCCTAGATATCTCTAAATTTGTCCTGACTTTGGTCTAACAGTGCCTATTTTCACATAGATTTCTTGCATATTTGAGTCAACATAAAAGCAAGAATTCCTTTTAAGGTAAATAAATTAGTACTCAAAAATGCCATCTCACTGTGCAACCTAACCTAGCTTTCACACAGAGCCTGTACTTTTCAAAAGCTGGAAAACCTGAAAGCGTTGCCTCTATTATTGAAATATCGTGGAAGCTACTGTCACTGAGTAATGTCAAGTCATGAATAATATTTATTTAGAATAATATATACTGGCTTAGAACCACCACAAATAAAAAACTATGTATAGAAAATCAGTAGCAGATAGAACATATCAGCAACAAAATGCAGCATCTGCTGGCCTTATAATTAAGCTCATCTCTTCACACCTGACATTATAAATTCAAAATACTTATTGTAGTTGCCTCTTTGTTAAAACTAAACATCTAATTAGTTGAAGCGATTTTGTTCCAATGTAAGTTTTAATTTCTATAGTGAGAACATATAATCGTTGAAACAAAATTTGCTCCATTTGAATATCGTTTTAATTTGAATACAATCGTGGAAAAAGAACAGTAGAAAATGCTTAAGCATTGCAGATTCTTTGGGATAAATGGTGTTACACAGTAACTTAGCATTGATAGATAAGGGGAAATGAAGATGTGAAAACTGCTAAAATGTGAAGATCGAAGATATATGTAAAGAATAAGATGTCTATGCTCTTGATATGTAATCTTCTCATATATTTATTTCCACCATTTTCTTGCACATTAGCATGATTTAATATGCTAAGTGGTACATATATATTTTGCATGTTATTCTTGGTGACATTCTGAATTTTCATTGAACTGATAACAGTTGTGGAGAGTCGCGACAAAAAACAACTTCTAACGACATAGATGGTCTCAGATCCCCTATTCAGGTAATCAGAGAGGCATAGCATTTGTTTGCAAAATCGTTGTTTTATTTTTCTGTTGCATATTCACAACTGTGAATGTTTCCCTCTACAATGTCTAAATGTATGATATTCACACAATAGTAACAAATGACATTACAGGAGTGTGATTCAACACAACAGAAGAACAACATGGCAGGTTCTAATATGGAGTGCAAGAACCCAAGCTTGGAATTCACATTAGGAAGACCACATTGGGATGGCAAAGAGCAAGCGTAGCTAAACTTGATTTGTTCCCTTCTTTTGTTTTTGTTTTGCAATTTTATTTATAAACCATGGTGACAACTTCATCATCTTTTATGAAATGTAGAGGTGATTATTTAGATAAATATAAATTGGTGTCTAGGAGATGAAGTAAAGACCCTTTCTAGTTCTGCTTCGGGAAGTGTTCTGAGTTCATGACAGTTTTGTTCATATTCTATATTTTGTTTTTGTTTATCGGAGAGAATGAAGTACCAACGGGAAATTATGATGTAGCAACAAGGCTTTATGAGCGAAGATGATGCATATTGTACAAGAGGAAGGAGGGAAAAGGATTGAAAGTTGAAACTTGGGGAAGGAATAAAAGAGTTTAATTATATATGTGTTGTTGTTGAACTAGAATGTTTTCATTTCTCTCCTTTTCTCTATACTTCATTTTTTCAAGTTTATCTCTTTCAATTGCGTAAAGATAATATAATCTGCATGAAATTTACTTAAAAAAATATAGGGCTAGCCTTTGTATATTTCCTTAACATAATGAAGTATATATACAAATAATACAAAGCAAGAACGATCCTAAGCTTATTTTATGTATATGCTTTTCTTGTTTATCAAACAGATTTTAAATTAGTATACCAATAAATATTTTAACTAATTAATAC
>Ga0123341_1006592_pt1 | contig 10502 bp, 4 predicted proteins | sample Turbeapinknodule_FD_89959 | JGI IMG/M metagenome (GOLD analysis project Ga0123341, IMG submission 89959) | Root nodule microbial communities of legume samples collected from Mexico - Turtle bean Mexico pink nodule | ecosystem: Host-associated > Plants > Roots > Nodule | place: Mexico: Nepantla...
GTTCTTTAATCATAATAAATTTATTTATACGAATTTGAATGTGTTTTAGTCAACTGGATTTGTAACATTTTTTTCTAAACCCTCCTTTCATTCGTTTTTAACGTTACCTTATAAGGATGCAAACTTACGGGCCATCCCAGGTATAATTAATGTCATGCGTGTTGATAATGGGAAAAATAATTTCACACCCTTCTTTTTCTTAACATATCACTTAATTTTTAATAACAAAATATTAAATTAAGATATTTAATTAATACATAAAAAATTATTGTAAGAAACACAGTATAATTGTCACAGGTGGCAATGTAGCTGCCTGCGTTGCATAGGTTCATACTGTGTTTGGACCGCCCCATACAAAGTGTGAGTTCATTTCACTGACTCGTCTGGTATAAGAGATAACCTGCGGGTCCGCAGACCAGTCCACATAAGAAAAATATTTGTTTTTTAAATTAAAATTTTATTAATTATAATAAAAACTTATATCTACTATTGAAAAATTAAAGTTTTATCCATGTTTCAATTCATTCAATTAAAATAAAAATATAAATTCAAGTATGAGAGTTGTTAGAAGACTTGATTAAAAATAATTAAAGTTTTGTTTAGCATCTATTTATCCTGTATATGTATGTAAATCTATAAGAATATCTTATCAAAAATTTGCTACAAAATATTTTAATGAATATAAGACTAATTTTTTAACAGTCCTATTGAAATCTCTTCTTTATATTAATTTTTATTAACAAATTTTAAATATAAGACTTTACTTAAAACTAAATCCACTGTCACTCTTCACACTAACTCCATGACTCAATAAAAAAGGCCTGGTCCTCAGGAACCTCTAAAGTCCTTTTTGCTTGTTTTTTCTTTTCTGATTGGTGTCTGAATCCCTTGGTTTGTATGTATTCGATTAAACATAAGTTATTTATTTATGTTGATCAGACTGTATTTGTTTTAGTAGGAAGTTAGTGGCAAACTTCTGGGAGGAGGAGTTATACGTTTCTGTGCAATTTTGTACATGTGTTGGATCACCCTAAAGTGGTTCTTATTTATTTATTTTTATTGTTGATAAAAATAAAACTAACTCCTTTAACTAATTAAAATAAAATAAAATAAATGTCACACTGCAATAATGGGTGGATAGGTATAATTTATTTTTACAAAAAAAATAAAATAATTATTTTTTATCTATGTCAGCTAACGGGCCAACCCGCCCCGCCCTGTTGTTGACCCGCGCGAGCTGCAGATTATGCAGGGCGGGCCTAAGTGGATTAGCGGGCTAGATTAGTGAGTCTGCCTCGCGCATTTTGGTAGCGGGCTACGAATCAGCCTGCATGACCCGTCTCGCATTGTCATCCCTAATTGTCATCATATCATAACCCTCAATAACAAGATGAATGCTACCATAAACTACGCTTGCATGCTACAATTGAAAGCTGATTAGACTTGTGGAAGTAGGTGATATACAATTAACTTAAATATGTTAAATATTAATATCTTTAATATTTAATTATGTAGATATTTAATGATCTATCTCCATTGAAGTTGAAACTGTTACAAGAGGTTCGAAAGCAGTGAGCATAATTTCTTTTAAGTATTTATTATAAGTTAATATGTTAGAACTAGTTAACAGTTTTGTATGAACCTAACATATTAACTTTTAAGTATTTATTGTAAATGATAATTTTAGAACTAGTTAACAATTTTGTATGAATTTTAACATATTAACTTCTAGTCAAGTATATAATTATTTATATGTTAGATCGTTAAGATTTTATTTGAAAATATTTGCTTGAAAATTGTGGTTATTATGCATGGTACATTATGTAAGTAAGAAAAATAATATATCACAAAAAAGTTTTAAAAAGATACACTTTTTTATGGTGGATATTGTTAAATTTGTCATAAAAAATATTATATTCTATGACTAATTTGCCTTTAACCATTATAGAAAATAATAAAATCTATGACGGTTAAAATATTATCTATCATAAAAAATAACACATTTTATGATGTTAAAACAATATGTGTCATAGAAAGTAATATTTTATATAACGGGTGTAATTTTAATCGTCATAGAATATGTTATTTTCTATGATGGTTAAAGATAAATAGTCATAAAAAGTGAATTTTCTATGACGACTCTTTTAGGCATGAGATATGAAATAAATTTTCTATGACGATTAAGAATATAAACTTTCTATGTCGCTTACATTTATGACGGAGCTAAAATTGATATAAAAATATGTTTTAATCATTATAAAAAGTATTTTTTTTCATTAGTGTTAACTTTTTTTCACCTCTCAAATTAGAAAAGTTTTCAGAAACATGTTTTGACCTCGTGTAAAATAATTTTAAGACGAGAGGGTTCTATAATTTTTTAATAGATTAAAAATATATTGTAATATGTTAATTTCACTTACTCATAAAATTATTCGACTAACTCGTCGTTTTAACGTATTAAAATAGAGAACTTATATCTGATCATGGTTTCAAAGTTATTTTAATTGATAAAAGTATCTAATTAATTAAAAATATAGCTAGAAACATTTTAATAGATTAAAAATATATGTTAATCAATTAAAACATCCTATTGAAAAAATTCTCTAACTCAATATTTAATATATATAAATTTAATATATTATTTAAATAGTTAAATCTAATATTTTTTATTTTCTATCCGCAATGAATAAATAATAGTATTTAAGGATACTCTAACCTTATACAAAAGCTACCTATAATAATCCTATAAAAAAATGTTTCAATAACATACACCCTCTCATAGATCCACATGATCCAAAAGACCAACATTCCTAAAAGTCTAACAATTTCATGAAGCCTTATAAATACTAAGCAAAAGAGTTAGCCAGAGTTGTACGAAAAAAATCAGAAAAACAAAAACAAAACCAGTTGGTGAAGGCAGGTGTTCAAAGTTCAATGTGTCATTATATTGTCTAGTATTACATCATAGTGCATAAAAGAAGTAATTGTTTAAAAAAAACATTGTATATTATAGAGTTGCACCAACATCACAGTTATTTGCTCCACTGAGGAGCAACCAAATGATCAAGGTGCTCTTATCCTCCTTCACGAATACTTGGTCTTCTTCCATTTCTGTACAATTCAAAAAAAGACAAAAAGAACCTATGCTTTCTTGATTGTTCATCTTGGGAGTATTTCTCCGCTGATCGCCCACGTCTTCTCGATGACCAACCGCGTGGCGGTGATCTATTTAAATGCCTGCTAGGTTCCACCTTCAAACATGCTACATAGCATTCCCAGACAGTTTTTTGGTCAACGTGAATTGTTGCAATGTCATCAGTTGTAGATGAAAATTTCATTGCTAAGTGTAGGGTGGAGACTTTTGCTAAGTGTAGGGTGGAGACAGTTGATAGAGGGACGTCCGAGTAGTATATTATATGAGGTTTTCGCATTGACCAATAGATACCTGACCTTAATGGTTTTGTTGAGACATCCTTCCTCGCTGAACGTGGTGTACATATCAATATATCCTCTAGTGTCCACTCGTTCACCCGAAAATCCAATGATCTGCTCGTCATAGGGTTGAATTTCAATTTCGGGGATCTGCATATATTGGAAAGTCTTCCAATAAAGAATGTCCACCGAGCTGCCCTAGTCGATCAACACTTTGGTAATTGAAAATTTATCTATGTTTATAGTGATTACCATAAGGTCATCTTGTGCTGGATCTATTGCGTTAACGTCTTCATCCATGAATGTGATCGGGGCATGCGTGGTTTCGATCAGACTGGCGTAGAGTGGATCGACTGAATGGCTCTAAGGTGTTTCTTTCTTGCTAAAACATCCGCCCCCTGCAAAACCTCTTGCTATATAATGGACATCTCTAGGAATGTCGAGTGACACGAGATCAACGATGGTGTTGACGACTTCCTAGACTCTGCGTCTAGTTCATTATTTCTATCAGGACTCTCATTTTGTTGTCTAGTCCTTCTGATCGGGCTTTAACTTCGTCTATGTTGTGTGGGACGTCTATTGTCATCGTGGCGACGCGGGTTTTCTCGTCCGGTTCGGTTGTGATGTTCGTTAGGGGGTTGTCGGCCCCTTTGAGGGGATCAACGATATGTGGAGGAGTCAGTTTTGATGAATTGGCGAAAGTGTCTTGCCTGGAGGAGTTCTTCTATTTTGTTCTTTAATGCTTGGCACCCCTTGGATGTGTGTCCATAATTACAGTGATATTGGCAATGCTTGGAAGTGTCAGCGTTTCGTGGGGAATGTGATTGTTTTAAGGTCGGGATCAGTTCGACTTGTAGAGATTCGTCTACGATCCTTCCCTTGGGGACAACTACAGGGTGTAACTGTTGAACCGAGGCCCTCGGTTTTCCTTGAACCGATCATTCCGGCCTGACACAGGTAAGTTATTTCTGTCTTTGTCTTTTTCTTTCACCTTGTCTGGGCCTTCCATTAGATGATTCCGGTGATAGTCAATATGTTCCTCTACCTGCATGAACTTAGTGGTGTGATTGCGCAATTCTTCCATGTTTTGGGTTGGTCTCTTGATTAGACTTTCAGTGAATCTGTCGGGGCGGATAGCGCCGACCAGTTGATGCATCACAATTTCGGGCATTAAATTTCTAATGCCCATAGGGTTTCTCCCTTTTCCTGCTTCACATTGAGAAGGGACATCGAGAAGGTGTGATGAGGCCGACTCGTTGCATACTGTGTGGTGAACTTTGTAGCCAGGACCTTGAAATTTCCCACAGAATTGGGAGGGAGGGCTATGAACCATCATAGTGGTCTCTCTTGCAGAGTAGTATGGAAGACTTTACACCAGACAGACTTGTCAGATGTGTACAGAGTCATCTATGTCTTGAAGACATTCAAATGTTCGTCTGGGTCGGTGGAGCCATCATACAGTTTAACCGTCTATAATGCTAGTTATGGGCTTTCTTCATCATGGGCCGAATATTAGTTATTAGTTATTAAATGATACATCGTGATCCCTGATTAATAGGGAGGTGTGTTGTTTAAAGAATATTTATAACATCTTTCAGTTAATTAGTATTTGACTGATTTTGTGGAGATGTTTCCCACATATTTACAATACGATTATAACACATTAAATGTTATTGTAACTGTGGTTATTCTTATTTAATGCGTGACTTGAAGTATCCTTTGACTCGGTCAGTCGGTTGCTTCGTTTAAGACAGACTCGTCCGGTGCCGACCGTTACAGAACCTACTTTTTCTTTTATTTTGTGATAGAAGCAACAACACAACCCTACTTTTAAAAAAAAAATTGGGATATTAGTTTATATACCTCATTGAGAAAGAAAGAATAAACAGAAAAATATAAGAAAAAAAGTTAAAAAATATATATTTTATTAATCAAATAACTTTTATACATTTATTTAGATTATTAAGTACTCTATTTATTAAACAAATAAAATAATAGAATAATATATATAATTACAACTAATAAAGTAAACAAATATCGTTTCAACTGAAATAACTAACCGATACAGTTATAACAACAAATAAAAAAAATCATATGGAATCATACTTATCTTCCTAATAGGAGAGAAGATCCTTTTAAGTGACCAAATCACAACTATTATTATTTTTAAACAAAATATTGCAAACGTGGAAATTGTAGACACATATCAATATGTCTTTACCTATAATTAATTAAAACAATCAATATTTCTAATTATCATACCATTACTTAAATTTGTCACTATTATCTGGATTTAGATATAGATTTTGGAATAACTAAATTTTATAAAATTATAAACTAATTTTTTGTGTTAATTTTTCACATGTTAATTTATAAAATATTTTAAATTAATAAAAATAAATTTACTTATTTATTAATTTTTATATGATACTGAAATAATTAATATCAATTTAAAAATTAACATTCTAAAGTAATATTTTAATCTTTTAATTTTATTTAAACGTAAACCTAAATCTATAGTAATAAATTCAAAATATTATTTAAATTAAAAATTCAATGAATATTAATTTAAATATAATATCAAAATTATTTTTATTATATAATGTAATTAATTAATATTTTAATTAAAATATTTCAACACTTACATTAAAGACTTCAAGGAAACAAAAGGGGACAAGAGACTATATTAAACTTCGAAGAAGAAAAGGCTCCAAAGAATACATCTTTTATACCTATGAAATGAGAAGCGTATAAGCCTTCGAGAACTAACAAAAAAAGACTCAAATATATTTAGGTGGCTACAAATAAATTTATTAAATATATTAAAAATTAAAAAAAAATGCAAATTGAGGACTTGCTAGTTCAGAAAGATTTGGACGTGGTTTTGGGTGACAAGTCAAAAAAGATGTCTGATGCAGAGTGGGAAGGTTTGGATCGGAAAGTTATTTCCGTTATCTGACTCTCTTACATTTTGAAGGAGAAGACAACGAAAGGTATCATAGAAGCATTGTCTAACATGTACGAGAAGTAATCTGCTGCAAACAAGGTGTTTCTGATTAGAGAATTGGTAAACACAAGGATGAAGGAAGATATTTCAGTTACTGAGCATATTAATAAGATAAATTCGATCTTAGCCAGACTTACGTCAATAGCCATTAAGTTCGATGATGAAGTTCAAGTTTTACTATTGATATCGTCATTACCTGACAGTTGGTCTGGAACAGTTACAACAGTTACCTGTTCAGTAGGACCCGATGGATTCACTTTTGAGAAGATTTGTGATCTCATTCTTGGCGAGGACGTCCGAAGAAGGAGTTCTGGGGAATCATCTAGTGAATTGCTATATGTCAAGACTCAAGATTGCTCAAGTGTAACATGTTGGAACTGCAAGGAGGTGAGACATTTCAGGAATTAATGCCCAAATGGTAAACAAGTCAACATTGCAGAAGACTCCGCGGACGAGAACCTTTTAGTCTGTTGCACAGATAGTAGTGTGGATTCCTGGGTCATGGATTCTGGTGCTTCATTTCATGCTACCCACAGTAGTGAAGCATTGCAAAATCTAGTTATTGGGGACTTTGGAATGGTAAGACTAGTGGACAACAAAACTCTTGATGTTAGGGGCATGGGTGACATAGTGTTGAAGACGCCAATCGGTTTCTGGACTTTGAAGGATGTCAGAGTTGTTCCAAGCTTGACGAAAAGTTTGATTTCTGTTAGGCAGTTGGACGAACTGGGACATGAAGTGAAGTTCGGAAATCAACAGTGGAAGGTCGTCAAGGGAAATCTTGTCATGGCCCGCGGAAGAAAGAGAGGTTCGTTGTATATGGTTGGATTATCGTCTGAGGGAGTGACCATCCCAATTCAGAAGATAAACAAAGTCTGGTTCACATAATCTCGTATGCAGAAGAGGGTTGTCTTTACAAGAGAGAAACTCAGAGCCACAGGTCAGATTCAGGATGAACGAGCATAGAAAGGTTCAGGTAAACCAGTTAGAGATACTTATGGCAGTGGGAGCACGGGTCGTGCTTCAACTGAGGTTCCTAGACGATAGTGGGTTAGAAGAACCAGTATTCCAACTGTTGAAACATCTCCAGAATATTTCTTGTTGAGTATGGAGTATGCTTGTTCTCAGGGTATTCCAGGATTCGACAGTTCTTGTAAGTGGGAGCCAATAGGAACAGAGAACAGGTCAGTGACTGACGTGTTGAAACTCAAGGGATTTTTAACGAAGTCTTCAAAATGATTAAGAAGACTGGTGACAACTAGAGGTGGAACATGGAGTTCTGTCGATAGATTACAGAAGTATATGTACATAGTTGAAGCACAAGTGAACATTGTTTCGTGACTTCAAGTGGGAGATTGTTGTGTATGAAGCCAGGACCAATTGGGTTGGGCTGACTAGACACCATATTTAATGAGTGGGCTTAATCATCATGTCCCCTTTTATAATTTCTATTTAAAGAAATTAGTGTACTTGTAATTGGTGTGCAAAAGGACAAAAATAAAACCTAATAATTGCCCGTGTGGATGCAGGTTGCAGTTGGCGACTGAACCACGTTAAATCCTGTGTTGTTTATTTTTTGCAGTTTTTTTTTATCAAAAAATAATTAATTGAATATAAAAGGGACACTTTAGGGGTGTCCCAACCCTTATACAAAAACCCCATCTTTTCCTCTTACACAAAAAACTAGAAGTAACCGTTTTACATTCACAACTTGTGCAGCTTTTCTTAGCAGTAACCACTATTTAAAGGTTTCAAAAAATTCAATCCCACCCACACTTACTTGTCATCCGCTTGGTCCATCAGACCTTGCCCAAAAGTCCATCTAATTATAGTGGCTTCATACCAATGCAGAAAAGGTTACATGGATACTTTGGTCCTTAGCTCAACAAGATTTTAAAGTCCTGCACCCACCCGTGCCTAGTCCCCAATTTCCAGCAGCCCTCCAATTAGACTTCCTATACTTGATACAGCCCCCACTTATCCATCCAAGCCTTACTCATATGCAAGTTTTACTCACATTGCAGGTTCAAACTAGTTTGCTACCTGCATAACCACCAGTATAGCATATATACTTGTTTGTTTATATCCACATCTCCGCCAAGTGGCTATCCAACATAAATTACATAAACATGTGACATTAGTGTCAAAAGTTTGATGCGCATGACATCTCCCTTTCCATCTTCTTTCCAATTAACCATTATCCTTCACATACTCTGCCCTTTGATCCCTCTTCCAAATCAGAACCAGCAACAACATGCTTAGAAGACCTTTGCAGTACACCAGTAAAGTCTTCCAGATAGTGCCTTGTGCTTTGTGTAAAAAACCTCAAAAATATTTGTTTCAATGTCAGCTTCTTGCACCAAGACAACACCAAGCACCACATCTACTTTCCATTTTACTTCCTCCACCCTCCTTTACTTGCCTAGCAGATTCTACAACTCTCCTACAATACTAGTGTTGTGCATCATTTGTATTACCAAAAAAATACATCACTAGAGGAACCCCTAAAACCTTCACCTACCTGCAGCTTTACAAAACAACACCCCAACAAATCCACCCTAACAAACCCTGCATCACCTTACTCTGTTCCGCTTGGTGTCCTCTAACCTGTTTTCATACCATCACAACAATTTCCTGCTTAGCTTCATATAAGTTCTTCCTAACTTCATCTGTATATTAGGTACCATGCTGCTGATTTTTATTCAACATTCTATAGTAGGAGCAATCCTTCAATCATAGGTGATATATTAGGCACACACTAATAAGTCCACAAAATAGCTACCTTGTATCCAAGGCACCCACAAACCACCAGCGTCAACCTTTTACTTGTAGCTTTTAATACATATTAAAGGGTTCAACATTCAATCTACAAAGGAGTAGCTAAAAGAATGACCTCTATGCTTTAACCACAACCAAGTCTTGAGCTGGACCATCCGAAAAATCTCCTCCACATCTACTACTCCTTGATTAAAAACAATGGAATTCCTTTGCTCCCAAATACATGTCACTATAGTTGTCCATACCCCTTTCTATAAGAGATTTTGTCTACTGCTGAGTTGGGGTAAGTAGAAACTTTCAAAGTGAGTTAAGATAGCTTTATGTTGTACAAACATAATGCCTATCCATCTAAAACATAATGACCACACCCTATGAGCAACAACACATTTTGCAGTTGATTTGTGATTATGTGTGTTGCTTCCGCGTGCGTTTTCCCATCACAGTTGCCCAATCCACAAATACTGAGAGTTGCGTTGATGGCAATGCCGAAGGGAATATCAATGGGAATAACGGTGATGTTAGCTATTACGGGAGATTCAAGCAAACATCAGCATGAACTCCCATCCCCTGAAGGGTGTTGTAGCAGGATGAGGATGAGCCCACTATAAGACTCGAATTCAACAAACCAGAACATGCACTCAACCCAACCATATTCATAGGACATGTTTGAGAGGTGACGATTGAGAGTGATAGGAGATTGAGAGAGAGGAATAAGGCAACATAACCACTACCCTTCCAACCCATTTCACTCAACAAACCTAACTCCTGTCACAACACTTTCTTACACTTTTCTATGTATATCGATTCTCAATCATCAACAACTCAATCACCACGGGCTACTTATAGCCCTAAAACTTCTGGATCTTCATTTTGTTTTAACTTCAGAAAATTAGACAACCATTCCCATTAATTATAACAAAGATATACTTTTTTATCATTTAAAAAATCCAATAGTATATATACATAGAGAGGTGTAGTTTTGGATTCCTTTGAGATCTTTTCTTTGTAATAGTTGAAGGTTTGGTCTTTGATCACTTTTAAATATTTTTCTGTTTTTTTTTTCTAATTGGTAGTTTGATCATTTGGTTTGTCTTTCTTCGCTTTAGTATGTTTCACAATAGAAATTTTTTAGCATGATTGTATATAGAGTAGTTCTCTCGAAAGTTTAATATTGTTAGAATGTTTTCTTTATATGGGATGAAACATTCTTTTAATGGTTGATATTTATATATTGTTTATTGTTAATAAAAAAAATGTATATATATATATATATATATTATTATAA
>Ga0123341_1006593_pt1 | contig 10501 bp, 6 predicted proteins | sample Turbeapinknodule_FD_89959 | JGI IMG/M metagenome (GOLD analysis project Ga0123341, IMG submission 89959) | Root nodule microbial communities of legume samples collected from Mexico - Turtle bean Mexico pink nodule | ecosystem: Host-associated > Plants > Roots > Nodule | place: Mexico: Nepantla...
ATATATATATATATATATATACGTAGCTATTATTCTCTATATACATTTTTTTTTAAATATATTTTCGATGTAGGTAATTCAACTTGTTTTAAATGAAAGTAATTATAGAACATTATTCACTTGATTCCATGTAAAATAAAAAATAGACTAAAGAATTACATCAAATAACAAATTAGTAAGAAATACATCAAATAACAAAAAAAAGTGCATAAAACGCGCAAATAATTTATTTTGATGAATAAAGTGAGAAGAAATGCATCAAATAACATAACACCGCTGTTAAAATATTAATTGAGGTACGTATTAAAAAACACACAATTTTAATTATGCTTTTCACAAATAAATTCGGTAAAGAGTAGGTTTTGAATTATCATTATTATTTTAATATCTGACATTCAGGTCACTTTATTTCAAGCTTTTAAATTAAAAATAATTATTTTAATCTTCTTAGAGTTACTCTCTTAAATTTTTGTTTTCTAATTTTTTTTCTCAAATATTATTTTACCAATAAACCATTTCCAGTGTTTGTTCTCAGATACCATATTAAATTTGAGGTTTAGATTTTATAAACATAAGTCTCCTAGAAGTATGAAAATAGGAAAATATAAGCCGTAGGAATGAAAATATTTAAATATGTAGCTATATTAATTTTATAAGTTGTGAGAAAATAAAATAAATTAGTTATAAAAATATAAATCTTATGAAACCTCATAATTCAAGCAAGGTTTGTAAAATTATCTTAAAATTAATATAATATGATAGTGAGAGTAAAATAAAATCTCTTGAAAAGTTCATATAATGCATTTGTATTTGAATACTCTTATGTGTTTTGGTTTTCAAATTAAAATTAACTATCTAATCTCGTAACTTCATTTTTGTCTACTTTGATCCCAAAAGATGACACAATAACAAATGTTGGAAAGTGGTTTGTGAAAGTTTAAAACTCTTAAATTTGAATTTGTAATTTATAATTGACATTTTTTACCATACCAACTAATATGTACAATATATACCAACAAATATTTTCTATTTATAATTTGTATAAGGGGTGCTTCTTTTATAGTGTAATTTAGAACTTAATTTATTATAACTAGTGTTACCGATACAGTTGTTTAAATCATTTTAAAAATTGAAAAAAGTCATTAAAAAGTTAAGGAACATCAACACGTAAGGAACCTTCACCTTCAATGTTACTTTTTGTCAAATTCGCTTAAATTAAGAATTCACAAATAAAAACAGAAATTGAACCTTCATCCTTGAAGACCCTGTCTTATAAAAGTTATAACGCCATAAAAACTGCACATCAAGACTTAATTTTAATGCTTCTAGATACCTAGAAGAACAAACACTTGTTTATATAGTTTTGAAAGAACTGACAAATTTTAAAGTCTATAGTTGAAGGATGTAATTGAAGAGGTTCATAAGTTAAATGAGCTTGAAATTTAATTGAATATAACAAATATTATATATTATAGATAAATGAAATATGTGTTTTTAATGTGCTACTACTTAAGAAGTCAATAAATAAAGAGTTTTTATAAAAAAATATATTAGGAATACATGCAACACACATAATAAAAAATAAAAATAAAAATTATTTTTAACAAGATATATCATATAAAACAAGTCCTGTTTTAATTAAGTTGATATTCTTTCATAATAACTGTCTCTTTACACAATTAACAACCAGTAATTTATAGATAAGGAATCAAATCTATGCTTCCTAATAATCTAACACATAAAGGAAGAATTGGCACACTTTAATTTTAACATGTTGAGTCGTTTCACGAGTGTATTAGATTTTTAGAAGTTCAAACTTTTTAATTCAAATTGACTTTGTGTCCTTTATTGCAACGTCATCTTTTATGCATTTAGAGAAGACAACAATCTCTCTATATAAGCGCACACGATACATTAGTAGTCTATACATATTCATAAAAAATTCTAATAACAAATTAAGTGAAAACCTATTATACCAATGAAATGGTTTTTTATAAAAAAATTATTAAATTAGCCAACTTATCAGCAAACACATTTTCTTAACGAAAAATATGAGTAACTTTAAACTTGACTTTCTCACAGTAATTAAGACAAGTATTTCATCGATTACGAAACATCCACAAAACATTAGTCCTAGCAATAAATGCAGTATAAATCAAACACATTCAAGTCAGACATTAGTAAATCTCATCTTTTGAACTTATCCGTAGCATCATCTTATTCTTTTGTCTCTCATTTTTTTTATTAAACCAATTTAAATAAATAAAGTCTTGAAATTTATAATATTTTTTTTAAAAAAAATTGTTTTTTATATAAAATATCTATTTGTTAAGGAATGATTTTTGTCCAAAAAATCTAACTAGTCCTTTAATGAATTTTTTTGTATTTTTTACTTCTATTTTTACTTAGTTATTCGTTTAATTTGTAATACTAAGATTATGAATAAATTATCTTTTCTTTATATTTTATTTTAAAAATGTTTTGAATGTTGAACTATTAAATTTAATATCCAATCCTATATTTAAACATTATTATTTCTAAACGGGAAATGTATTGGTAGTTATTTTTTTTTTACTTGAGTGATGATTTTACATCAATGATATAATAGTTGAATAACTTTTGGTTATGTTGTGTAAAAAGTTGTGATTTTTCAATTATAAATATAGAACTAACTAAATAAAAGACAAATACTAAATGTTGTAATTTAAAAGATCTTCAAAACCTTTGCCTATAACAGAAACTATATGAAAAAAAACTTATATTAAAAACATACCCATATTATGTAATATTTTAATTTATTGAAGTGCCATTCAATCTCTTATTCTATTTTTGTCTATCTAACTTTCAATGCCACCCACTTCTCTTATTAGTTTTTAACATTTATTAGCCATTTAACGTGTTTTAAACATTTTAAATACTGTTACTCACATATTCTCAATTTTAAATGTTTGTATTATTTTTTATGAACTTTTCAAAAATTTGTTTATAATTTTGAAAATAGACATAGACATATAATTTTGAAAATATAAATTTAATAATAAGAATAAAGAAAAGCATAGAAACTAGAATTTAATTTACCCAACATTATTATTAAGTTTTGCGAATCTGTAGAAAAGGTTTTTATTCCGAACTAGTTGCAAGCAACTTCGAAATATGTCACGCTATCACATTAACGTGTCGAGATTCGACTGGTCCCACCAAAAAGACCAATAACGTCTTCGAAACAGACTAAGATATTCTACAGTTACATTTTAAACCGCACAAATGTTAACCACTTCAAACTTTAATGTTTAATATTAAAACAAAAAATGAGATTTACATTTAAAAATTATCCACCGTCGATCTATAATTGCATTGCATGAAGTTCAGTGAATGACTGCAGGGATTTAAATCCGAATCGGTACACTTTAGTCTCAAATTCGTATTCCTTGACTCCAATAGAAAATCGCCATGTCATCCAAATACAGTACAACCGTTTAATCCTGTGGTGAGCCTGCCCGCAGGTGATCCTGCCACAGTGCCAGGCTGTGACGAGCTAGAATCCAACGCGAAGAGAGATATTCGTTGATGCCTTTGAAAATGAACGGTTAAGATTCCCTCTCGCACACTTCCTAAACTCGTAATAACACAACGCGCCTTCTTCTCCTTCCCTAGCCCTTTCCATTGCTCTACGTGGAGAAGGGTACGTTGCGGTGCTGCGTGCATACAGCGTTCCTCTCCGGTTAGGTTCGATTCCGATCTCACCGCATTGTCTTCTGCTTCTAGGTTTGTTTTCTCGATTCACGTTGGTTTCTGGATCTGGAGTTGATTTAATGGTTTCGTTTCAGCATTGCTAAGTAAATGCGTATTTTTAGAGTTATCGTGTGCTATTTGCTAGATATGAATTTCAAGTGTGCTTGGTTATGTTTATAATGCCTTTTGAGGTTTCCGTCGCTTGAATTTGCTACTCAATTGGATTCATACTTTCGTAGATACATGTTAATTTGTTGGCATTGTTAATGTCTGCTGATTATTGTTCAATTCCGCTTTGTATTGTACAAAACGTGGCAGTTTTGGAAATTTGCCTTTGTTCTACGGCTATCCGCGTATATTTTGGGAAATGATAATTGTTGGGGAATGTAAAATGTTTATTACTTTTTTTTACTTCTTGTTTTTTCTTGTTTTAGTTCGTAGAATATAAATCTTGGCTGTATTTGTGCATGTGAAATTATTGCTTATTTTTTCTTTGACGTTGATGCTCCGTTGTTTTGCATGATCCTAGTTGGCTGAAAACGACGCTGGTCGTTTCTGGTAGCTATAGGGGTGTTGTATGGGTCTTTTTTATTTTATAAAAGAAGGTGCGGCTTATCATTGTGTTGATAGTTTGCAGCGTGAAATAGTCATTAGAGAAACGACCACGCAAGCTTTGGCCTGAAGCAATGATAACTAGAACCTTTGTGCAATATAAGTCTACAAGACTGTGACCAATTAAGGCTATTAAAAACGAATTGTATCTTTGTTCTTTTTGGCAACTCGCCTTCCTAGCTTGTTCCCTACTATAAAGGTTAAAATCAATGTCGTCAGGAAGGTAAAAAAACCAATACTTACGAAGTTTCCTGACCCCATATGACCTGTTGTGAGCGGTGCATGTTATGGTTTTATACACGACGTTGTTGTTTTTTATCATTAAACTTACACCCATTTAGGTCTTAACATTTTTCATTTTGGTCTTTGAACTCAGTTCCAGGATGGTTGTGCAGAACTTTGAAGTTGATTTGAACAAGGCCCTTGTTTTCCAGGTAAAGGCAAAACCCCTTCTAGTCTTCTTTCAAACGTGTTCTCCATACTCCGTCTTCGACTAGTTTTCAGTTTTCATATAGGCCCTGTTTGTGTTTATGTATACCAAGTAATCTCCTGTTGAATCTTGCTGAATTCTCCATGTTTTAAAGGTGGGACATCTTGGGGAAGCTTATGAAGAGTGGGTGCACCAGCCCATTGTTTGCAAGGAAGGCCCTCGTTTCTTTGAAAATGAAATTCTGGAGGTATGCCACTTAACTACAGACAAAACTACAACAGCCAAGCCTGGCCTTACAAAGAGAGTTTGGCTAGATTGACTAATTGATGCCATTGACTTTATCTAAAACCAAGGTTGTAGTAAAACAATTTAGAGCAAGGTTCTTTTCAATTGTTTCTCCTAGCTACCCTTCCTTTTTAATTTGACCATCTTCCACTTCATGTTCCTTTTGTCACGAATCTTCAATTGATTTTCTTCTTTCATGATTAAATTTTATCGGGTGAGTTTCAGTCATTTTGTTATGAGTAGTTGCTAATCTGAGTTTCTTGGTGACTATCCACTCTTAATCTTGTTTTTCATTTCTTTTATGTCTACTTTTCAGCTCATTCATTCACCTCAACATTCCCATCACTTGAGTTATGTTTTACTTTTGTTAATGCTTAATGCTCTACATTTACTAGCATGACAATTGCTGTTTTCATAGTTTTTTCGACATTGATTGTTGTGAAACTATAGGAATGAGAGAGACATTAAGCATAAACCATTTATTGTATAATAGCGATCAATTTTACCATCAGTTCTTGTTTTAAGAATCTACAACCACTAACAATTGATTTGCCAACTGGAAGAGGAATCAACTCCCAACTACCACTACTTTGAAGGGCACCTATATCATTAATCATATCTTGTTGCCACAATACTTCACTTGGAGACTCATGAATAGGAATAGAAGATAATGAGAACAAATAAGTAAATGTATGGTGGAAAGTTGATGATAACTAAGTTTGTATAGTGGGAAGAAAGGCTATGGGTAGATCGTGTGCTTTTTCTAATAGGAATAGCCCATTCATTTTCAGAGGAGACCGGACCCAGTATGGGAGATAGTGTTGAGGAAGGATCAGACATGACCTCCACTATATCATTATCCATCGAAGATTGTTTGGTTCCGTAGTGAGATTTCAATACGTCGTAAACAATGTTGATACACATGAAGAGGTGTCGGGGAAGCATCTCGAGGTATTCTTTGGTGGTGATGAAGGAAGATCGATATTGTGGGAAAGTAATTACATATGTCATAAGTAGAAGGAACATTTGTATAGTATAGAACATACTCAAAGAAAGAGATGTTGATAGACACTAAATATCGGTTAAGATAAGGAGAGAAACATGAATACCTTTTTTTGAGAATGATGATGTCATATAAAGGCACATTTGAACACAACCAATTAAGAATTTTATCTTGACTAGGTGTGAGGTTATGTACCAAAAACATGTGGAGGAAAACTACATGGATAGGAATGAGGAAAAAGGATGGTGAAATACTTGATCATTAAGGAAAGATGATTTTCGGTTAATGAGATAATATGCAGTAATAGACAACATCCCACCAAAAACAGTGAGGAAGATGACTATGAAGTATTCGAGTAGTTTCAATAAGATGTTTGTTTTGTGTTGTGTTTGACTACATTTTGTTGAATAGTATGAGAAGACAAAATTTGATTAATAATACCATTAGATGCCATGAACAACTGAAATTGGTGAGATGGATAATCACGGACATTGTCACTACGAAGGATATACCAAATTGAGTTTTGATTTCATTAAAAAAAATTGAATCGTAGAAATACTTTGATCGATTCTCCATTAACCAAATCCAAGTACATATAGAGTAATTATCAATAAAGGTAAACATATTTAAAATCAGAAGGAGTAACCGTACGGGAATGACTCCAGATATCGAAGTGAACTAAAAAAAGGAAGTGATGAAACTTGTTTATTATGACTATAATGAAAATATTGTCGAATATGTTTTTCTAACTACATCACACATACTTTAAACTAGTCAAATGAACTTGACACCATCTTCTGCACTTTTGTCCACCCGAGATATCATAATTGTGCTTCATCAGAGATACCGTCAATGCACATACTGATGGTGATGGAGAGAACAAGTGAAGGCCATGTGACTCACATTTAATGTTAATTATACTGCCTATATGTGATCCTGCATCGTACATTATTTTAGTAAAGGTAAAGGTCATGAGATTGGATCTATCGAGTGACAGTAATTAGTGGAGTAGTTAGGGGCATAAAGAACGAGAGTCACCAAGAAGGAATGTGAGGGGTTGGGTACAACCAACACTGTAAGTTTGTGTTTGTGAAATCATTGTCATCAACAATTATAAATGGCAAAAATACGGTAGAAGTAAAGGGGGAGAAAAGAGAGTGGTTACTGGATATATGATCGGTTGTACCAAAGTCAAAGACTGAAGGTCCAAGAAAAGGAGATTGAGAATAGGTATGAGTGAGGTGTGAATAATGGATTTAATAACATTACATAATTGAGCATTAATCTTTATTCATTTTTCCTGTTATTCTGTTGGAACGGATTCAATATTGTAGCGAGATAAGATTCGTAATCCAACCCACTTAACCATAATATGATTTTGTGGAGGCCCAAGTTGAATAGTTAAACCTGTTCATCTTCTCAATACTAACATTAAGATTAGAAAAAATGGGAGGATTTGTTCTGGATGTTGATGAGGGCGCCTGGAAGACATTGTTTCGTTGGAGTATGGAAAAAGATACTAAAATAACCTAAGAAGAGAGAAAAGTAGATCAGACCACTAAACGAACTTTGATGGAGCAGCCACCATGTGTTTAGTGTGCATGGAGGAGCGACTTGGGCAGAAGGCCACAGGTGTTGTCACACGTGCCATCACGCTTCAGTTGGAATTGCGGTGGAACAGGAGACAAGATGCCTGTGTTTGGTGGATCGTTGGATAGAGGCATGACGCGATCCCGACCCTGTGTCCGTTGGAGCAAATGGTGGTCGCGTGAAACTTGTTGGAAAACTCGCTGACACCTGAAGAAAGGTTTGCAAAATACAAAATAATTCTCCAGACAATAGGTCCACTGAACCAACGCGATTTTTGAACCTAGCTCTAGATACTTTGTTAAATTATATAGGAAAGACATGGAGCTAAAACTGTGAGTTTATGAGACAACATGAATTACTTTGTAGTGAAAAAACGAAATCTATATAATAAATAAAAATGATTTAGTATTCTCTAACGATAAAGATATAATCAGATGAAATAAAAGTATTCCTCATAATATATATATATCTATAATCCATATTATATTTTTTTATTAGATAGATCTGCTACATATTTCTATAACTATAATTATAACAATTGTGATTATGATATCTCTTTCAATTCTCTTCCGGTTCAGGATTTAAAATTTATGTTCTGGTAATGTATTGAAAATTTTCATGTGATCTTGAGTTGTTACTACTTGGAACAGTTCTTGACGCGCACAGTCTGGTGGGCAATACCAGTCATTTGGCTGCCAGTTGTTTGCTACTTTGTGTATAGCTCAGTACTAATGGGTCTCAGTTGTCCTCATTTGGCTCTAATGGTGGTTGCTGGCATTTTTGTTTGGACATTCCTTGAATACTCATTGCACCGTTTTCTTTTTCACATCAAAACAAAGACCTACTGGTTAGATCACTTTCTTTGCCTTTCCTTTCCTTAGTGTGAAATAACATTTTAATTTTTGCTTGTAATTGTGTTTAACTATATCTATTTTGATTTTTTTTTGTTAGAATAACACTAAAAGTTTATTTGCTTTTTATTTTGGGGGTATGGAATGCTGCTTTAGGGGAAATACCTTGCATTATCTACTCCATGGCTGCCACCATAAGCACCCCATGGATGGCTTGAGACTCGTTTTCCCCCCTGCTGCAACTGCTATATTATTGATGCCGGTATCTCTTCTCTGACATACTATTTAAATCATTTTCCCATACTTATTTGGTTGGAAGGGAATTGTGGGATTTAAATTTTCAGCCAAAGTTTTACATTTTGTCATGCGTGCTTCCCATAATTGAAAAGACCAAAAGAGTACCTTTCATATTTTTTCTTGTTTCCCATGCTATCTAAATCTCTCTTTTAAGTAGTTAAGTGTGACATTGATTTTTTCTTGTATAAACTGGTCAAATACTATTGATGAATTAGTTGTAGACAACTGTATATCTCTATATATTGTTACTGTTACGCTATATGTCATATTGAATGTAATAGTTTTGATGGAAAATCACCTATAAGACAAACATTAGATTAAGTGAAACTGTTTCAGGTATGAGAGGGAAATACAAGAGATGTTGATTGGATTTTCGTTATGTTTGAATATATCTTTTAATAGTGCAGCGACGTTTATAACTTTATTTTATGATAGTAATTTCAGATATGTCAATATTCAATGTTGCTAAACATATTTTCTGCCCATATGGTTCAAGGTTTCATGAAGTGATGTTATTGTTTTTGTATGCTGTGTCCAGTTCTGGAACGTAGTGAAGCTCATGGCAACCCCTTCAACAGCGCCTGCTTTATTTGGTGGCGGTTTATTGGGTTATGTAATGTATGATTGCACCCATTATTACTTGCACCATGGTCAGCCAAAGACTGAAGTACCCCGAAATCTCAAGGTTAAAAGATGACGATTGCTTCAAGATGCATTGCTTTGATATAATCATCTTGTTTTTTCAAGTTAAATAAACATTTTTTTTGTTTTTTCTGCAGAAATATCACTTGAATCATCACTTTCGGATCCAGGATAAAGGCTTTGGAATCACTTCATCACTATGGGATAAAGTTTTTGGAACACTTCCTCCGTCAAAAATGGATGTCAAAAGTATGTAAATTACTGTCAAGGATAGCATATATTCGTTAAATAATAGCAAATTCCGGAAATCTTGCTTTTATTTATCTTAATTTATTTGACCCCACAATCATTGATGTTTTTTGGGTGTATCGTTTGTCAATTTTGTGGTGTCAGTTCTAGAAGTAAACATTTTGTATAAATTGATTTCTTGTATCAGATTGATTTATGATGGAAAGTTCCTTTCTGCTGTAGATATCTATTGCCATAGTGTTAGCTTTGAGATTTAAGCCCTAAGGTTGACTATTAGTGTTTTATACCATGAAAGTATTACAGATTGTATAATTTCATATTCACAAACAAAATAAAAAAAATACACAACAAAATAGTGCAAAACAAAGAACTTATCTCAACCTTCACCAACATCAACAACCTCAATAAACCAACATCACTACAAAAGAAACAAGCCACGCATATAACAAAAACCTTAACATTTATGGAATTATAAAAATATATGGAGTTGGGAGAAACATTGGAGGTGCAGGGAGAAGCCGCCTACATTTCATGCTATCGTGATGTTGATGGAAGCCCAATCATGCCAATGGGCCTACACCTCTTTCTAATCACTTTTAAAGCTTTACGCACATATTTCATATATAAACACTTCAAATGAGTTGAGTCTGCACAATATAACACTTTTTTAGATTTTGTAATAATAGTAAATAAAATACATCTAACTTTTCCATGAAAATAAACACATATTTTGGACTCATCATAAACAAATTTCTTTCCCTTATATTCATGATCAACCTCTTTTATTTATTTATTTATTTATTTATTATC
>Ga0123341_1006596_pt1 | contig 10500 bp, 11 predicted proteins | sample Turbeapinknodule_FD_89959 | JGI IMG/M metagenome (GOLD analysis project Ga0123341, IMG submission 89959) | Root nodule microbial communities of legume samples collected from Mexico - Turtle bean Mexico pink nodule | ecosystem: Host-associated > Plants > Roots > Nodule | place: Mexico: Nepantla...
ATAACTAATATGAGAAATACATTTTAGATAGTTTGAATAAAGAATTAATCGAATTAATCTTAAAACATATATTTTTATATATTCTTCTAGAATTATTCGAATAGATCTATAGAAAAAAATAATATGAATTTCTTTAGAAATGTAGTAAATAGATGTCTAAATTTACAATAGAAAACCCTAATTAAAAGTTTATTTTTCCAATGGTTCTAAGTATTGTCGAGGTAGAAAATTTACAGTAATTTTGTAATTTAAATAGTGTATTCATATTTTTGTTCTGATTTGATAAACTCCACCCACCCTTCACTTTTCTTTTAATTCAAATTTGTTTTTTATAATTTATTTTCGTGCAAGAAAAGAAAAAAAAAGCACAAAAAGTTAGAAAAAAAAAGACTTGGAGTAACAAGCAAGAAGTTTCTCATTTCCGGTTCGAGCCGAAAATAAAAATCTAACCAGACCGGACCGGGTCTCTAACGCGCCGCCATTCCCCAAATCATAACTCTCGAAACAGCGTCGTTCGTTCATCTGCAACTCTCTGATTGTTCCTTTCTCTCTGAAACCCAAACCCTAACCCTAACCTCCACCGTCTGGAAGCCTCTCCAATGGCGTACCAGACCCCCGATCGAGATTCAGGATCCGATCCAAAGACTCCAACGCGTCTCTATAACCCCTACAAGGACCTTGAAGTCCCCATTCGCAACCTCTACCAGCTACCAACCTCCCCCGAGTATCTCTTCGTCGAGGAGGCTCGCCGCAAGCGTCGATCCTGGGGCGAGAACCTCACCTTCTACACCGGATGTGGCTACCTCGCCGGCGCCGTCGGCGGTGCCGGTTTCGGCCTCGTCGAAGGGGTAAAGTCCTTCGAGACCGGTGACACCGCCAAGCTCCGCATCAACCGCGTCCTCAACTCCTCCGGTCATGCCGGGCGCTCCTGGGGCAACCGCCTCGGCGTCATTGGCCTGCTCTACGCCGGCATCGAGAGCGGGATCGTGGCGGCGAGGGACACCGACGACGTCTGGAACAGCGTCGCGGCGGGACTCGGCACTGGCGCGCTGTATCGCGCCGCGAGAGGGGTGCGGTCGGCGGCGGTGGCGGGAGCCGTTGGCGGCGTCGTGGTTGGAGTTGCTGTCACGGCGAAGCAGGCGTTGAAACGCTACGTGCCTATATGAGAACGACGCATTTTGTGAGCACTTAATTTTTCTTCCTTTATTGGGGTTACTATCAATTTTGAGCGATTGTTGGGGTATAAGCATTGTTATACCAGCATGTGGCAGTGTTTGCCGTTGCAAACAATTGGTTTTACTGTTATGCATATTTTTTTCAGCTTGATAATGGCTAACCTTTCTAATGTAATTTGTCGAATCACCATGCATGAATAATTAGGACGGCTTTAATGCTGGATATATAGTATCAGAAATATCGTTCTTCTGTAGTGAATGCAATTGGAAGATTGTGTAATGGGCGTCGCAAAAAGATTTTGTGGTACATGATTTGATAGAAGTACTGGTTAGTTAATATTTGTGCTGAAAGAATCCCGCGTCATATGTGTGTTCTTATGATTAATGAATTCAGAGGATATACATTTTTGACTCTAATAAGATCTGTGATATTAGAGCAATGAATTGGGTGCCAATTTTTAGCATAAAGTATGTATCATCTGGTGATTTCAGGTAGAATATCAGTGGAGATGTTCTGTTTAATAAGTTTGGTATGCTTGTTTTTATGCCCTCCTATCTCTTTATATCTTGAGATACTAGCAAGTGTGTTTTGTTCAATCTTATTTATATGATTATGTAATAGCTAATAGTGTATTGTCGATAACTATCATGCCATTTATTCAGCTAATAATTTTATTTAGTTGAAAGGAGACATTTGTGCTCTATACGAGTTAACAAAACATATGCTGATCTACTATGGTTTGACTGCATATTATCTGATGGAGCTATTTCATTGATAAACCACTATTAGTGTCTGCAAGGAACTTTTTTCCCGTTAAAAGAATGTTTGCAAAAGTAATTAGTGTTTTGACGGAATTCAGTTGACAGTAGATGCGATGTGGATTCTGTTCTTGTCATGTTAGAACTTCTAATTTGGTAATGTAGCCTTACACTTTTGATGCAATAAGCTCATAAACAAGCTAGAACACTATTAGCCACCTCAATCTCTTACCTCTTAATTGATGCTATTAATTTTGCTCAAACCATAGCAATAAAAATATTCATTGAGCTTTTCTGTGTACAAATTTCCCATCATGGCTTCATGCTTGTCTTGCTAGGTGTTGTTTAGGGCTAGAATTGACTGAAGAAAAGTTTCTGAGCTATATTTATGTTGTTTGGTTTTCTATACAAGGGGATTGGTTTTCTATAGAAGGGGTATATATTGCCAATTAGCACCGAGGGATTTCCCCCCTTCTTTTTTTTCCTTCTGTGGTGTTTTTGTGCAACTCTAGTTTCTTATGTATCCTTCTGAAAGATTGTGATATTTGGTTTCTCCAACATAATAGAAGTCTTAACTTAGAAATTTACTAGTGTCAGCCTAGTCGGGGTGGGGTTAGGTAGTTTTCATGGTGTTCTAACTTTCTAGGTTTGAAGTTTAAACCCAATGTTGCTGTTTTTTCTCAAACATACACAAAAAAAAACTTTTTACATGACCCTAGAGATCTTGAGCTCCCAAAAATACAGTTGTTATTCTTTTGCATATGAACGCATTTTTTACCGAAATTATATTTCTACTTTTGTTTAGTAACTTGTTTCCTTTTGGGATTGGACTTTTTCTACTCAGTGAATGAACAGAAAGCGTGGAGGAGGGTGTTTATACAGTCATTCTTCTTTTCGTTAATAAATTAAGCTCAACATTGGTTGATTATTCTGAACTTCATTTTTTATACTGAAGTTATTTTTATGCTTTGACACTCCATTTCCTTTATAAGTAGAGCTCAATTAGTTGATTATTATTACAGTATAATTGGTGGGACTAATTCTACTTATTGAGAAAAAGGCTTTGATGGTTTCTCCGTTCAGTAGAAAGGCTCATAACATGATGAATGGTATTCGTAAGCTTTGGTTTTGTTCATGTGGTCCTTGGATGCATTCAATTTGACCCCCAGAAAATGGGACAAATTTCATTTCGAATGAGATTGTTTGGTATTAGTGTCCGTAGAACTAAACTGAAGTTAAACATTTTGGGTTGTCTGAATGGAAGAAAACAACATGAAGAATGAGGACAAGAGAGAAGAAACTATGGCCGTATAAATGCCAACTATGCTTTTGTTGGGACAAGGACCCATCACAGTGAAAATTTGCACTTGATCTTCTTGTTTTCACCTGAAAACAGTGTGTAAAAAAAAAACTCTTGGCGTTCTGCTTTAGCTGCTCAGCAAGATTTTTTTGTTCTTAATGAGTTTGATTTTAAGAAACCCATTTTTTAAATAAATTTACTAATTAAAGAAAAGTTTATTGTATAAAAAATAATTCCTTCAAAATAGAAATCATTTTTTTTAATTAAAATTAAACATATCTTCTAGTAAAATTTATTTGACATATAATTGAATATAAAAATGTGAGTTTGTTAAAGTTTATGTACTACCGGGCAATTTTGACTAGTTAACCACCTAACCTTGGTGAGAAGGTCACATGATGACACGTGATTGATCGTGGTGACGAGGCATGGGTTGATTAAGTCAGCAGGGTTAATTCATAACTAAGAGTTGTTTAATGCAATCTTAAATATGAATCAACTTTTTAATCTGGTCCACCAATGAAAGTACATTAAGGTAATATAAATAGCGTGCATTCTAAGGAGAAAGGTACGTCATTATTTATCGTATTCTGACACTTGAGTGTTACTAAGGAGAAAGGTACGTCATTATCTACCGTATTTTGACACTTGAGTGTTATTCTTGATTGACTTGAGTGTGGGAGTGTCTTTTGTGCCTTCTGTAGGTACTATTCCTGTCTGTGGAACATGACGACCGAGAGAAGGAAAGTGAAGTAGGAAGCTTGGAGAGCGAGTAACCGAAGGTAGAGGCAAAGAGAATCTTTCTTTAGCTCCCAAATCCGTTGGAAACAGTTTATTATCATTAGAATAGAATTGAAGTTAAGTTTCTTAAAATAAGTTTTTTAAAAGTAATAACAAAAATACTGTGAAAATAAAATGATTTAAGAACTCTTATAAGGAATTCCTACAAAAGATTTTAACCATTCGGCTCCAATTATTCCTGCCAGCTGCTCTTATAAACGGAAAACACCTTTGTACTCACCAATAAAAAAAAGCACTTAATAATCAATATACTAATACTTTAATTATATTTTTCAATTTTAATTTAAAATATTAATATATGCTATTACATTATTAAAATTGATTCAAAGTGAGTGTTTTTAAAGAATGTTAAAAAGTATAATTTTTTTTTCAAGGAAAAATAGAGGGACAAAAGAACCCTCCATCTCATCGCCAGGCTTTTTGTTTATGAAGAACACTAAACATTTATTAAAGAGCAACAGAAAAATGATGCAGAGTATTTCTTGGGCTTTTCTTCTTTTAAGTAATGGCCCAATTTTAGTTTTACTACTGCTCATTCTTTTTTATGAACCTATTTCTTTTAAACAAGTTTTTACTAATCCAGATTGGTTTCATGCCATTGCAAATCGAGTATGATGCCATGCTGCAAATATACATGCTCTCTTACTCCTCTTCCTGCTTATGCAACAATGTTGCAAATGGGTTTTTAAAACCAAGTTTTGTAGTAAAACCAACAACAATTTTTGTTCTCACCCAAGTTATTTTTTCATAATGACCATTGATACATCTCTTTGGCAACTTGGAACAAACAGTTTATGTACATCAACCACTGACACTTGAATGCAAGTTAAAGAAAGTGATCTACAAAATTATATATCTTTTTAATATACATCAAAATTTACTTTAAGACTCTTAAAATTTATTATGCTATCATATCGAATCACCAATAAATATAATGTCATATACTATATATTTATGTCTTTATGAGATAATTTTACATTTATGTAATTTAGTATGAGAGATAAGGTGTTGAAAATCTCAGATTAAACTAATTTATAATATAAAAGTAAAGACAATTTTATCTCATAAGTTTGCTTAAAAGATTAATTAATTAGACTTAATACAACTCATTTCTATATAAAAATAAATAAAACTTTATACCTTCGAAATTGTTCCGTATAATAATTCATATTTCTAATAACTTTTGTGTGTTTTTATTCACATATTTTTATTTTTTTGTAAAGACGCAATCAAAATTAACATGTAAATAGGGCTAATTTGAAAGTAAAAGATAACTATTAAAAACCTGAATAAAATATTACAAGTTAGGTATAAAAGATATTAAAAAGCTTAGAAATAAAAAATTTAACATAAATGAAAGATGAAAAATTACTTAACTTAGTTTAATCATGCATCTAAAATTATGCTTAAGAATTTAAAGCCAATATCAAAATCAATTTACAGACACAAGAATCAAGAAGTTGGAGAAATCACATTATTACAAGAGCTTTGTAGAAGATAAACAACTAATTAAACACATTAATAGGTCATCATTTTAAAACTAAAGATTAAACTGATAAAAACAAAAAATAAAGTTATATATTGCTATAAATTCATTTGGGATGTGTCACCTTTGAAAGCTTTCCCAATTTGACACTTGCCCTTCACGTCAAACGAACCACATGCACACTCATACTCTGTGTTCATGCATGGTTTTTTGTCCTTTCTGCATGGATTCTGTGTGACACCTTGCATTTTCAGGACTCGTGCATGCTCATCCTTATCTGGGACATGCATCTCTAAATTATCACGCACATATCCTTAGGATCAAACAATTGTTAAACTTCAACAAACAGCATCATTAATGTTAAGAGATGTTGTAAAGATTAAAACATTTTACATTTTAAAATGTAATTCTTGATAGTTAATGCACACAGCTAGCTATAAATAACAAAGCTAGGTTTTGGTTTGGTCACAACAGACACAGGCTTTCTTCTTTTTCTTGTTCTTGTTTTGTTTCCTAGTTCTGGGAAATAAAAACAGTGGTGTTGGTAGGTTTTTGAAAAGATGTTTCAAGTTCCAGGGGTGTCGGGAATCCTGAACCCAGGAGGGCAAGGCCATAACAAGATCAAAGGGACAGTGGTGCTGATGCGCAAGAATGTGTTGGACTTCAACTCCGTCTCTGATCTCACCAAAGGAAACGTTGGTGGAGTCATTGGAACTGGTCTCGGCGTTGTTGGTTCAACAGTTGACACCCTCACTGCTTTCTTAGGCAGAAGTGTCTCTCTCCAGCTCATCAGTGCCACTCAATCTGATGGTTAAACAGTTTCTTCTTCCTTTCAATTTTGTCCATCTTCATCTATATCAAAAGTTAAGCTAATTTGTTAACTAATAAGCATCACTTTCAAGTAACTTCTGATGAAAATCAACCAGTGTTCTACTGTATATGATTTTGTTATTGTTTCATATACATGATCTGTGACTTGATATTGTGAGTGCTATGTGTTGCAGAAAATGGAAAAGGAAAAGTTGGTAAGGACACGTTCATTGAAGGGATCATTACTTCGTTACCAACTTTGGGAGCAGGAGAGTCTGCATTCTATGTTCGTTTTGAATGGGACGGAAGCATGGGAATCCCTGCTGCATTTCACATCAAGAATTACATGCAAGTTGAGTTTTACCTCAAGAGTTTGACTCTTGAAGACGTTCCAAACCAAGGAACCATTCGCTTTGTCTGCAACTCATGGATTTACAACGCTAACATTTACAAAAAGAGCGTGCGCACATTCTTTGCCAACCATGTATGTAGTTTATTAGACCCTCTCTAATGGGAATTTCTTTGCTTAATTTCACACTAATTAAGAGTTATATAAAACTCGTTTGATGTGATGTAGAGTTATGTTCCAAGTGAGACACCAGCAGCACTTGTGCATTATAGAGAAGAGGAGTTGAAGAATTTAAGAGGAGATGGTACTGGAGAACGCGTAGAACATGATAGGATCTATGATTATGATGTATACAATGATTTGGGTAATCCAGATCTCAATGAAGATTTCGCTCGTCCTATTCTTGGAGGCTCTGCCACTCATCCCTACCCTCGTAGGGGAAGAACTGGTCGATATCCAACAAGGAAAGGTTAGTCTTCTGTGTTTGAATTCGTATGGTTAACGTTGAAACACTGATTTTTGACATATTGTTGTTTTGTAATGAATTTTGAACTGAACAGATTCGAAATGTGAGAAGCCAGGAGAAATTTATGTTCCAAGAGATGAAAACTTTGGTCACTTGAAATCTTCGGATTTCCTTGCAAATGGAATAAAATCTATATCTCAGTTTGTCTTACCAGCCTTCGAATCTGTGTTCGACCTTAACCTGACCCCGACAGAGTTTGATAGCTTCCAAGATGTTCGTGACCTCTGTGAAGGTGGAATTAAGCTTCCTACAAACGTAATCAGCACAATTAGCCCCTTACCAGTCGTCAAAGAACTCTTTCGTACCGATGGTGAACAAGTTCTCAAGTTTCCAACACCTCACGTCATTCAAGGTGCCATAAATATATAAATCATGAACTCCACACACACACACACATATATACTTGAAATCTTGAATGCTACTTTGAACATATGCAATTGATGAAGAACTCGTTATGCATGTTGATATGTAAACGCTCACTGTAATGACACATGAAGAAAAACTAAAAACAGAGAGAAGAGAAAAAAAGCAAAGAAAGCAAGATAATATAGAATTCTTAGATTATGGTTCCATTTTAACAAAGATTTTACTTGTTTATTGGGCAGTGAGTAAGTCAGCATGGATGACCGATGAAGAATTTGGAAGAGAGATGATTGCAGGAGTAAATCCTAATGTGATTTGTGGTCTTCAAGTGAGTTTAAACACTTGTTTCTAAAACAGATTACAAAACCAAATTTGATGTTCACCAGTGATATATTAAATCCTAAGGAACAGTTTTTTTTCTTCTGTAATGAATGGTAGGAGTTTCCTCCTAAAAGCAATCTGGATCCTGCAACCTATGGTGATCAAAACAGTAAGATAACAGCAGATGTGCTTGATCTAGATGGAAGCACAGTGGATGAGGTAAACATATTGTACTAATTTTTTTCCACTTCATAAAGTAAAAAATACTTTTGTTCTGATATGAATTTCATTTGTGGAACAGGCTCTTGCTAATAAGAGGTTATTTGTCTTAGATTACCATGATATCTTCATGCCATATATAAGGAGGATAAATCAGACTTATGCCAAAACTTATGCCACAAGGACTATCCTTTTCTTGAAAGAAGATGGAACTTTGAAGCCAGTGGCCATCGAATTAAGCTTGCCACATCCTGGTGGGGACCACTCAGGTGCTATCAGTCAAGTCATCTTACCTGCAAAAGAAGGCGTTGAAAGTACAATTTGGCTACTAGCCAAAGCCTATGTAGTTGTAAATGACTCTTGCTATCATCAACTCATGAGCCATTGGTACAAAAAATTTCAATGCATTCAACAATTCAATCTCTGATCTCTCTCTGTATATATATATATATATGAAACATATTATACTAATTAATGTATGAAATGTGTATTCTGTTGATAGGTTAAATACTCATGCAGTGATGGAGCCATACGTCATAGCAACACACCGGCAGCTTAGTGCCCTTCACCCAATTTATAAGCTTCTAACTCCTCATTATCGTGACACCATGAACATCAATGCACTTGCCAGGCAGACTCTAATTAATGCTGATGGCATAATAGAGAAATCCTTTTTGCCCTCAAAGTATTCTGTGGAGATGTCCTCAGCGGTTTATAAGAATTGGGTTTTCACTGATCAAGCACTACCTGCAGATCTTATCAAGAGGTAAGTAAATCTCTTCAAACATATAACATTAAGATCGAATAATGTTTGAAATATAGGTTTATATTTTGTTGCAAAGCATTATGATGCATGTAAGTATATATATATTTTGCTTGATTCAGAGGAGTGGCAGTTGAGGATCCATCAGCCCCACATGGACTTCGTCTCTTGATAGAAGACTACCCTTATGCTGTTGATGGACTAGAGATATGGGCTCTGATTAAGTCATGGGTCCAAGAATATGTGTCATTATACTATGCAAAAGAAGATGATGTCAAATCTGATCCTGAACTCCAACATTGGTGGAAAGAAGTTGTGGAGAAAGGACATGGTGATTTGAAAGACAAGCCATGGTGGCCTAAGTTGCAGACACCTGAGGAGCTTGTTGAAGTCTGCACCATTATCATATGGACTGGTTCAGCCCTCCATGCAGCCGTGAATTTTGGTCAATACCCTTATGCAGGTTTTGTTCTGAATCGCCCAACTTCTTCTAGACGGTTGCTTCCTGAGCAAGGCACACCAGAATATGAAGAAATGGTGAAGAGCCATCAAAAGGCCTATTTAAGAACAATTACATCAAAGTTTCAGACTCTGATTGACCTTTCAGTGATAGAGATGTTGTCAAGGCATGCCTCTGATGAGATCTACCTTGGCCAAAGGGACAACCCATATTGGACCTCTGATTCCAAAGCCTTGGAAGCCTTTCAAAAGTTTGGAAACAAGCTGAAGGAAATTGAGGAAAAACTTGGAAGGAAGAACACTGATGAGAAACTTAGAAATCGAGTTGGACCAGTTCAATTGCCTTACACTTTGCTTCATCCTACCAGTGACGAAGGTTTGACTTTCAGGGGAATTCCTAATAGCATTTCCATCTGAATGAGCCTGTGCTTTCTCTTTAGTTACTGTGTTTTGCTTCTTTCCAATAAAAAAAGATGCAAGGCTAAAGAGATCCAATAAATCTTGCATCTTATCTAATGTTTTAATTATGTTGTGTTTCTTGTGTGTTTAAATATGTTGTAATTCAGCCCTTCGATTTGGTTTTTGTTTGCAAATAATAGGAGTTAGTTTGTGTTTAGCTCCTGTCACCATTAGTAATATACCTGCAGATTGAGCAAGTTGATGTTATCAGTAATCTTTTTGTATTATACTGATATATTTAAAACTAAAAGCATATAAGAAATATAAATTATTACTGCTAAACACAGATGAAGATACCTATAAGAATGACTCTTAAAATCATTAAAATCATCACAGATGTCAGTATAACACAAAAGTATGAAGATCGAGAAGAGGAAGAAACACAAAATTGGTGTGTTTAGCAATTACAAGGGTGAACTTATATAAAATAAAATAAAGAAGTAAAACATGGGCCAGAATACATGATGGGTTAAAAAAAGAAGGACCCAATACAAGCCCAAAATAACTTTATCACCGGTAGTTTATTGTTTGCATTGTGATACTTTTTGTTTGTGAGTGGTAGATTTCAAAGAAATTATGACACCATTTGGTTTATGTGACATGACTTTATTATTAAATTTCAGTAATTTGATTTATTTTCAATTTATATTAAAAACGTTTCAATTTGTGTAATCTTCGGAGGACTTTTATACGTATACTTAGTCGTGTAT
>Ga0123341_1006597_pt1 | contig 10500 bp, 10 predicted proteins | sample Turbeapinknodule_FD_89959 | JGI IMG/M metagenome (GOLD analysis project Ga0123341, IMG submission 89959) | Root nodule microbial communities of legume samples collected from Mexico - Turtle bean Mexico pink nodule | ecosystem: Host-associated > Plants > Roots > Nodule | place: Mexico: Nepantla...
ATGTAACAGTTATAAGACTTTTTAGTACTAAAATTGTGAAGTATTCCACAACTTTAATTAAAACTAAAGTCTTACTACAAGTTAATGTTTTTTTTTTGTATAAATTTTGAACAAACACTAAAGTCCTAACATTTTTTTATACAAATTTTGAATAAATACTAAAGTCTTACTATAAGTTAACGATTTTTGTGTACTTTTATTATCAAAATTAACAAAATATTAATAAAAACCATACAACTTTCAGCTTACTATTGAGTTGGAGTAATGGTTATAGTAATTTAACTCTGGAGACATTTTCTATAAGAGCATATTTAACTTAAAATCTTATTTTGAGACTTATATTGCCTTTTTTTAGTTTATTGACATAATAAGTATATCTCATTTAATTTTGTTTCAAGATCTTATTTTAAGATTTTAAATAAGCTATAATTATTTAGTGCAAAGATATATAGTTTCAAATATTAATATTTTTACTATCCTGTAAATGTAAATAATTGTTATAGAAGAACTCGTTTAATTTTTCAGAACAATTCATTTTTAATGTTAACTCTCCCAAATATCTAACAGCACATGTTGTAAACAGATAGTGTATGATGAAAATCCATTTTACTCAAAAGGAAATCCATGAATAATTCTACCATGAAAAAATATTGTTTTGGTGATGCATTTAAATTTTATAGAAGAATTAATTTTCTAAATTTCCAAAAGATCTAAAATCTTATGATAAAAATCCATCAAAAGTTACTCAAAAGAATAGTTCACGAATAATTGTATACCCTTTAAAAAAAACCCACGAAAAAAAAAACCCAAAAGAAGTATGAAAAAGAAAAAAAGTATACAAAGTATTTTGAGCTTCCGAGTTCCAATTAGGTTAGAAGTGTTCATCACATGCCTCATTTCCTATTTCATTGAAGAAAAACTATAGTTTGACATCTACCCATGAGAACTATTTTAATAATATAATAATATCTTAGTATTTTAAATTAAAAAATAAAACAAATTGAAATAACACAAAAAAAATACATAGATATGTATTTGCTTTGTCAAAGTACCACTCCAATACTCGAAAATAAGAAATTACAAGATTGGAAGCAACAACAACATGGATAAACCCATAGCATATATAGTAGAGTCCTTAAAACTAGACAAGAAACAGGGACAAGCATACAACAACACAACACACAACTCATAACGTTACTTAACATTTTCATTGATCCTAGCAGCCGCCGCCACGGAAGCCGCTATGCCGCCAGGAGTGGCAGTCGCATCCGGGTTGTTTCTCACCTCAGCACTCGCCACCCCCTCCGCATCTTGCAGTGTCACCGCCTTGTCCGCGGCCAACTTCGCGGTGGCTCCGCTCAAAAGGTCGCTCAACTTGACCTTATCCTCATCACGGCTGCAGTCAGCATTATGAGCAGCAGCGGATTGAGCCATGGCCGCCAGCCCACCCGGTGCTACAACATTGTTTCCCGTTGCCCTCACCTCCGCCGCCTGAATCGCGGAGGCATCACTCTGATCCACCACTTTGTAACCCACAGTCTGGGCCGTGGCCTCCAACGCCTCCCCTATGGTTATTGCACTACCTCGAACCGCTCTGGCTCGTCCGGTTTGAACCGGAGTCGGTTCAGTATACTGCTGCACAACCTTCAATCACAGAAGGTATATACAACTCGTATAAATCTTATTGTCTAAAAGAGTCATCATTTGGAAAATAGCGATATTGATAAAAAGTAAAAGCAGAACCTTGCCACCGACAGCTTCGGTGATTATGCGTCTTCCAGGGACTTGAGTTTCAGATACTGTAACGCCACCGTCGCTGGCAACGTCGTTAACGTCCAGGTGACTAACAAGGCCAGCCCGTTCGTTCTGATTGGCGGCGGATTGCATGACGGAAGCTGCACCGCCGAGTTGGGTTTGTCCCAACACTCGAGTTTCTGCGCTTTGCATCATGGCAGCATCTTCCGGTGCAACGGGCTTTTTTGCAAGGTTGCCGGAGACATTAAAAACGTCGCCGTATTTGATGGGGTCTTGGCCTGGTTGAGGACGCCTTGGCTGTTCCTGACTCATCTTCTCCGTTTGGAATGTTGAAGAATTAATTTGAGTGTGTACGTTGAAATGGTTTTGCAACGAAGTTGGTATAAATAAGTTGCAGTGGAGGTGGAGAGGGAGAATACGTGGCGAAACGTTACACTTGGCAGCAAGATGAGTGGTAGCATGGGAACGTGTCCTCCTCATTTCACTGCCATCTACCTTCTCTTCCCATTTTCTACAAACTTTTCTCTTTACAAACTAATTATATTTTTTAATCCTGTCACTTCTCTTCCTCTTAAACATTACATTTGATTTATTGGCGGTGGACGGTGGCAATGTAATGCTGTTTTGGTGCTCCAGAAAGTTCTATATTCTTCTTACAAATAACAAGACACCAAATATCAGTGTTATTCTCACTCACTTTTGGTGCTGGAAGATGGACAGATTATGCGTCTTCTTCACACAGTAACTAAATAAACAATTTACAGAAATAATACAGCTTCATCGAGTGTATAAAAAACAATGCTATATATCTTCAACCTTCAAATCGAAACATGTGTTATAGTTAAATGGATAACAATTTCAAGTGTGCAACTATGTGACTTGCTCTTTGAAGCATAACTGCATCATCGAATTTAAAACACTCTAAAATTTTAGTACTCATACTTTGTTAGATATATCCTTAATTAAGTGCTAGTCTGGATTTATCCCTTAGGAATCAATTTTTCTTTCCATTCTCATACTTTGTGATCTTTCTTACCACAATAAGTACTGGAAGTGCTAGGTGGAAAAAATTAAGTTCTTATAAGATTTTTGAAATCAAAAGAGTCGCAAGAGTACTTTTTTTTAAGCAGATCTTACATTAAGAACATTCGTGGATAAATCCTAATGATTTATTTTGAATTTTAGTTTTTTCTATCTCTTCTTGTAATAAATTTTTCAATCTAGTTCTTTTAAACTTTAGTAGTGCCTCAGGAATGACTTGTAAAAATACCCTACACTATAGTAGGCTTACGAGTTGAAATTATAAAAGACGCATCATAATTTAAGTAATCTGGGACATTACGCGGGTCATGGGCTTGATAGGGCGTAAATGTTGGGCTTGATCTTTCCTGTTTTGGGCTCAGTCGATCCAGAGACTTGAGAGATTGGTCAAGATGGTCAGTCGGATTCCTAGCAGGGACCCGAACGGTACAGGTTTCATTTTAAAATAATCCAATAAAGGTTTGAGGCTGCTTCTTCCTGCACCTCCATACCTTCTTCTGCCACCTCCATAAAATTTTCTTATTCCAAAAATACCCTTTTCAATAATTTGGAAGTCTTTTTTTAGATTTAAAATTAGCTTTCGGATTTATGTAATCCGGAAGTCTTTTGTGATTAGCTTCCGGATTACATAATTTGAAAGTCTTTTTTATACACAAGAATAGAGATTATGTAATCCAGAAGTTTTTTTTTTTCAGATGTGTTATTAGCTCCTGGATTACATAATCTGGAAGTCTTTTCTAAATATAAAAGTGATTTCTGAATTATGTAATCTGAAATTTATCTGGATTACATAATCTATATTCTTATTATTTCAAATTCAAGGGGTGAAAAAAAAAAAGATAAAATGATATTTTCATATTTAGTATGGGATTAGCTAAAAAAGGTGTAGGAAGAAAGAGTCAAGGTTTAATAGTTGATGTAGTTCATGTCTTCAAGAAAACAATTCACAAATTTTATACAAGTCACATTTTACCTTTTGGATTTGGAGTAATGGTGGTGACTTCAAAGCCCTTTATCTCTACTTAATGAACTAGTTGGATTGAATATATTTTAAGAACACCTTGTTAAAATTAATAGTTTTTTTATCACTTGTTCATTTAAATCATAATAAATTTTGAAACGCATCATAAGATATCATTCAAAATATGCAATTTTCACCTATAACATAACAATAAACACTGTATCTTTATATAAAAACAATTAACAGTTAATCCTAATTAAAGCAAAACATTTATATAAAAATAAATAGTTTGTTTTTTGTTTTTGAGAAGTAGTTTTGTTTCTTAGTTCCTTTAAAATGTTAATAATTGAGGGAGACAAAAATAGTAAATAAGAAGAACAGTAACATCAAATAAAAGTAATCCTCTTCTTTGTCTCCGCACGCACATATTCCGCATTTATTCTTCTCTTCTGCTCACACAGTTCATCAATTCCTCGCAGCATCTCAATCTTCCCACATTTTCTGCACAAAGGGGAAATAAATCTTATTAACAATAAAAATAAAAAGGGAATCACGTCTTTCCAATCAGCCAAACGCGATCGTCCCGGCCGCAAATTGAAATTAGGGTTAGGGTTTTCATCGTCTGCGCCCAAAGAAGAAAGGGGGAAGTAGGAAGGAGGACGCGAACAACCGTTCCTTTATGATACGAAAGGTGTCTCAGATCATCATCGTCATCATCGCGGTATTAATCTTGGTGGCGCAATCCTCTGCGGCGTTCCACAGTAGCAAAAACAGCATCATGAAGGTCCACCCTGTTCCGTGAAAACGCAACATCTCAATCCAATTCGGCGTCGACGGGGAACCCCATCTCGGAGGCGCAGGCGCTGTTGGTGATCGCTGGCTGCGAGAAGCTCCGGCGACTCCCGCACGTGTCCAGCTGCGTCCTGGAGCTCCCGTTCCGCTCCGACGCCGACATGGTGGTGGAGGAGGACCCCGACTGCTGCCACTTCGTGGTAGAGACGGAGGGTATCAGCGACGTGAGGGCGCACACGATCGAAATACACCCCCGACGTGACAAAGATCGTGGTGAGGGACGGCGGTTCGGTGGAGCTCCCGCTCGACCAGCTCGAGTATAAGAATTTAGGGTTCCGCTCGACCGAGGATAAAAATTTAGGATTTAGGCTTCCCGTAATAAAATAACTTGATTGGATAGAGTTGGAACAAAATAATTAATCATTCAATTGAGATACCAATTAATATATAAACCATTGAAAGAAAGTGTTTTCTCAATTCTCTAAATTAGAAATATTTTGAAGAGAAATAAACTAAAACATGTCAGGTATAAAATAATTTGAAATTAATGTTAAAAAAATTAGGCCACTGCGATTTAATTCCTGCCTTTAAAAAAGGTATATGATATTTCTAAGATTTATAAAATGTATAGAATAACTATTCCATTTTTCCTTAAAAGAATATTCCATTATTTTCTATTAAATGTTACAGTCTTTTTAGATAAATACCTTTTAGGAAAGAAAATGAGAACAAAAAGGAATTTTTATAAATTAAAATATAGTTTATACACAAATTAAAACTAAAATTTTAAAAATATATATGAACAAACTTTTACAGATATATAAACTAAATAATTTAACCGATAGAAAGAAGTATATTTTAGTAAAAGGGATGAGATTGAAATGAAAGTATACAAAGAATTGGGATACTTTGTTCAAATGTCAAAAAAAATTCAAAAGATTTGAAAAGATGGTCTTTCTCATCTCACATTGATAAACTGAACACACTAATCCATTAACATATACGAAGCCGAAGCCAATCCAACGACATGCACAAAATTGCAGCTATATCCTTATAACACGTGTATTTTACAAATCTGTACCTATTCCCAAATAATATGTCTCTAATGCCATGACTCTATTTTAAATAAAAACATGTCACAAGGGTATGAACCACAAGCAAAGTTATCCTTTGAAATTTACACAAGACACATTAGAACAAAGGCAAACAGATAAAGAAGCATGGTTGTAAGTCCAACACCACCACCACCAAAAATTATCAGAGAATTCATGTCTAAAAAATGAGTATGACTCCTTATAAAACTAATAAAAATGTAACAGAAAGCATTTGAAATTTTGAAGTGTCCAACATCGAACAGTTAACAGTTATCCTTTAAAAGTGTCGCATATTTCTTAGCAACCTTAACTTATTGACCAAGGAAACATACTATCAATTAGAAGAATCATTTTAGTTGAACAAGTGGAAAACCAAAGAGGTCATTAGAAGAATATTTCGAAAAGGATTCAACGCCACACACTTGCAACATCAATAAAATAGAGGTCACTATAAACAAATACCCCTACCCAAGTCTTTCATCAAATTATTACAATTCATAAATCCACTGTACATTATAATGAGATCCCTTCCATGAGAAAAAAAAAATAAGAAAAGAAAAGTCCTGCCAAACATCCTATACTCATGTGACTGGCAAAGTATGAAATTTAAGAGTTGCTAGCATTTTATCATATGACTTGAGTGCAATGAAAAGAATATAAAGAAGCATATCACCCCCATCAAACAACCTCATTAAACACTTCCAGTCCAAAGGACCAAAATAAAAATAAACTAATAGTGGAATATCATACAAGTAGCTAGAAAAAGTTGAAAACTTATTACATTCTTTCCAACTGTTCAGTTCTCTTAATACAAAAGTACCTAACAAAACCTTCGACCAGTCCATCTCCTCTTTAGCATTCTGTCAATTTCTGCTAGTCTCTTCCCTTCCGGATTCTGTCTTTTCTCATTTTCTTCTTAAGTAAAATATCCATGAACTCTCTCTTCCTCCTACTTAAAAATCACCCTCTATTTCTCTCAACCACTTGTCACATCAACCACGCTTTTCTTTTACACACCCCCACATAAAAAAACTGAAAGTTCCAGAATCCAGATCCCTTTACTAAGGTTCAAATCCTTTTTATGTCAATAAACTGTTTAATATGCAATTAGTTGAACAACCAAATTTGCCATTAAGAAAAACAAAATAATCTCCTCCCTCGTCTTCTTTCTGTGTTTCCCCCTCCCTTTCAAGGTGACAGTGTAAGGTAACCTTCTTAAAATATTAATTTTCAAAATTATGCTAAAATTGTGTAAAAGTTAACTTAGTTTCCTAAAATGATTGGGTTGAAATTAATCCAATCCCTTAATCAAATAAAGCAACACCAAAAATATCCTTTGTACATAAGCCTCGTGATTAAGAGACTAAATTGATGTCAGTTTTTCTCTTATTGTGAGAACTAATGTCACTCTCCATCTTTCCCTCATCATTCACGATCCAAACTCATTAAGACAATCGTTCAAAACTAAAACAAAATATTCCTACCTAAAATGTTCCCCACCACAAGCAAAAAAAAAAATATAATACAACAGCCACATACAAGATTAAACAATCTCATGAACAGAGTTATCTGAGCAAATAAAAGAACACACGAACAGAGTTACACCTATTTACGAAAATTGCCATTGCCATGAATAAACCATTGTCCAGATAGAACATTTTTGTTCCTGATTCAACAATAGCAACAATAAAATTCACAGAGAAACTAGTTCCAACAACAACCTGAAATCTAACCAACATACTAATATGGCCACGTTTGGAGGGCAACATGAAGTTAACAAAAGAATCATTCATTACCTCACCCACTCATTCCTTCATCATCACTGTACAAGCACAAGTCTACCACCACCCATAACCCTATCACCATCCCCGTCTTCCTCTCCGTGCCCCTTCGGCACCGTCACGATGAGCTCGCCGTCTACGAACACCGCGCTCGCGAGCTCCGGCCGCGTCGATTCTGGTAAACGGAACCTCCACATATCCAGTTCGAGCTGGTCGAGCGAGAGCTCCACCGAACCGCCGTCCCTCACCACGATCTTCGTCACGCCGGGGTGGATTTCGATCGTGTGCGCCCTCACGTCGCCGATACCCTCCGTCTCCGCCACGAAGCGGAAGCAGTCGGGGTCCTCCTCCACCACCACGTCGGCGTCGGAGCGGAACGGGAGCTCCAGGACGCAGCTGAACACGTGCGGGAGTCGCCGGAGCTTCTTGCTGCCAGCGATTCCCAACAGCGCCTGCGCCTCCGACATGGGATTCCCCCCGTCGACGCCGAATTGGATTGAGATGTTGCGTTTTCGCGGAACAGGGTGGACCTTCATGATGCTGTTTTTGCTACTGTGGAACGCCGCAGAGGATTGCAACACCAAGATTAATACAGCGATGATGACGATGAAGATCAGAGACACCTTTTGTATCATAAAGGAACGGTTGTTCGCGTCTTCCTTCCCACTTCCCCCTTTCTTTTTCGGGCGAAGACGATGAAAACCCTAACCCTAATTTCAATTTGCGGCCGGGACGATCGCGTTTGGCGGATTGGAAAGACGTGATTCCCTTTTTATTTTATTGTTATTAAGATTTATTTTCCCTTTGTGGAGAAAATGTTGGGAGATTGAGATGCTGCGACGAATTGATGAAATGTGTGAGCAGAAGAGAAGAATAGATGCGGAATATGTGCGTGCGGAGATAAAGAAGAGGATTACTTTTATTTGATGTTACTGTGTTGCCCTTCACCTTCTTTTTATTTACTATTTTTGTCTCCCCTCAATTATTAACAATTATTAACATTTTAAAGGAACTAAGAAACAAAACTACTTCTAAAAACAAACTATTTATTTTTATATAAATGTTTTGCTTTAATTAGGAATAAGTGTTAGTTGTTTTTATATAAAGATACAGTGTTTATTGCTATGTTATAGGTGAAAATTGCATATTTTGAATGATATCTTATTATGTGTTTCAATATTTATTATGATTTAAATGAACAAGTGATAAAAACTATTAATTTTAACAAGTTGTGCTTAAAATATATTCAGTCCAACTAGTTCATTTAGTAGAGATAAAGAGCTTTGAAGTCACCACCATTACTCCAAATCCAAAAGGTAAAATGTGACTTGTATAAAATTTGTGAATTGTTTTCTTGAAAACATGAACTACATCAAATATCAAACCTAATGTTCTTGGACTATTTCAAAATGAAAACCAAATCATGAAGACAACATAAGAAATTGAGGCAAGATAATAATATATAAGGGATCTAACCATTCCCTCTTCCTTGTATATATCCTCTAAAATAGGATCATGAAGCTACAAGGGTGTTTTGTTGCTAGAATGAATTCTCTTTACCACATTCTAATAACTATAAATAAAGGAGCTTATTATATTTAGATACATACAAAACCCACTATTCTACTTTTATTCAATTGTCTCTTCACTCCACCATTTGAATGTTTCCTTGGAGTAAAATTCCCTCTTATTTGTTAAGACTTTCCACCACTACTTAATCAATTCAAGTGGTAATCAAAGAAAGAAAAACACAAAATTATACTAGCCATAGTTATCTTAATATAAATCATTTTAATTACCTTAATAAAAACATATATAGTAATCATAATTACCTTAATCACTTTAAATGTCTACTCAATACAACAACTTTCTCTACTATAATGCTTATTTCATGAATTAAAAAGATAACATGGAAAATTCCCCAAAAAGTTAACCAAAAAACCTATATAAAGCTATCATGTATATATAAATACACATACAGACTTATGATAAAAGTTTTTTTTATAATAATATAATTGATTACTTATTCATTTTAGATCTCGCTTTTTGCCCCTCTTTTATATCATTCTCCTTTCTTAAGGGATGAAAAATTATTTTCCAATCATTTTCGGTAAACAAAATATGTTGTTATTAAATTCTGTTTCTTCATTTTTAGAAAATTAGAAGATAAAAAAGTGCTTACGTTTTGTTTGTCGTGTCCTAAAGGTTGCCGCGAACCTTCCTCGAAAAGAATACATTTTATTTTATTTCACGACGTAAAAATAAGGTTAATTTTTTTTATTATTTATATTTTTATTTAATTTAGTTCTACAATTGATTGATTAAGTTTCTTCTTAACCTGTTCCCCAATGAGTTAAAATCAAGAGAATGTTTGTCTTTTTTTCAGTAGTTCTATCTTTTTTTCCTTTTATTTGGAACGGTTTTCTCATATTTCTTTTCCTTTCCTATTTTTTTGTTTCTATGAACTCTGGGTTCGAATGATACTTGCAAAAGGCACTCTGTTTTTCCAGTAAGATTTTGGCACTCGGTACTATTAGTACTGAATGATGACGTACCTGATTATTGGAATTTGTGCATATTTATATGATTATCATGAGTTATTTGTTATTGGGCTCAATTAGATATTTGGATCGTGATTAATAATATTTTGCCTAGTGTTTGATCACGGATTAGTTTCATTAATTTTTTGTTTGGACATAATAATTTTGGTTGTGTCGGTCGATCTTGACTGGATATCAGACCTCCAAGTGTTGTACGGGCCCAATTGGTACATAACCTAACAATGTAAAAACTATTTACCCAATTAGTTATTTAAAAAAAATATTAACAATTTAAATTTATATATTATGTAACTTATGATAATATATAATAACAATTTGTAAACTAATAATGATATTAATTTTGACAAGTGAAAAAATAATTGAAGTGCGGAAGGTTATCTTCTCGTCATTTTTTTTACACATTTATTCATTCAAATTAATATCTATCTTCAATTATTATTATTTTATTTATTTATTTTTATAAAAATGCTTTCATGTTAGGCATCACTATGCAACTTGACATCTCAGCTAGACTG
>Ga0123341_1006598_pt1 | contig 10500 bp, 2 predicted proteins | sample Turbeapinknodule_FD_89959 | JGI IMG/M metagenome (GOLD analysis project Ga0123341, IMG submission 89959) | Root nodule microbial communities of legume samples collected from Mexico - Turtle bean Mexico pink nodule | ecosystem: Host-associated > Plants > Roots > Nodule | place: Mexico: Nepantla...
CGCCGTATCGTTTCTTTGCAGGTTCTTGAGATAGATCCAGAGGAGGAACGGAAGTGAGAAGCGGCGCGCACGTCGATCCTTTGACGAGGCATTCTCCAGCGCTCCGGTCAACAGGCGGGATCAGAACTATTACTAGCTCATCCTTTTATGTCTTTTTCTATTTTTATTGTTGGATATAGCAGAGACGTTAATCCATACTTGACTCAAAAACTAGAACTTCCTTTGAAAGATGGAAAGCCATTGAAAAAAGCAACTATTGCCAAAAAAGTTAAGAAGACACCATTTTTGTCTGGATTGTTTATAATAGAAATTTCCATAGAACAGAAGGAAAATAAAATAAAGAAATGGCTAATGGGGAGTTTTCCATTCCCTGCATACCAGCCTAAGCCCTAATGAAATTGTTAGCTAAAAGAAAATGGAATTTCGTTCTACCCATGTACTCGTCAATCAATAAATAAAGCGCCTTTGCATCGACAATCCTCTAGATCAAAAAGCTAGAAAAGTAACAATAAGAGATTTTTGTGCGAATAAATGGAAAGAAAATTTATATCTATAATAATGTAAATCAGTAGGGCACTTATTAAAGGGAATACAAGATAGTTTTTTATATTCTATTACTCTTGAATTAATCTAATAACATAAACTTTTCTAGTTAAGAAAAATTGTTAAAAGATAAATACAAAATGTGTATCTTCCCAAAAGTGAAGCACATGTGTAGAAAGGCTAAGTCCACGCTTCTTAAAACGCTAAGCCCCCACTTTCTTAAAATGTGTCGACATGTGTAGGTTAAGCACACCTAATATGATTTTTGTGTGGCCATAGTATGGGTTAAGCTCACGCATGTTTAAAAATTGTGTGGCCCTTGCGTAGGTTAAACCCTCGCTTCTTTAAATAAACAATATAAATATATATATAAATATATTTTTGTGTGGCCAACGTGAAGGTTAAGCTCACGCATATTTAAAATTGTGTGACCCTTGCGTAGACTAAGCCCACGCTTCTTTAGAGAAGCCCATGCCAACCCACACTTTTTTTTTAAATTGTGTGGTCTCTTTGTTAGCTTAACCCATGTTTCTTTGAACAAATAATATAAAGTATAATTTTGAGTCAGCAGCATAGGCTAGGACTATGCAAAAATGTGTCCCCTGCATCCCCCACTATTTTTACGTCGAGCATATTAGCTTCGAAATTTCAATAAACGTTAAGCCCGTGATAATTACAGTTTTGCGTCCGTTTACTATAGGTAGTGCCCATTTTTGACCCATTCTAATAAGGATATTTTTTGTAGGGTTAGATCTGAATTCAAGAGAGGTTATGAAGAGATTCTAAGCTAACTTCTAGAAGTAGAGATAATCTAGAGAGAGCTAAGAACAAAAAAGAGTTGTGCACATATTTTTGCAGCAGCTCTCTATTCAATTCAAAGCTGGAATTTCCATAACATATATGTACCTTATTTATAGGATGAAGAAGCTTACAACCTAAGCTTAAAAATACTCTAAGCTTAGGCTAAAAATTATACCACAAACATGGAAAGAATAGCTTACCATAAGCTAGGGTAAATACCCTAACCTGGCACATGAGGAACTATTAACCCTACCTTAATGCCCAAGTTAGGGTTTTCAATTGTGGGAATAAGTCTTTTCTTTCTTAGAGTTATGTTTATTAACCTAGGGTTTGACCCAAATAAAAGGATTTTTCCTCATATCTAGATGATGCTTAGGTTCATGTCACCTTTATTGATCTTTGAAAGTGATTTATTTCCCAAGATCATGGATCCTTTTGAAAAAAAAAAACAAAAATGTATCATTGCACATATATAAGAAAAAAAAAAGAGTAAAATAAATGTTTTTATTTTGGTAAAGGGGATTTTTTTTAAAACAACGTGGCCTTTTTCTTGAAGATATTTTTGTTTTCTTGAACCCACTCAAATAATTTTTTTTTTAAAATTTATAATATTAATTTATAGAGCATGCATGCCTAGTTGAAATTTTTTCCTCTTGACTCCTTAATTTTTATTTTCTTCTTTCTTAATTATCCTCTCTTACTTATTTCGATGTTAGAGGGGTTACAATTATTATACTTTCTTGGTGAGTGAAAGTTATTTTGTTCGTTTGGCCATCATGTATACTTCTATAATTGAATTGACATGGTCTTCCAAGTATAATGTGACCAACATACACAGGGGATGAGTTGTTCTAACCTTCTATGTCTTGTTCTTTTGAAATTATGTTTCTTTTATTAGGAAATTCAGAGGATAATGCCCTTGTTCAAGGCACTTGAAACATTGAATGGTTATAGTTCGAGCTTCCTTAGAAGGTTTTCGATTATATTTTTCCTTTTCTTTTAATTTATATTTTCCCTCCTTTCACTTTGTGGCCCTTCATTTCTTGATTTGGAGGGATAACGCTCCCTCTTAAAATCTCTCATATAATAGGTTTTATTAGGGTAGTCCTTCTTGGTTTTATTTTTAAGTATTGTTCAACCCTAACACATAGTTGAACTAGTACATTTAAGTCATTATATGATAATAGTTCAATCCTATCTCGGATGTCATAATTTAGGCCACTTTGGAACCTTGTCACGATTATTCTAGGCTTTTCTCTTATACCTACCCTTAGGATAAGTAACTCTATATTTGTCTACATTCTTCTACTGTCATGTCACCTTGCTAGATTCTTTGGAGTTGATTATCAACTCCTTACCATAGTATGAGGGCACATGGCATTTTCGCAGGGTAGCCCAAAGTTTGTTTCCAATAACTTATTTGAGGGTTATTGTTAAGTCTAAGGTCTTTTACTAAGGAGGTCCACCAATACATACTTGGTCCCTAAAAGCTAAGTGTAACCAGGGACACTATTCTCTTATGGTCCACTTGATGACATTCAAATAATTGTGCTATTTTCATCTCCCAGTCTAAATATTCTTCAGCATTTTCTCTACCATAAAAGGGCGGAAGGTCGACCTTAGTTTCTTTTGAATAATTATTTTGTGATTTGTATATATGTTGCTTAGGGCCTTTTGATAATATTCCATGTTATGATTACTATTATACATCCTTTCACTTTGGAAATCAGGTTTTGTAAGATTATCTTTTTTCCTACTAGAACCCCTCCCCATCTCTTCTCGTAGGTTTTTCATGCACACTTAGATATGTAGACAATATATCATTCAAATCGTAAACTTCTTTTTTTTTTTTTATTTTTTATTTGTTCACAAAGGTTTTCATCTTCGAAGTAGAGAAGGATGTAAATAAAAAAGAAAGTAAAGTGTAAAATAGTAAAACAGGGGCGCAAATAGATATGCAAGCAAGGAAGGTGTGAGGTTCCACATGTCTTCTCCTCAATGGAGAGGATTTGCACCAATAAGGTGGTGACACTTGTCACAATCTCATTCGAGAGGTTTTGAGAGACTTTGTCCTATTTATATGAGTCTCTTGTACATGTGTTTTTTTTTTTCTTTTTGTTCGGTTCAAATTAACTTTTTTAATAAAAGTTTTCATATTAGGCATCACTATGCAACTTGATGTCTCAGTTAGCATCTACCATCGGATGAAAAAAAGAAAAATGAAAGAAAATACAAAACAAAAATATGGGGGACTAGACCAAAACCCATATATTAACAAAAATGATAGATAGGTAGACTATACATCTTCAAAAAGAATTCGGTTCAAATTAATTGTTCTTACTTAACCTTTATGTATGTGCTTTTAAGTTTCTTATGTTCATGTTCAAATTATTTCGATGAAATTTGTTGAATTTTCTTGAGTTTTCTTCAAATTTGTTCGATGAAATTTTCTTATAATTGAGTCATTTTGATTTTATAATCATAAATGTTTAGTCTAGAATCATGTTTAGGCCAAAATTTGTCATAAACTCCATTAATTGAATTTTTTTCAAATTTTTTCAAAGATTATAGCTCTTGAGTGCTTTTGATTTTCGTTTTTGAGCTCATAAATTGCTAGTAGATCATTAGCAATTTCTTTAAAGTTAGGTTTCCATTATCATCTTCTCCAAATTTTCATTTTCGAAAATTTTCCAAAACTAGTTCGTGGTGCAAAAAGCAAATTCAGTTGTGCGAATACGAAATCTGAAACTGTTTTCAAATGTTCATGAAATTCTTGTTGCATCCGCAGTCATTGAGCTTTAGTTTTTGACGCGCATTGGTGCAATTCTTCATTCGCGATACGGTTAGTCGGTAAATGAAATCACTGAACGATTTCAGTGAGGAGATTTGAATCGCCGAGATCAAAATTTGCTTGAGATTGTATGCGCTTTCATCCGTGTTTTTATGCTTCATTCATAAAATCCTCTTCATTTTCTGTGAGCGTTCTTTGAACCTGTGATTGGAAAACATTGAAGTGGTGCAGTGTTGGAAGAATCACGAACGGAGGTTTTGCGATTTCCGGCGAACAGAATCGGTGAAGATGACCGGAACAGTTGTCGCGAATCGGTGTTTGTTTCATTGCTGAAGCTGGCGCACGAACCGGTGAAATTGTTTTCTGTTCAGAACTGATGCAACTGAAACGGTGAAATTCTGGTGACGTTCTTTTCGGTGCAGAATCGTTGTTTGCGGTGGAGAAATTGCTTTCATCCGCTGCAGTAATTCGCATAGGGTTTAGATAATTCCTATCTCTGAATTCTATTTTCTGTTATATTCTGGATAATTTTGAGTGAATCATTTGTGATTCAGTGGAAATTTCAGAGGAACGTTCATCTTTTACCGTAAATTTTTGGCATATTCAATTCTGTTGAAATGTGAATGTGAATCTGTTTTGAGCTTGGAAAGAACTGCACAAAAGGTGTTTGATAAAATTATAAAAGTGGAAGTTGGATTCAATTGGTTCTAGCTTAACTGTATTGTTGGTGGATACTTTTGATTTGTAATTTGTGCATCTAAACTTGAGTGTTGATTCTCTGCATCATTGATTCAATCTTGAAACTTTGCCTCTGAATTTCACGTCATTTTTCTTTGGTGCTGCTGTTTGATTCAAATTACTGCTAGGTGCAATTTTCTGACTAGTGCAGCGTGAATTTTGAGCAGTGGAGTTGTTCAAGAATTGGTATTTGAAAATTGTGAGATTGAATTCAAACGGTGACAAATTTCTGCAACTGCAATTTTCTGGTTTTTTGGTGCAGATTTGGTTATAGCTGAACTGTACAGCTGGTGCAGAATTTTAAAATTGCAATTGACAAGTGCAGGTCTTCATACTATCTGTTCTGATTCAAATTTGAGTGCTTGAAATGGTTGATCAATTTTGGTGCAGATTTCTTTATTAAAATATTTTTGAGAAGTGGGTGGATTTGTTGGAGAAATTGATTTGTTGAATTGATGCTGTTCTTACAAGCTCTCCTCCAAGAACGGCAGGGTGGATACTGCGAAGGCGTTCTGACGTTCAAGTCTGTGCCGATATATTATGTAGGTGTGTTAGGGATCAGGAAAATTACTTCTTGCACAGGGTCCCTTTTAATATTTATAGTCTTGTCTTGGGCTTCAGCTATCATGTACCTTCTTTTGGACTCAGGCGAAGGTCCATTTATATCTTAATTATGGTTTATAATCAAACTGACTTAATTATAATTAATTGTTTATCGTTTGCTTTGAAGTTCACTTGGTTTTATCGAATATTCGAACTTTCGGTCTTCCGGTAGTATAGATGCCATTCATTTGAATACACGCTTGAGGAAATTGTCCAGCAACGTGATGAAAATTCAGCAATTGAAGATTTTTTTAGGATCGGCGATAATTGGATTAAAATCTGCTGCATCACAATTTCCCACTTATACGGTGGGACCCATTTTGAATTGTTAATTTGGAGTATTTCATTGATAAAATTGAAACAAACATTTCATTTACAGTGGGGTCCATGTCTTGTTGAGTAGTGTTCTTTGATGAATGGAATTGGTGTACAATGAAATTTGATTTAGTTTTATTCCTAAAACAAAAGCTGGTGCAGTTTACAATTAAAGGAATTTTTGGACCGCAAGAAATTTAATTGGAACAAAACGTGACAACAGAATTTTATTGGCTGTAGTGAAGCATTTTGCCAAAACCGTGTTGCACTATTACTTGGCTGCACAATTCTAATTGAAGAATTTTAGTGCAGTAATTTTGGAGGTTCGAAAAGCAGAATAACAACTTTTAATTTGAGCTAAGCTACATTGGGCCAGCCACATTTTCGGTTCATGCTCTATTAAGAAATTTGGTCATTCTTTTGTTTTAATTTTGTAATATATTCTAGTGCTTATCTTTAGGTATTTTTTTTAGTGTCTACTTTTTTTAAAACCTTTAATTTCTTGTTTGTCTTGATTTTATGGATAATCTTTGTGTTTGTCATCTCTAATCTCCTTCGAGTTTTACTCTTCAAATTGAGTTTTTATTGCTGACCTCTTGAAGTGGAATATATCTTGGATTTGTTCTTTGTGAGAATTAAGTTAACTTCTAGGTAGCATCCTAAGAGAAGGCAAAGGAATTTTCCAGGGGTACTTACCTTTGGAGGACAAACAAGTAGAGGCTTGGAGAGAAACACTCATGAGAGAAGAAAAGAGAGAACTTTGAAGATTTTTTTAAAAATTGTGTGATTTCAATTTTTATGATTTGGTCATTATCTTTACTTTAGGTGTCTTGGAAGAGCCTTTGGTGTTCTTTCATCTCCTACAAGTTTTCTTTAATTTGCTTATTAGATACACTTTAGAGGGTGAGTGTGTCTTGAAGGTTCACAAGTGCTGACAAGTCTCACCATTAGAAGTCATCTAGTTTAAATTTTTGGCAATTGAAATTCTTAGTTTTTAAAACTTTCTTTTAGTTTCTTTCTTCAAAAAACTTTGTTTGTGTCGAAGATGTTTTTCACTGGAAGGAGATTTGTGAAGTGCATTGGGATAAATTCTGCCTATGAAATACTTGGTACTTAAAAGTGTCCATTGAGACTCACCTCTCTTTCCGAGGAATTTACCTTGTGTGAAAAAAACTCACTTTCCTTCTTGTGAAAAAAATCTTTTAAATACAAAATTTAATATGTCTATGTATACTTCTCATCATAGTAGAAGGGCTTCAAGTTCTTCATCAAAACAATTGAAAATGTTTCTCAAGAACTTTAGTCACTTCAACTATGGAGGTAACAAAAGATTATTAAAAAAGAAAAGGAAAAGATTAAATAGGATGGTCATCTTGCCATTCATGAGAAGGAACTTACATTTTTTTTTTAAAAGGAGAAAATCGTCTAGCTCTCCTAGGACGAGAGCTTAGGAAGATAAAGTATAGAGATGAAAAATTGGGTCAAAAAGCAATAGTCATAGAGATGAAGAGTATAGTCATAGAAGAAAGATTTATAACTCTCATTATCAAAAAAAGGAAAGGATGTGTTTTGAGACTTGTTTCCGCCGGTTGACTCGCTTTGTCGGTTGACTTGAACGGCAGCCTTTGGCCCTCCTATCTCCGTCTGAGAATCGTTCTTCCTTGATCAAAGAATCTCTCACCTGTAAAGACAAAGGGGCGCCTTGACGGCCGTTTGCACTCCGATGCTCAAGTTAGTATAAGGGCAAAGAAACACCAAGTGTATAAAGTAGTTTCAGTCTTAGAAATCGTGTACCTTGCTAGGGTTCTTGGCACCCTTCACATAGGTTGAAACTAGGGTTTACCTTTGTTTCCTTACCCGTGTCTAGGGTTCCTTGGAGAATGCCCCTGCGCCGCTATTACATAATATCAACGTAATCTAGCACATGGGACTTCCCTTAACTGGAGTGCAACGACTAACAGAGTAGTCGCTTGGGTACCAACTTGTGCACCTAATCTCTGGCACCATCTGTTCTGCAGGTGCCCTAAGTATTCACATGCCATGCATGCAACTTCCCTGAAAACCCTAACCCTAATGGGCCTTAGCGCCTCCAAGGATTGTTCTCTCGTGTCGCGCCTGTATGCGCTATACACACCACATGCATGGATTCCTCGTGACTTAGGCTTCCCTCATATCTTATTTTTTAACTGATAACTTAGGATAATTCTAGGGCCCACCTTACGTGGCCCACTATAACTGTTCAAACCGTCGACGTCCGATCTCTCCCTCTGTTGGAGAGGCCCGATCTCTCTTTCTGACGTTGAGGTCTGTGGTACTGATGTCCGAAAACTGACCAATACCCTGATAGGTGTGTCTGGGGCCCACCTTACGTGGCCCCCTTCCCCTATCAGGCACCGGTGTTCAATGTCTAAGGTCAGTCATTGGAGGTCATCCAATGACCGAGGACTGTTCGGGACAAGACTAGAAGTTTTTAGAATGGGAGACAAAGGTTGATCGAATCTTTGAAAAACACCAATTGGATGAATTTAGCAATTTTCCATGTCTACCCTAAGTTTACAAAAGGAAAATGATGTTAGAATTGACAGAAAATCAGAAGTACTGAATTGGGATGAATTCAACATGTGTATGAGAAGAAATTTTGTTTCGCCTTCGTATGTTAAAAAGAAGAAGCTTACATAAGAAATGAAAAAGCTTGAAGAAATTTTTAATATTTTCTTTTGAAATGAGGTAATGATATGCAAGCAGTAGTCTTATTTCCTTTCATCTACTTCACTCGTTTCTACTAAGCTGAACATGTATGTAATTTTATCCTAAAGGAAAACAATCACCTTCGTTTTGCACACTTTTTATAGTTAAAATTATGTCAAATAGTGGATAGTTAGACAGTCTTTTGGAAAATCACACAATACATTAAATAAATTAGAATTTTTTGGGTTTCTTTATTATTATATCATTAAATGTGAGGGATTTGATGAAGGATTTGCCCATAATTTTTATTATATTTATTGTCATGTATTGATTTCGTGCCCTTATTTTGTGTTGAATAACACACAAAGGGGAGCACACTTATAGCTACAGAAGTGAGAGAGCGGCATTGAAAGGAAACCATGGGGCTCGAGGAAAGAGCTGAGACAAAAGGCTTATTTTTTTAAAGCTTATTATCTTTCCTATGATTTATGGATTTGATACTTTTTGGAATATTGAGCTGATAAATTTTTCATTTTCATGCATTATTTGTTTTAACATATCTTCTCTTTAATTTGCAATTTTTTTTTGTCTTCCATGAATGGTTTGGAGCCAAACACATGACTATATGAATTGTTAATATTACTTAAACTCTTTCTTGCTTGCACTTCAACTTTAGTCAATGGAGTATGTTAACTGGATCAACAAGATAGGCGTCAATGATCTGTTTACAAACTTCACTGCTAGTTTTCATCATTTTCAGGAAGGGACCTCTTAATATCAAGATGACAGTGACGACGATGATAATAACACTACATCCGAACTATGGCATAAAATTGTAATGTTTCTCACTTCTTATAAATGATCTCGAGAATTCAAATGTTGCATCAAGTGTTTGGATTAATTTATTGTGTTAAAAAAGTTAATAATAATATTTACAAGTGAGCTTTTATCTAAAAAGTTGTCTACAATTAAGCAAACTCAAACATCACTAATCACAATATAAATCTCCACAAATTTTTTTGGAATTTGTCTTATAAAATATTAACGAATAAATATTATATAATTTTTAATAATTTTTAACGAATAAATACTGGCCTTTATACGTATAAAAGTGCGTGGTTACAAAAGAAAAATTGTAAGAAAAAGTATCCCTCTTGGTTAAAAGGAGGTGTTTTCGTTCACATAATGAGCGCTGAAACAAAGTTCTACCATTCAGACCCGTGTTTGCGTAAAAGATAGTGGGACTAATAAGTGCCCAAACCAAAGTACCCTTTTCGTAAGAAGAGAAAGGTAGAAATGAGTTATCTCGAAGATATTTTTTTCCTGGAGAAATTCAGATATGGAAACCACTTTTTTAATGGATAAAACTTGCACCAGGTTACTTATGTTCCTACCATTAAGTTCTTATCAAACCTTCCCTTTTTCATAAAAAATAAGGTAAGCATCCAGCAATACGTTTGGTCCCGATAAAATAATATCAGCAATAAACAACCTCGTCTAAAAATAATTAATGCGTTTTAGTGGACGATATCCTGTCCTATGTTATCTTCCTGATTTAAACTGAACTCAGACATCGCACACGGTGTCTGGTAATGAAAGGGAGCCATGTAAGGTGGGCCCCATACGGGGGCATCGCTACCGTAGATCCTGATTTAGAAGATCGACATCGGACCTCGCCAAAAGAGGGAGAGATCGGACATCGGACATCGGTGGTTTGAACGCTGTACTGGGCCACGTAAGGTGGACCATAGATTTATACTAAGTTAACAGGTAAGACATTAGATATATGGGAAGACTAAGTCATGAAGGATCCATGCACGTGGTGTGTATAGCGCATACAGGCGCAACACGAGTGAATAATCCTAGCAAGGTACACAGTTTCTGTTCCGTCCGGTTGTCCTGGGACGTCTTCGTGCGCGACCTCAACCGTCAGCTAGGGACTCCTTCCCACTGGTTACCTGTGGATTCCTGCAAAGAAGGACAAAAGGGCGCCCTAGCGGCCGTTTGCACTCCGACGCTCA
>Ga0123341_1006599_pt1 | contig 10500 bp, 8 predicted proteins | sample Turbeapinknodule_FD_89959 | JGI IMG/M metagenome (GOLD analysis project Ga0123341, IMG submission 89959) | Root nodule microbial communities of legume samples collected from Mexico - Turtle bean Mexico pink nodule | ecosystem: Host-associated > Plants > Roots > Nodule | place: Mexico: Nepantla...
ATTGAATAATGTATGAAATTATTTAAAAAAATAATAAATATATATATTTTAAGTTGTAATAAAATAATTATACAATATGAATGAATAATTAAGAGAATAATGATGAGAATGATAATGTGAGAGAAATCTTAAGTATTGTTACTATCAAGGTGGACATACACATATGGTTACAAGTTTAGTTTAATTAGACATTATTAATTTTAAAAATATAAAAGTGTCCATAAGATATATTAGCACTATCAAGTATTGATTTAGGATTTAGGATTTATGATTTAGGGTCTAAAATTTAAATATACTTATATTATTTGTAAACAAGAACACAACATAGCTGGAAGAAAGAAGAAGTTGTACCTGAAAACAATATAGATTTGATTAAAAAAAGAAAACAAAAATCACGCGAAACACAAATTCACAACACAACACAACTGGAAGAAAGAAGAAGTTGTGCCTGAAAACAATATAGATTTGATTAAAAAAAGAAAACAAAAATAACTCAAAACACAAATTCAAAAATCTGGAAAAAAAAAATGAACTTAATTGATTACCCTCTGCCTTCAAAATACAACCTAATCAATTATCCAAAGGTTTCAAAAGTATAATCGACTATGCATTCAGTTAAAAATAAAATATAATCAATTATGCTACAACATAATCGATAAAGCTCATATTTACACACACACACCAAATAATCGATTATACTCCCAAAAAACAATACATAATCGAATATAAATGAATACATAATCAATTATAAACTATTTTCAATAACATAATTAATTAAGTGTTGTGTTATTTTTCAGTACTAATCGATTAGGCACGCTACAAAGTTCACTGTAAGATAAATTCACTTTAAAAAAAGTGAACAAAAACAAGGGTAGCATGGTATTTTTTTGGTCTGTGACGTGGCTTTCTCCATAGATATCTCTATTTTCTCTTCATTGTTGATAGGACCACCGACCCCTCCACTTTCTCTCCTCCCGCTCCCTTACCTTCAAGTGTGCACTGAACCAAACGGGGGTAACACCCTCTCATTCGTCTTTAACTACAGTAGAACCCCATAACCAAATAGCGTGTTAAAGTTAGAGTATGATACATGGATAATATGTGATTGAGAAAGTAAATTTCACTAAAAGTGGTAACTGGTTCTCTAATAAATATTAGTCGATAAAGCTAATAGAGGTGTAAAATTAGACTATTATAATAAATGAGGTGAATATATATATAAAATATCATAATAAATTATTATTTTTATCTTTTTTTGTTGTAAAAATTTATATTAGCAATAGTATTTTCTAAATTTATCTTTTAATACGCACAACCATATAATTTTTTATATAAAATATCTCCTAAAAAATGTAAATTAAACTTTATAATTTTGTAAACAATTACTCTAATTTCACAAATTAAAACGGTTTTACTTATATGGAAAAAAAATCGATTTTAAATAGAATATACCAACACAACTACAATATATTTGTAAAACACGCTAAAAAATTAAAGAAACTACCACCTCATAAATCATGAGAAACTAACTTCATATTAATTTACTAGTAAAATGTTTTGTATAAACACCATGTTTATTTGAATGTAATAGTGTGCAATTTAACTATATATATATTGATTAAATTATATAGATGAAGAATTTTAATAAAAACACGCTAATAATTTAATAATTTATATAAAAAATCTTAAAAATCTACATTTTTTTGGTGGCCATGAATTAAGGTTTTAAATAATTTAATCCTCATTGGTGTATTGTAAGAAAATGAAAAGTATAGAAAAATGCATGAAAAAGGAAATAAAAGTTGTTGCATGGATATGATTTGGATTTATCTATGTTGTTTAAAAATTCACTTGTGACAAGAGTGAATGCAAATAGTGGAATGGTTATGTTGGAAATAGTAGATCACAGAGGTTGAAAATGGAAGAAGATATTAGAGGTTGAAAATGAAAGAAGATATTAGATGATAAAAATGATCTCATATAATATTTTAGATTTTTAATTGTAACTTTTTATCAGATATAATTGTTTTATCAATTATAATTGTTCTATCAGTATTCAAAGAACAAACCTTAGTTTTAGAGTCAGAAAATGTGTTTTTCTCGGTTACAAAGATGGGGTAAAAAGTTTTTACTCTTTTTGTTATGAATCAGAAAAATATTTTTGTGACATGAGATGTTAATTTTTATGAAAATTTCCTTTTTATAAGGACAACATAGATAACAATTTGGACATACATGATATGTTTAAGCATTTGCTTCCTTATGTTTCTGATCATGATATTGTTGTGCCTACATGTGTTAATGGTATTGTTCCTTCAGTTCCTGAAGTTGTATTACCATCTAGTCTTCCTGCTACTGATTCTTCTACACCATTACATTTAATTGATATTGATGTCTTGCAACACCAACATTCTGATCCACAAACTTCATATGTTCGAGTTTCTACTCGTCTCAAACAACCACCTAGATACTTGAAGGACTATCACACTACTTTATTCTCTTCAAAATATGTTTTCAATCATTCTTCAGGTACTAAATATCATATTTAAAAGTATCTCTCTTATCATAATTGTTCTCCAACATATTCTTCATTCTTCTTTTTGTCATAATATTTCTTCTATCCAAGAACCTAAATCATTTAAAGAGGAGATACAACATGATTGTTGGAAAGAAGCTATGCAATGTGAACTTGATGCTCTTGAGTATAATGAAACATGGTTTATGATGGATTTGCCTCCTGGAAAGCGTCTTATTGGGTGTAAATGGGTTTTCAAAGCCAAGCATAAACCAAACGACACCAATGATAGGTACAAAGCTCGTTTGGTTACCAAAGGATATACTCAAACCGAAGGTATTGAGTATTTTGAGACTTTCTTTTCGGTAGTTAAAATTACTACTATTCGATTTATTTTGTCTTTAGCAAGTGCAAAGGGTTGAATTCTTCATCAACTAGATGTGAATAATGCTTTTCTTCATGGCGATCTTGATGAAGAAATTTACATGACTCCTCCCGCAGACCTTACTCTTTCTCATCCCACGCAAGCTTGTAAACTTAGAAAATCTTTATATGGACTAAAGCAAGTGAGTCGACAATGAAACTCAAAACTAACTCAAACTGTAATACAACTTGGTTATGTTCAAAGTTCAACTAATCATTCTTTATTTATTCACACAGACAATCATTCTTTCACCGCTTTGTTGATATATGTTGATGACATTATGTTGGTTGGCAATAATCTTTAGGAAATCCAACGTGTTAAAACTCATCTTCATAACTCATTTAGTATCAAAGACTTTGGTACTCTATGCTATTTCTTGGGATTTGAGATAAGTCGTTCACCTTCTGGTATTGTTCTCAATCAACAAAAATATTGTTTAGATATTCTTTCCGATAGTGGTTTATTGGCTTGCAAACCCGCCTCTTCTCCCATGGAACCATCTTATCCTTTCTCTGAAAGTGAAGGTTCATTACTTTTGAATCCAAGTGAATATAGAAGATTGATTGGGCATTTTTTATACCTTACTCACACTAGGCCTGATATCAGTTTAGCAGTTCATATACTGAGTCAGTTTATTTCAAATCCATGAAAACCTTATGACAGTTCTTCATGTATTGCGATATTTAAAAGGATGTTCTGGTCTTGGTCTATTATTTTCTAGTAATAATCAAATTGTTATCAAAGCTTTTTCTGATTAAGATTGGGCAACCTGCATTGATTCTAGAAGGTCTATCACTGGTTATTGTGTGTTTATGGGAAACTCTTTAATTTTAGGGAAGTCTAAAAAGCAGTCTACAATATCCATATCTTTTTCAGAGGCAGAATATAGAGCACTAGCTTCACTTGTTTGTAAACTTTAGTGGTTACAATATTTGTGTCATGATTTGCATACTAATATTTTTGAATCTTTTGTTGTCTATTGTGACAATAAATCTGTTGTATGCATAACAAAGAATCTCACGTTTCATGAGAGGATGAAACACATTGAAATTGATTGTCATTTCATTCGGACTAAACTTCAAGAAGGTCTCATTCATTTAATTCCAATTTCTTTCTTTAATCAAGTGGCTGATATGTTGACCAAACCTTTGCATCATCAGTTATTTCGTGACAACTTATCCAAGCTGAACATGAAAGATTTACATGCTTCATCTTGTGAGCCACTATTAAATGATAAAAATGATCTCATATAATGTTAGATTTTCAGTTGTGACTACTTTATCAGATATAACTGTTTTATCAGTTATAACTGCTCTCAGTTGTAACGCTCTATGAGTATCAGTTATTTGTATTTTTTTTTATCTTTTTATGTGCTATATAAATATAGCTTATAACACTCAATAATGGAAGTGAATAATAATTCTTGATTAATAAAATATATCATTTTCTTCTTTTCTCCTTGTTTTTCTTCTTTTTCTAAATGAGATATATAAAACTAATAGAAGGGTTGGTTTTTGAACAATAATATTTTCACTGGTTTTATCTCCTTAATATTTTATTATAATATTGTGTCGTCCCGTCAAGGAGGCTAGGGAGGAAAGTCAACGGGTTGACCGCTTGAGGCGTCGCCAGGTTAAGGCATCGACGGTGCCACCCCCCGATACCCACGGGTAGGAAAGACCGTGGAGGGGGCGACACCCCGAGGGGCCTCAGTACCTCAGAGCAGTAAGAGACAGGTGACTCCAAGGCCATAGTTTAGTACCAGTAGGGGGTAACCTGACTCGTGAAGTACCCATGCCACCTCTGGGAGACCCCTGAGATAGATACGACCCATGAGAGGGCCACGCCCAGGGGCGAACCATGTGCGTAGTACGAGAGGAAGGTAGATACACTTCCAGGGCAAGTGACTAGAGGCTGGGGCGCATAAGTTAGAACCCAGAAAGTTACCCCTTGCGCCAGATGCACTTCGAGAAAGGAGGACTTACACAATGGAATGTCCCTAAGTTGGGTTACAGCGCTGTAAGTCCCTCCACGTAGAAATAGCGATCAAGTCAGCAGAACACATGGCAGTAAGTACTGAATCATCAGGTGTACACGTTTCCCTGAAAGTTTGCTAAGGTACGTTTTTATTCAGTTTACGTTTTAAACGCTTTAAAGCACTTTAAACGTTTTAAATGCTTTGAACGTTTTAAACGCGTTGAATGTTTTTAAACACCTTAAATGCGCTTTAAGACGCTTTAAATGCTTTAGACGTTTAAAAAGGGGCTTTAGACGTTTGAGATGGGATCCAGACTCAGTTTACGCACAGGCAATCAGAGAGAAATTAGTTACTCAGTCATTCAACCACCTTCAGAGCATCCATTCACGGTGCTCTGATACGGAGGTGTGTTCTTTGATGTTTCTCGCTAACTGACTTGATCGTAGGAGTGCAAACGGCCGCGAGGGCGCCCCTTTGTTCACTTCTTTTCAGGTACTCACAGCGGCTAAAGGTGGGGATTTGGAGCAAAGATGAAGGAGACCTTGATACGCGAGTCTTAGCTACGCACGAAGCACAATTTGGTCAACCGACAGAAACAAATATAATATTATATTTCAACAAATATTATAGAATCGTTCCGTATATCCTATAATCTCATTATAATTCTACATCGTTTAGAAATTGAGACTATAATTCTTTCCTTATTAAAAAGTATGAAACAAATTTTATTCTAAATTTTTAGGATTGAAAGTGGCAGTTAGTATTTAGGAGTTGGAAGGTAAAGAAACCCCCTTTGGTCTTCTCTCAGCACATATTCACATGGTAACACAAGGAGAAAGTGTCTTGTAGTGGGATTATGTATTTCCATGACCAGATCTTATTGACAGACATGTGAGGAACTGGGGCTGGCTATGACCACCTTTTCCTTTAGGTCCAATGGGGTGCTATGCATGTGCCTTTTCTATAAACTATTTCCACTTTTTCCCCTTCTTCTACCTTCAAGATAAACTACACATTTTCTTTTTTATTCCATTCTTTTTACACTGTATCACACTATTTCTTGCTCATAGATTAACTTCTCAAAATACTCTTTTTAACACATTTCTACACTATAATTTAAGCAAATAATTAGCAAACTTATCATTTGTCAGATGGGTAGATACTGATATATTTGAATTCAAATTACATGTTCCTTAAAATTCCCTACTTTCCTCCATAAACTCTACACTTAATACCAAAGGACTGAACTCATTTAACTATAATCAATTATAAAGGTCACAAACAGACATTTCCAGCTTAAAATCTCGAAGGACTAAATGGGGTGTAAATATTTTATCCATGAATCATTGAAGACTGCATATGTCTGTTGTATTTAAGTTGCTCACCTCCCTAAAATCCTCATAAAAGGCATCCCCACTTTTTTTTTTATGTAATTTCTTGATTCAAATTTGATGTTAAAACTTGGTAAAAAAATTATACTGTCAAAAAAAGTAGTCTTTTTTTTTAATAAATATTATATAGTTTATGATAAGATTACACGATAGTTTAGTCTAAAAAGTGCATATGTTATTTAGTTTTGAAAATTTATGTGGTGTGGTTATTGTTGGAATAAGAGATGCTACAACCTTGTGGAGTGCGGGTTTTTTTTGTCTTTATGGTTAATTCTTATTCTTATATGAAATGGTAGCAAAGGTGAAGGGCCTATAAATATGTGTGTTTATGTGCACTCTTTGGGTGACTACAACAGAAGAGATTGTACCTTCTTTTTGAAGTCTCTTTTGGGTTTAGAGTGGGAGCATCAATGGCTGTGTTCATGGCAATTGTAGGTGTAGTGCTGGTGCTCTGTTTTTGCTCTGCTCTCTTGAGGTGGAATGAAGTAAGGTACAGGAAGAAAGGTTTGCCTCCTGGCACAATGGGTTGGCCAGTTTTTGGGGAGACAACTGAGTTTCTCAAGCAGGGTCCAAACTTCATGAAAAACCAGAGAGCAAGGTAAACTAACTACAGTAACTAACTGCATCATCACATGCTTTTCCTCATATTTATAGTTGTATGAGTATGTGTGCACGGAGTCTTCATCATGTTCACTTGCATAAGTGGGAAAAAAAAGTTGCTTTGGCAACACTTTACAGCCTTTGCTTCTGTTGTTAGTTTCATGTTCTTTCAAAAGTTCCATGTTTTGAAGGGTGTTTAGCTTTTAACTCCACCCCTTGCATGCCACTCTTGTTGTGTTTAATTTGTTGGGGGTAGGTACTAGGCCTAGCATATTGATTCAAGAGATTATTGAGGATAAAATCAATGAAAAGTTGTGTTTGGGGGTGGAGAAAGAAGGGAATTGGAAATGGAGATCAAGGGGAATGAGCTAATAGATTCTGGTTTAATGGTACTTTTCTGTCCCTAAAGAATAATTTATGGCTTGCACACATCATCATGACAAATCTTTTTTTTTCTTACTTAAGGGTGGTTTCTTAAATTAGTTAAACCGGGTGTGAGGTAAGCACTGTTCATGCATGTACTTTTACCTCATTAGTAATGATTGTTAACTTTTATTTTACCTTTTGTCAAAATGGCAGGTATGGCAGTTTTTTCAAATCCCACATACTTGGTTGTCCTACCATTGTGTCCATGGATCCAGAGCTTAATAGATACATCCTAATGAATGAGGCAAAAGGTCTTGTTCCTGGATACCCTCAATCCATGTTAGATATCTTAGGCAAATGTAACATTGCAGCTGTTCATGGCTCCACCCACAAGTACATGAGAGGAGCACTTCTTTCCATCATTAGCCCCACCTTGATCAGAGATCAGATTTTACCAAAAATTGATGAGTTCATGAGAGCCCACCTTAGCAACTGGGATAACAAAGTCATCAACATTCAAGAGAAAACCAAGGAGGTTTGTGTTACTAATTCATCAATATCAAATTCATGAACAAAAGGGAAAGAAAAAAACAAAACAAAACTTACACATCACACTTCAACTTCCTAACATAACTTTCTTCCAAATTCTCAAACATTTGAAACAGATGGCCTTCCTCTCATCTCTCAAGCAGATTGCTGGCAAAGAATCTGTCTCATTATCTGACTCATTCATGACAGAGTTCTTTAAGCTTGTTCTAGGAACCATTTCTCTCCCTATTAACCTTCCTGGGACAAATTACCACCAAGGATTCCAGGTGTGATCATTGATCTTTTATGACTAAATCTGTTTTCAGTTTTCTCTTCATCATAACAACACTTTGACATAGGCTTATTTAATCCAATGCTTCTTGCAGGCAAGGAAGACTATGGTCAACGTTCTGAGTAAGCTACTAGAGGAAAGAAGAGCATCCAATGAAACCTACCATGACATGCTTGGTTGCTTGATGGCAAGAGAGGAAAATAGATACAAACTAAGTGATGAAGAAATCATTGATCTGGTGATAACAGTGATATATTCTGGTTATGAAACTGTTTCAACTACATCAATGATGGCAGTGAAGTACCTCCATGACCATCCCAAAGCTCTTGAAGAACTGAGAGTGAGTGAAAAACTCTATTTGTCCTTAAGTATCATAAATAGTCACACTTGTGATTTCTTATGTTTCTGTGCTGACTATATCATGTGTGGAATATTTGTTTCAGAAAGAGCATTTGGCCATAAGAGAGAGGAAAAAGCCAGATGAGGCAATTGACTGGAATGACCTCAAGTCAATGAGTTTTACTCGTGCGGTAAGAACCGTGTGCCATTTCTGTCACATTATGTGGTTGTTTTTCTAGGTAACCACAGTTAGTGTCTGATAGTGTTTTGAACCGAATTACCTATAAGAAAAAGATACACGTGAGAGAGAAAAAAAGTAGTTGTTTTTCAAATGATTGCTAAGAAGATTTGATCAAGCTTTTGTACATTTTTGCAGGTGATTTTTGAGACCTCTAGATTGGCCACAATAGTTAATGGGGTCCTAAGGAAAACCACTCAAGACATGGAACTAAACGGTGGGTTTCATTAGGTGCTATAGCTTTTTGTTGTATTTTTGGGCTCAAGAAGCTGTTTTTTGACTTTAAGAGCTTCTTCTTTTGGTCACTTCCACAACATCAATGATTCAATATGAATATAAAATATGTAAAATTGTAACTTTCAAGAAAAATTTATCTGAGATGGTAATAATACACACACACCTTATAATTTGGCCATCAATTCAACAACCACACAAAGACAATTCCACTATAAAAACATGTTTTCCAGATAAGGAGGTACATTTCCTCCCAACTTTCCTTTGCCTTTTAGCATTAAATTAAATGGGTTAGCAAAAGGAAAGGATAAAAAAAGTAAGAATGAATGAAAGGGTAGGGTGTCCTTAACGAGTTTTGCACCAGCACACAAGTATTCCACTATTCACCATAAATGTGAGCAGCACCTTCTTGTTGCAATTAAGAATGTTACTAATCCACATTGTTGTTTTCAGGCTATTTGATTCCCAAAGGATGGAGAATATATGTGTATACAAGAGAGATCAACTATGACCCTTTTCTGTATCCTGATCCTCTGACTTTCAATCCATGGAGATGGCTGGTTAGTCTAACAAAACAACCTTTTTCCTTTTGTTTTTTTAATGTCACAAGTTTTTCTTGGTCTATATCAGATACTAATCACACTACATACACTGTGACTGTTACTATCTATAGCTTTTCACATAAAATTCAAAATTAGTATATGATCATCACCCTCTTGATAACAATAAGCTTCAATTGCCAATTGCAGGATAAGAGTCTAGAATCAAAAAACTACTTCTTGATATTTGGAGGAGGCACCAGACTTTGTCCAGGAAAAGAATTGGGAATAACAGAAATTTCCACTTTCTTACACTACTTTGTAACCAGATACAGGTGACTAACACTAAGTTGAATTTATTTTCTACAGACTTTCAGTATAAAAAAATTTACATTCTTGATCAATCAAACCTCATGATAGTCCACCAAGATCAGTTTACATTATTAATCAATCATGATAGTTACTATAAAAAAAGTGTATACTTTGCAAACTGTGATTGTATAATAATAGTATATAAAGTTCCTTAATGCTACTTTATTCAGTTAAATATTTGGTTGGCACAAAGAATTGGTAAAAGTTTGAAAAGAACTATTATTTACACTAACTGCATTTGACTGATTTGGATTCTCTAAATGTCTCACATACATCTAGAAAAAATATTATTATCCATCATTAAGCATTGATTTGTCTGGTTTGAAATTTTAAACTGGTTTTAAGCTGTTTTCTGACATGTTGTAAAATATTTAATGTTGAGTGCAGGTGGGAAGAAGTGGGAGGGGATAAACTAATGAAATTTCCTAGAGTTCAAGCACCTAATGGACTGCACATAAGGGTGACATCTTACTAACTAGGCAGTGACTGTATATGTACAGTAATGAGATGAAATGTAGCAGCAGATGGTAGGGTATGTGTATGACAATGATCTAACAAATAATACAAAATGCAAGAAATTAAATTTTCTTCTCCATATATTCCATTCTTTGTTTTCTATCTTTTTCCCTCATTATAAGTTTTTCTTATTATATATATATATATATATATATATATATATATATA
>Ga0123341_1006600_pt1 | contig 10497 bp, 4 predicted proteins | sample Turbeapinknodule_FD_89959 | JGI IMG/M metagenome (GOLD analysis project Ga0123341, IMG submission 89959) | Root nodule microbial communities of legume samples collected from Mexico - Turtle bean Mexico pink nodule | ecosystem: Host-associated > Plants > Roots > Nodule | place: Mexico: Nepantla...
AAAAAAAAAAAAAAAAAAAAAAAAAAAAAAAAAAAAAAAAAAAAAAAAAAAAAAAAAAAAAAAAAAAAAAAAAAAACACCTTTCAAATGTCAAATTCCATTTCTTTTGAATTAAACAAAAATGCAACCAAAATATAGCAAGTATACACACAGGTACAGAGAACAGGGAAAATATAAATAATGAAGTTAGAAATAACAAAAACCTACAATCATGACATGTCAGACAATAACTTCATGATTCAACTGCTATAATAATAAGAGATAAGAGGCTTAAAAACAGTAGTTAACATTGATCAAGTAGTTTGAGAACCAAAAAAAGATCCTAGCAAAATTTGTGCACTCAATCAACCAAATAAGCTTGTTCCATATGTAGAAGCAGAAAAATTAATCGACCTTGTCTCTTGCAAGAGAGTTAGACAAAAAGCATGTAATCAGCTTGTGCAGATAAGCATTGTACATGTAGACCATATCTTCATCTTCCGTCTGTAAGATAACAAGTGGCCGTCTCAATATAATGAAGTATAGTCATGATTCATGAAAAGGTAAAGTAAATACAGAATTACAATTAAGTGATATTGCACAAATTCAAAAATCTAGAATGACTTGTAGCATACTCCTTGAGAATCTTAATATTTTGGTATGTAGGAGTGAAAACAAAAAAGAATTCAGGAAATAATCCCATCCAGGACAACTTTCCAAAGAGTGATCTATACCCTAAACCCAAACAAAGATCAGAATATCAATAATTATAAAAAATAATCAATATCCTAACTGTATTAACTAACTCACCTGTTTCCTTATATCAATATAGGCACATAACTATTATTTTCAACATTGAAAAAGATTATAATAACATTGAATTTGTAAACTGAAAAAATCTTATTAAATGCTTGAGGAAAGAATGAACATTTTTTTTTCCTAAAAGCAACAAAATTACATATAACTCAAGATGATACGTACTTAAAAAAAGCCTTTCCACTAACTTAATAAAGTGCTAGTCTTTCAGAAATTAAAGCAATTTACTTTTACAGGTATTTCATTAACAAAGAAAGATTAAACAGCTTTGCTTTTTCACTTTTCATTTGTTACTTTATTTTTTCTTTTCACCACATGAAGGATCCCTTGTCCTCTCAATGAATATATTTTTTATCAAAACGTGAAAACAAAAATAAAAAAGCATAGAAATATACCTGGTAGGCAGCAGTACGAAGAACTTTATCAAGTAAAAACTGAAAAACATTATTTGAGAAAATGACTTCCATGCATTGACTAAGATAACCCAGTTCGTTTGATGAACCACTTGAAATAGTCTCTCTTGTTCCATCTTGTATTAGCATCAAATGTACCGCCCAAGCAAGCCTTATGCCACCAACAAATCCCTCAACAATTGGATCATTTCCAGCAGCCATTATCTTAAGCATTAAAAAACTTCAACATTATTCCAATTTGATACTAAATATTATAAACAATTACAGAGAAAACAGCAATTATCTTTCATCTTACAAGCTCGTGAAATTCCTGTCTGAAGGAAGTATTAGAAGAAAGGACAGATGCTTTATCAGGCACTGTACTCAAACCATCCGAAACAAATGCAATCACAAGGGCAAAGAGAAGACAAAAGGTAATCTGCAATAACAAAGTGAAAATTATAAGCAAGTAACACATGCAAAATTTTATGAGCAAAGAGACCCAAATCAAATTAGAGAAAATAAATAATAAGTGCAGCTTGATACTCATGTGGAAGCATGTATCTCTCAAATAAATCAAGTTTAACTTTTTCAAAAATCAAACTTATCATTTTCACATAAAAATAATAAAATAAAAATACATAGAAAAAAAAGCAATTCATTTTATACCTCACCAAGCTAACTGCTGGTTCTGAACAAAATACAAATATATTTGAATGATGAATTGAACAGGTGAGCCATGGGCATTTGTTGCTCTTTTACTTTTAGAAGAAAAAAAAAAGTATGTACCTAGTTAAGGAATCTGCTGGCTCAATTATTATACTTTGAAGTTGCTCAAATCATTGTTGTCAAAATAAAGATCTTACACGGGATAGGATGAGAGATCATAATTTTAAGGATCATGATAAGATGGAACTAGGAAAATTATACATACAGATATACAAGTCAAAAAGTTTATTAACAAAAAATAAACTGAAGTAGAACCAAAAAAATAATTCACGGATTTATAAGGATAACTTTCCTTGAACTCATTAATATATAACAAATACTGAATTTTCCAACCGTGACTCATGCATAACCGGTTATTATGAGTTAAAACACTGCACATCATATATGATAACTACAACATCACAGATTCTTGATAACTACATATTACTTTCATAACCATGAATATATGATGTTAAAATACACAATCCAAGTATTAACTTATACACTAAGAGAATGACACACCTTGCACCCCTCCGTATTTTGAAATGAAAAAGGTCAATAAACATGGTTGGTTCTCAGAATGCAGTTAGGGTATTGGAGGTTTGACTAGTTTAGTTATAGGAACAAAATAGAACTTTATAGAGAAAATTTTAGGGGCAAAATAGTTCACAAAAATATCTACACCAAAATGTCATACGCCCTTATATGTGTGTGTATATATAAATATATATATACATATTTAATATAATATAATAAATAAATATAAGTCAAACTAGTGTATGTAAATGTAACATTATCTAAGAAAGTAAGCTTGCATTTTAAAAATAATGCTAGTGTTTTATAACTAACCTATAGGCAAGCTAAAATTGGATGAATTCAAGTTATAACCACAATAAATCAAAGCATAAAAAGGAGTTTCTTATTGCAAGGAATCAGAGCCAAAACCAGACAGATAATATGCTCATAATCCACAACAAAGATAAAGTGCAACAGCAGAAGACAACAAGAACCCAAGAGTACTTATGTCAAAATAGGCAAGCAAAAGCTTCAAAAGTATTAGACAAAGATGAGAAGAAAAATATCTATGTTATATTATGATAGAGACAAAGCAAGCAAGAGTTTAGGCTGAGATGAGAGACAGAGTCAGGTTAAATTGGTTTCACAGACCCAGAGGAAGATCAAGACCGCTCAGATTGCGTGATCTTGGATGAGGAAGATCGCATTAAGAAGAATCTTACAGAAAAACAGTCCCACAATAAATCTTGCACACAATAAGGCAAGAAATCATAGTATCATATGATCCTGTGCTCTTTAACAAAAAATTTAACATTAGATAAGATTCTTTGAATTACATATATCCTCTCTTCCTTCTTTCCTTTTCCCATCTCTGCATCAATTTTTCTTCAATTATAGTAAAAGCTGACAAATTTCTTCATTTTTAGATCATTAGTTTCATTGAACAGATTTAGAGATGAAGATAAAAATCATTGAATACATTTATCATCATTTTAGTAAAGGATATTGGAGAAACTGCAAAAGCATGCCTCTATTTATACCTTTCATCTAAGGAAATGCTTCTTTGAAAAGACAAACAAAGTTAACACTAACGAACAATATTAGGTCCAGCATGCCCGACAGTGCACCTAACCATACAGCACAAACTCAAAAAGAAGGCCAATGAAATTTATAGCTTGAATAACAACTTCTTACCATGTGACCTTGGTTGGATTGTTTTAATGCTTGAGAAAAATTATGATTTAAAAACAACTCTAATAATGCTCCACCAAAAAACAAAATATATAAAATTTAGCTCAGCGAGAATATAGAAATGCACCTGATGTTTGACAATGGTATTGCTCTCACTAACTTCAGAAGCATTATCTTTCAAAACAGAAAAAATATCTTTTATATCCTTTGGACCTGAAAATTAGAGATTATTGATGAACTTCCATTCATGACATTAATCAAGTAGAGTCTCAGCAGACAAGAAACACAACTGAACATACTTGTCCGAACAACTAGATTCGAAAGGACAAGACAATGCCCAAGAATAAGTCTTTCTCTAGAGACCACTGCCTGCCTCTCCACAAGAGAACCTCTTGAATCAAGAATAAAGCGCTCACACTGAAGGCCACCCAAACCAGAAGGTTCTTCTCTATTGAGTTCCTACATCAGAAAGCAAATTCTTATGAAAAGCTATGTTTACATTCAAGGTTAATCCAAAAGTTACATATTCACATAACATCATATATTAGATACTCTAGTCAAGATTAAAAAATGAACCACCACATTGGTTGTTTACTTGGCAATCCTATGCTTATAAGAGTACATAGTTTATCGATCATGTTTCTTCAAGAGACAGTCAGGCATACTAATCAACAACAGTGTACCTGACACATACCTGTGCATCAGAAAATGTCTTGAAATATGAAATATGAACTAACATATAATACAAGCAGGACCATTGAGGTTAACTCAATTAGTTACAATATAAAAAAAAATATTTTTAGGTTATTCGCCAGCCAATATGGAGCCACAATCATCAATATAAACTGCCACTTTGTAAACATGCAGAATTTTTAAAACCAAATTACTACCAATATATAAATATTAATTATTATGATCAATTATGTCAATTTTTAAATAGTTTAATCTATGTAAGCCACAACTCAGGGAAAAGTAAGTTACAACCACTACATGAAACAACACCTAGTAAACTCTGATAATAGCTTACCCCTCCTTGAAACTGGCAATAAACAACACCCACTTTCTAAAAAACTTTGCCCTAAATCGGAATATAATCTTAAAGTTACAGAACAATATAATATTAATAACTCATTACAAATCAAACCTTGATAAGAGAAATTAACCGTTGTCTAAGTCCAGAACTGATAAGATCCTCTAGATACTTCTGAATATCTACCAATATATCATCTTGGAGTCCCTGATCTAGCACCACAGCCTGTCAAGAAAATAATACAAAGCTATTAACCAAAAACTAAAGAAATAAATAATGGCCAAATGAACTTGAATGATTCTTTGAACAGAAAGAAATACCCTTAAGAGCAAATGAAGGGATGTTATCAAATCTCTTCTCTCTGTATACCAGAGTCCAGCTGCAAGCCGTAAAATCTCCAGTGGTTCTCTTCCCATTAAGCCCCACTACAGATAAAACCAAAGCAAATAATTAAATATAAAACATGCACATATATTGACAGTATCATTCACGGGGTCATGGTCTCTCACTCCAACATAAAAACTAGAAAAATAGATGCACTAAATAACCACAACTAAGGAGCAAACAATAATGAATCAGGTAACAATAGAATTTAAAATATTTACGTATTCAAATCATATGGACATTCATTGTTAGTTTGTGCACAAAGTTTGTTAATGTATATAAAGCAAATGAAAAGCTGAAGTCTACCTCTTGATTAGCTGATACAAGCAAACGAACACAATCTACTTCATTGAGATGGATATCATCACTCAATTTGAGCGCCTACATGTCATATAAGCAGTCGTTAGGAAAAAGGAAGGGTAAACAAAACCACAATTAGACTCCAAACCAGATGTGCACACATATCACCAAGATAAACAAGTTATTACACATTAGTGGCAAGAATCAAATTAATAAAATCGCAAGTCTTCATCAATAAGTCCTGAAGACAACAGAATCCTAGGAAACTTGCAATTTAAAGAGAGAGAAAATGTCAAAAATTCAATAATTAAATATACAAAAAGTGGTCTGAAAAAGAAAAAAATAGCAAAACACATACCATACAACAAAGATATAAAAAAAAACTATACGTATAACTATAAATACATCCAGTGAAGTTAGCCTAATGCATTACGGCAGGCCAAGAAAAGGGTCCAGCACCTTCTTCTGGTCAAAGGTGCTGCCCCTTAGGTGAGGCACACCTTTTGTGCCTTCAAGGCGCTTGTGAAGTTGTCCCTCATAATAGAAGATGCACTCCCCCCATTAGCACCTTCCTAGTGGATTTGGCAGAGTCTAGCGAATAAAAGCCCTATGATTAAATTTAAAAGACGGTGGCTGCTAAGAGTCATTCAACAATTCAAGCTAAGTAACACAGAGAAGCAAAACTCTTCAGATATCACTTGAATGAATAGGCACTTTTTTTACTTTTGATTTTCTCTTCTATTCTGAGGTAAGCCTTTCAGCACTTTTTAGGATATTTTAATTTCCTTTTTCTTACAATTTGAAGACTAGGCTTACATGTGGCATGCTTTCTTTTGCTTTGGCACCATTTTCTCTAAGTGTTTAAGACCACCTATTGCCTTTTAACATGATTCGTCATGGCACATAATTTCTCATGATATCAACATAAAGAGTCAAATGACTTGGAACCTTCAAGCATAAGATCAGAAAAATTGCTGCATGTTCCTGGTAGAAAATATTAGACTCTAAGAACAGAGCTTCCCTTAATAATTTATAACTGAACTCATCAATATAGACATTCAAAATCCGTTGACTTGTCAAAGAATTAGTGCATATTTTGTTCAACTTATTTAAAGAAATAATTGATTTTTATGCCAAAATCCAGCAAACTCTAGAAAAAAGCAAGTATTTCCAAGGAAATAATTTTGAACCAAACATGTGCTTTAAAGAGGGGATTGTTAAGAACAACGAAAAGCTCAAATAGACAAAAACCCAAGAAACTCAAAGCACTAAAGGATTCCAGTCATTCAACTCCTACTTCATTTGTATTATCATTTTTCTATAACCAATGAAAATCAATCTCCATGAACTTATCCTAAGGCATCAGAGGTGTCTTCTGCTCCTATATGCACACATACATATGTAGTTTGATTTCCATTATACAAGCACGTAAGCCTGTAAAAATGAACAATTGTTCGATTTCCATTATCACTCATCATATTTTATACAGATGCGAGCATGTGAATGTATGGCTGTGCAAGCCAAGGGTCAAACAAATAGGCATAGATTGCAAGTGATCAAAGTGAAATATCATCAAAAGTGGTTTCACTTTGATCCCTATCTCTAACGTCGTTTATTTTGTTTTACCAATCCAAGTTTCACCACTAAAATTAGGAAATTAACTATCTTTCTGTTTCAGTCACCTCACAGTTCTTATGCTCAAACCAACCATTCATAGAATAAAACGTGATATACATCTTCTATATAGAAAAACATAAGCAACCAAACTGTATCCATAGCCCAGACTATTACTGAATACAAACCGTGTTAAATGCTAGCATTGCAGAAAAAGTGCAGAGTAGGAGCTTACAATGTGCACATCCTGGTCGTCAAGTGAAATAGGAGGAGAATCCGGAAGCCTAACGGACTTCGACTGAACTTGGCTTCGATCAGAGGGCTTCGGGGGCTAAACAACAGACAAAACAAAATAAAATATATCAAAAGAGTGGTGATTCTAGTTTGAAATTGAAAAGAAGAAAACAAGAATGGAAGTTAACAGCGTACTGGATAGGAGAGAAGGGAGCGGAAGGAGATGAGGGAAGTGCGAAGAGCGTGCAATAGTTCTACGCGTTGCGCCGCAGTTGGAGGCGAAGCGCCGAGAAGCGCAGATTCGATAGTGCCTAGGAGCTGCTTCGGAGACACCATTTTTTCGCCACTCACCGGAGAAACCCTAAAGCTGGAAGCAGAACGCGGAAAGAGAAAGAGGTGCGTTCCCTTAGGGCCACTTGAGCGGGAAATGAAACAGTGGGGTTTCACCGAAGATTAAAGATCCGAGGCTGTGAGCGTATTATGGCAGCTTTAAACCCTATAAACCCCCCCTGTTCAAAAAATTGAAAAAACTAAACCAAAATTCAAACCATCTAAAAAATTCAAAGGAGATCTTTTTTTTCTTAATTTGGTTAAAGAAAATAATGGAATGCATATACAACTGATAGTTAAATCATTTAATAAATTATTTTTAAGATAAATAAAATTAATAAATGTTCATACATATGATATTTATAATTAAAAATTACACAAGATTTTTTATTTTTTTTTTTGAAAATTCAGGAATAACTTATTATGAAAGAATATTTGGGTATTTCATTTTCCAGTTGAGATTGAAAGAGTTGTCAGTGAAGGTTGAGATATAGGATTAACCATTTCTTGAGATTAGGTTATTGCTTTCAAAAAAAATTGTCATAGATGTTTGCAGCTATGTAGCTATTGCAGATGTTGCAATGTTCAGATTCTGAGAGTTGTGTTTGTGTCTTTGCTCATTGTTGTTGAAGGGCATCATTGACCATTTGTCGATGGAGTCTATGATGTTGGCAGTTGGAGGTGCAACACTCTAAGGGGGTGTTTGGATGGTTCCCTAAGAATCTGATGAAGGTGGACCTGGCAATGGCTCGATGGTTTGGAGCTCCGTGACCAAATTGGCAGCAGGAACTTTCTTGTAAACTTTAGCTTTAATCTCAACCTTAGTTTTCTCTATTGATAGCCTTATTTGTTCTTCCTTCAACTTTCTTCTTTCCTTTAAAGTGTATGCTTTCAACTTCACTTCTTCTTGTGATGTATTTCTTAGAAAGATGAGTCATCTTTCTATCTACTCAAAGAAGTGTTTGAAGAAGTTTTCATGGTTTTCATAAGAATGCTTTCCACAATAGAGAAAACAAGGCAAAAAATAATAATAATTTGCAAAAGAAATAACAAAATAATTGAAGGTATGAAGATGAATAGAAGATGTTACCTTGAAGAGGAGCTCAAGGTTAAGAAAAATAAAAAATTTAGGATATGAATTAAAGAACAAGAGTATCATATTTTAGGGAGAGACTTTTATTTATAAAGTGGAGTTTGGATACCCTTTACAAATGGAAATAAAATACAAACATAGCATTCAAGTGTCTTTTAAAGTTCTTGGATGTTCAATACTTTGATGAAGACATATGAAGGAAGTTAACCCATCACATGTTATTGAAAATGACATGTCGAGATAATTACAACGAGATAATTACAACCTTCATGTGTGCTTGAAACTAACATGTGGAGGTAGTTATGTTCATGTTGTTTTACTACCTTACTAATGAGTTAATTAATCTCATGAATATGTGTCAAAACACGACAAATACATGAGAATGGAAAGTTGAATTTTATATTTAATCTTTTTTAAAACTTTTCATAAAATAACGTTTGATGGACTTAAACAGACAAAGTTTAAGCTAGACAAAGTTGTTTTTTCTTAAGAAATGTGTTTGACAAAGCTCATCAAATGCAACTTAACAAGGATAGAAGCATTAAAAAATACTTTTAAAAACTAGATTTCTCAAAGTTTTCCTTCTTTGATTAGATTTAGATAAATAACATGCAATATAAAAGGATAATAAATTAGATATATTTACTCAAGGTTATTTTTATATTGGTTCGTCTGACAAACTTGTTCCTGTTAGGGAGATGGGACCTAGAGAACTATTGAAGTCTTTTTCTCCTTCCTTCGGTTGGGCAGGTGATTGGTGATGAACTGCGATTCTTCTCGTCCTCCTGCTTATCCTTCGATCTCGGCACTCGGTCTTCGGGCAAATCACTGGATGGTGGGGGTACCTGCGAAGGCACTCCGACGCTCAAGTCAGTAAAGCGGGTGGTCAGCTCTCAGGTAGGTGAACAGTAATAAATGACATACCTTACTCCTTGGGATGCGTGTTATTTATATTATTCTAATGAGCCTACCTTGTTGGGCCCGTTTATCGAGGGTGGATATCGCTTAGGGTTGCATTACCTAATTCCTAATGGTATATTAACTTCATTGATGTTGTTTTGAGCGTTAACTGTAATAGGGGTCGGCCGACGGCCAAATCATCATGGCATGGGTCGGCCATCGGCCATTTTCCAGTGGTCTTGATTGTCTCGGCCAAGCCTTCTAAGGTCTCGGCCTCTCGGCCAAGTCTTCTGAGGTGTCGGCCAGGCTACCTTGGTCTCGGTCAGGTGGACTCGGCCTCGCCCATACCGATACACTTGCCCCCCAGGCTCAAGGGCAGATGTGCTAGATATGTCCGATGAATCTTTAATAATGGGAGTCGGTCGGCCTCCCTTGAACATGCGGTCGTTTCATTTCTCGAGGTGTGACTTGACTAGGCGGCGTGACATGACTTCAGACGGTGCGATGTGATGTGCATTGATGAGGGGTTTTTTGGGCGGGGGAATTTGTGGACAACGGTTGGGATTGATCTGACGTTTCGAATTCCGAGGCCCATGGGCCCTATAAGTAGTGGTCCACCACAATGTCGCACCCTTGTGTTTTCTATTTGAGCGAACTGATAGCCGAGTGACCTCTCGCCCTTAGCTCTGATAACCGAGTGAACTCTCGCCCACACTCCCTTTCCCAGAAAAAGGTTAGTTATGTCGAGCCGGTCTCGGCCTACATCATCTTCGTCCGGTCGAACATCCTCCCCTTCCGCCCATCCTATGTGTCCTGTTAGTCGTTAGATTTCCCCTATCGGACGATCGTCCTCTTCGTCTTCTTCTTCTTCTTCTACCACCGGCTCCCAGTCTGATGTGATTCCAATAGCCACATAGAACAAGATTCTTGACATTTTTAGGAATCACCTTGAGCTGGAAAATATAGAGGCACTTTTCTTAGAGTTGGATCATGGTTCTAAGTCAAGAACTC
>Ga0123341_1006601_pt1 | contig 10497 bp, 4 predicted proteins | sample Turbeapinknodule_FD_89959 | JGI IMG/M metagenome (GOLD analysis project Ga0123341, IMG submission 89959) | Root nodule microbial communities of legume samples collected from Mexico - Turtle bean Mexico pink nodule | ecosystem: Host-associated > Plants > Roots > Nodule | place: Mexico: Nepantla...
ATGTTTAATTATATATATATATATAAATATAATATGTATGGAATGTATAATTGCTTATATTTTTTTATTTTTTATATAAATGGTTAACTTTGTAAAAAAAATAAAATTAATTAATAGATTGTGATGAACATTCTACATTTGTTTTTTCATAGTTTCACGTAATTGAGTTAAGTTTAGCAAGTTTTTTTTGAGGAATACTAAGTTTAGCAAATTTTGAGAAATACTTTATTGAAAATCAAATTACATTAATTTGAGTCACATGTTATTGTTAAAGGATTACATTAATTTATTTTAAAAAAAATAGATCAAATTAAGAATATTTAAGACAGTACAATAAAATTTAAAAAATATCCTCATAACACCGAGATAAAAAGTATATTTAACTAATTTTTACTATACTTAACAAAATTAATCATCTAAAAATATCAATAATTATATGAATATATTTGTTCAAAGAAAAAGAAACTTCTCGTGTAAATTAAAGAAGAGGGTGTAACTTATTATTCTTAAAAAAAATTTTGAGACTTAAGAAAAGAAAGGAAAAATAGAACAGGAGGATAGTGTTTGATGTTTAGTTTGCCATCTCCAACAAAAAACTCTATCATGAGTCTATGATTCAAACAAAAAAGGAAATGGTGGATACACAAATATATACAAAATATACATCAAAAGTATTTGAAAAAATATACAAATAAATAAATAAATAACAATACTTTTTATACAAATATATATGTATTTTATTTTCTAAAAAACTGATCCTTATTTATAATAATTAATAATAAAAGCTAATCACTACCTACCTACTCTGTTGTCACACTTTTGCAGGCACCTTCACCTCAAAGGACTAAAAGTGGGTAACAACATTGAACATGCACACAAAAAATATACAAAAGGGAAGAGTTACTGACTTAAAATAATATTTAATATAAATACTTTTAAATTTTTAAATTGTAATAAAATCATTGATCTCACTGGGAATTTAACCCAAGGTGTTGTATTGCTATTTGCCAACCAATATGAAAAATTGATATCTTCATGTTCCTTACTGCTAAAATATGAACTTTACAAAGCAAGTAAACAAAACTCTGTAATGTTACTTTATCCCTTTAAATCAACTGTGACCAATAGCTATAATGAATCTTGAATACGGCTTTCAGCCAGCTCCTATATTATTCTGCCTGCAGCTTTGGAAGAATGTGTGACACTACATCAATGGTAGTGAATTACTTCTTCATCAATTTAGCAGCAACAGCATTAATGAGTTATGCAGCTTCAGCAGTGGTAACTGGTAACTCAAAAAGCATTTGCAAGTCACTGCTTCACAGTGAAAGTCTACCTTGTTTTCCTTGCTATTTTTGGATTCTTGCACATTCGGATACTTGATGGGGTCACCTCTACAAGTTCATCTTCTTGGATGTATTCAATGCAGTCATCCAGACTATAGTCCAATGGTGTATCAAGAATCACTGCATATGGGAGGAATGAAGTAAATTAAAACTTTCTGGCATATTAGCATAACTACTACTACACATAAGTGTATGTGAAGTTGTATCAACAGCTTTGTAATACCATAGCAGTAGTTATGTTTTGACCTTAAAATGTATTTACCATGCACAGATGTCTCAGACTCAGATGAAAAAATTATAATTTGCTAGAACAGATTTTTGTTTTGCAAATAGTTTGCAAGAATCATAAAAGAAATAAATATTATTGCCAAAAAGAACAAATAATAACACACATAAGGTTGAGGCTGTGTTAATGTTGCTCCTATAGTCACATTGGCATTCTTTGTAAGGTTAAAATCAATAAAGAAATAGTAGCAAGCAAAGCAGCCTGAGATAAACCAAAGATTATTGAAGCAGCATTATTTCTTCAATAGTATAAGACAAGGTTGAAGTTAAAATTAATCAAAAGGGTATATCATTTGAAGTCAGTTTAATAGAACTGATTTAACTAAGGAACTAAAAATATCATCAAACCATGTTATTTGAATGTGTATTTCATATAAGATAACAAAGTTGCACCAGAGATGATTGTCACCTGTTTGTTCCTTGTTGGAACGTATGTTGGTAGCAGCTTTCTTCTTACAAACATTCAAGGACAAGTCACCAGGTCGCTGATGGATGCCAACAATTTGACCTTTATAAACTTCCATACCAGGACCAATAAACATCTGTCCCCTCTCCTGTGAACTAGAGATTGCATAAGAAGTACTTGCTCCATCTTCAAAAGCAACCTGAAATTCCATTACTTCATCATGAATCACTGAGGGAAACAATAGAATTATGGAGTACCATGCTACATATAATCATGTTTACAAGTTTCTTTCAGTGCAGACATTACCAATGAGCCTTGATCGCGGGTACTAATGTCACCGGCCCAAGGCCCGTAGCTATCGAAGATGGTGTTGAGAATAGCCGTCCCTCGCGAGGCAGTTAGAATTGAATTCCGCAATCCAAGAAGGCCACGTGTTGGGATCTTATATTTGAGTAGTGTAGTTCCTTCCGATCTAAACCGAGAAATAAATGTTGTCAGTATCAGATCAAATGCTATGCAAGTCTAGTTGATAAAAATATTCTACACTGTAGGATAAGATGCAATCAGAGTATAGGAAGTATGATATCCATTGACAACAATGATTTACAAAGTTAACAGATTAGACTTCAATATAATACAAGCACATGCATTATAACCTGACAGAGACAAGTATGGTATTGGATATAAAATTGTCATGGCATGGGGATACAACAGTTCTAAAACAATTAAGATATCACACCACGAGATATCATAAGCAAAAGATAATAGCTTGGACTTTGGAATATTGTTATTTAAAAAGAAAATTGAAGTTTTTATTTTCACTACCAGTCATTAGAGATACAATAGAAGGCTGAAAATCATCAAATTCTATGATATCTCATCTGTACAAGCACAAACATTCAAATTGAAAAACAAAAAGTTATATGATGTAAGCTACAATTCTGATGAGGAGGAGCACTCATTTGCTATATATATCCAATGCAAGTTTGTAGGATCGACAATGATATAGCCGATATTTTTAACTCCCTTATTTTTCTAGTAAGCAATTACCACTTGAATTTTACTCACTTTAATGCATCCTACATTTTAGAGGAGGCAAATCCTAATCTAGATGCAGACTAGCAGAAAAGCAGTCATATCAATGTTCTGGTTTTGAGTGAAATAGTATAGCTGGCTGGCTTAACCACCTTTATTAGTAGGAGGAAGCCATTGATCACATACACTACAAGGTGAAAAATGATCAGTAAATTAGCATGGTGGGTTCATTAGTCAAAGAACTTTTTCATGGAAATATGTAGAGTAACATGTGTCCTTTGTCAACTAGGATAATCATTCAACAGCAAAACAAGATTACTCCATAGCAAAATATGAATAAATGTGAAACTTTTATCAATTATTATAGCCAACAAATATATTATCAATGTCTTTTATGTGAATTTAATCTATTAATCCGAAACAATACGAGATAGAACTACCGATATACTATCAACAAAGAAACTCCTTAATTTTGCTTTACTTCAATGCTTTGTTCCTATAACAACTTTGGTGATGTCCTAAATTCCTAAATTATATCACGATCAAAATAGAAGCAAAGAAAGAATTTACACACCCAACTCCTTGCATGTCAAACATCTGTCCTCGTCTCTTGCCAAGAAGTTCAACAACAGCTCCCATGTGCTCTTCTGGTACCTCCACAGTTGCAACCTGCAACAGATCCTCTTGTAAAGATATATAACAAATGAGAAAAGAAAACTATTCTTTGTTTAGATGATAAAGAGTATAGGAAGAAAAAGAAAGAAAAAAGAGAGAAATAGAGTAGAAAAGATGTATTGTTCATATGGATAAAAATGAAAAAAAAAATAAAATCTATTTGCTTTGTTTTGATGTGTACAAGAGTGAGTAGAAAGAAAACAATGTGCAAGAAAAAAAAATCTCTAATGTAGGGAAGAGTAGAAGAAATAGAGGATAAAAATGAGAAGAGAATTTGTTTGTTGGGTCCCACACCAAAAAGGATAGAAACTTCGCTGGGTGTTCAAAACAAAAATTCTCCTTGTCAAAATGGTAAGAGTCCTACCTACAATTCTACCATAAATCCTTTCACTCTATCTCGCCCATTTTAACAATATATTAAACTGTTCAGTAAAAAGTGGGTAACTCAAGTGATTAAGAACTTTCAACTAGCACTTCCCATATTTAGCATAAAGAAGAAAAAGTCCATGAACATGAAAATATCTGTTAGATTAAATTAAATTAAATAGTCTTGAATAGAATTATTTCATTTCAGATTCTCTTATTTTTCCCTCTCATACATTGTATGTGGTCTATCTAAAGTATGAGATCCTAAGAGAGGGAAAGACACACTCTCTAAGTTTCAAATTCCTTTGTATTATTCTCAAGTTGGTATCAGAGCGGGAACCCACTCTGCCTGTCTCAGTCCGGCATGGGCATGGTCACCATCCACTGCCGGAGTTTTGTATGCTCCAACTTGACGTGGAGTTTTAGATTAAATAGTCTTAAATAGAATTGATTGCATTTCAGATTCTCTTCTCTTCCCTCTCATACGAGATCCTAAGAGAAGAAAAGACACTCTAAATTTCAAATTCCTTTGTATTATTTTCAAGTATATCAAAATAACGAATAGAGGTATATCTTACGACATCATCTTCGTTATAACCAACAATGTTGATTTTGCACGTAAAAGGTGCTTTTATGCTATTAGTATATGTCGAAAACAAAAATGTATGAAAAAGGCTATCACAAATTGTGAGGGTCTTTCATATGCTTTTCCTAAACACAAGAATATAAGATTTCAAAGCATTCACTTACATGATACATTTATAGTCAGACCAACCTTCGTTTGATATAGGACACATCATAAAAGCATAAAATAAAGCAATTAATCATGATAATTAAGCTAGTTTGTGCATCAAATAAGTGCGTCAGTTCTACAGGAAGGTCAATAAAAAATTGATTGAGAAATTACCTCGAAGGGTTCCAAAAGTTGTTCATTCAGCTTCTTGTTGATAACTTTGGGAGGCCCAACCATGAATTCATAACCTTCTCTTCGCCTGCAGATGCAATATTATTTAAAAAGTTTGACGAATAATTAATGAGAAGAGAAATGGAATACTCATAACACTTACATATTTTCTATGAGTATAGTGATATGCAGAGTTCCACGCCCACTGACAACAAATGTATCAGCTGTTTCACCATCTTCAACTTTCATAGCCAGATTCCGCTCAAGTTCACGATAAAGCCTATCCCTTAAATTCCTACTAGTAACATACTTTCCCTGAAAAGTTACAAATACATTTTAGGTGATCTCTTACATAGCAGTGAAAAACACAAATTACACTGTTACCAATAAAGAAGCTGAACATAATAGCAATGGTCGTGCCTAACAGACACCATCAGGAATCCACACAGAGAAAGAGATAATACAGAACAGTTTTACAGTAAAGCATTAATATACCTCACGGCCAACAAAAGGTGAAGTGTTTATGGAGAAAGACATTTTCACTGTTGGTTCTTCCACCTTGATGGAAGGTAGTGGCTTCCCATGTACTTTATCAGCAATTGTTTCCCCAATCTGAGTACAGAATTGTAAATTGTAAATTGTAAAGGTTAATAAGGTTACTGTAATACAAGATTATGCATTTTATCCAAAACCCTCAATCTTTACCTGAATGTCAGTAATTCCACACACTGCACATATATCACCTGCCTCCACATTATTTGCAGGAACCCTATTGAATTTGTCATACACATAGAGCTCACTAATTCTTCCAAATCTACACGAATCTTCTGAAGTACATACCTGGACAAAATCAACAAATAAGTGGTATGCGGATTGAAACAGGATCAGAATATAAAATCTCTAATTCTCAATTACTGCTCCAAGGAACGGTATGAAAGAATAGAGTACTGTGCAGAAATAATGTAACTTTTGTTGATCTAGAGTGATCAAAAGCTTTGAAGAATCCAAATCCAAGTGTTTGATGCAAGGCTGGAGTTGCTGTGTTTAGGATAGGATCCGGGTAGTTTAAATGTGTAATTCACTCTTTGTTGAATCTAAAGCTAATGTGTTTTAAAACTTTTTTAAAGTTTAAAGTGTTTTTCAAATTAAGTGAAAAACAACCTCTTGTTTTGTCAAAACAACCGATAGTTTTACACTTAGGTGTTTTTGAAAAGGTTGAAAACTGTTTTGGTTGGTTGACTTGTTGTCACACCAAAACAATCGATTGTTTCTTTGAAAAATCCTAACAGAATTTTGTTTTGTTAGTTGAGTGTGTTTTAAATGATTTCCAACTGAATACGCTCCTCTATTAAATGCTTTAACCAATCTTTGAAAGATATAAATAGTTTGTTTATGTTTTATAACAAAAGAGAAAAACAGATTTGAGTTTCTCAGTTGTGAAACATTGATTTCAAGTTTTGAACATTCATATCAAGCTTTGGGTTTTCTCAAGAGAGAGTGGAATATGATTACATCTGTATTGATTTCAGATTGTTCTGTAAACAAGTGTAATTCGTTCTGAATATTCTGTAAATTCTGGTGTTGTTACCAAGGAGTGTTGTGTGCTCTTGAGGTGGTCAAGATCAACATTCTTGGTGTGTTGTGCCAAAGTGAGTGTGTTTCTTGAAGGGTTCAAGGTCACTACTTTGGTGGTTTGTGTGTAATCTGTTTTGATTGCTTAGTGGATTGCCCAGTGACTTCTGGGGACTGGATGTAGCTCTTGGTTTAAGAGTGAACCAATATAAATTGTTTGTGTATCTCTTTCTTCCCTTAAACTCCGATTGTTTTTCTGATGCTTTGCTGTTTTGTGCTTAATTTCTTGGCTAACTGAATTTCTGATTGAGTTTCATACAAAGGATTTTGTTCTAGCTGAAAAAGTTTCCAAAAACCCCTCTTAAACAATTCACCCCCTCTCGTTTAAGGTCATATATTCTAACAACTTCCACTTGCATTCCACCATAATCTCTACTCCTCCTCCCCCACAAATTAAAAATAAAAGATTGAGTCAGAGAAGAGAATGTGAGACTTAAAATGTAGTTCTTATGAAGTAAATAAACTTCACCTATTATATGCAAGCACACATATTTATCCCTGGTAATATAAACTCGATGTAAGTAAAGGGTAACATGTGAGCATGGAGAAATTCACAAAATGAGGAACAAAAATAAAGCAAAAGGAATACTCACTCGAACATCCAGGCCTTTTTCTAAAGTTCCAGCTAGCACACGTCCAATCGCAATACGCCCTTTATGTTCATCATACTCAATACTTGTCACCTAGTAAATAAGCATATGTAAAAACAAATTAGATTTTGTATGCGGAAATGGCATTATCAAAGTTAAGCAGAAATTAAACAGGATTGTCATTATGTATTTTCTCATAAATAAACTGGTCAAGAACTTCATTTGCTTCTTAATTTTCTATTTCCCCTGTGGTGGAAAATTAGTTGTAAAAAAAATAAGCTAACCATTACGAATAGAAAAATAAAATAAAAAAGACTAAGAAGCAATATAATTAGCAACTACTAACCAGCATTTGAAGAGCACCATCTTTAACAATGCGCGGTCCAGGGATGCATCTAATGATGGATTCAAACAATGGACCAAGGTCATCGGCCAGATCTTCAGGAGACAAACCTGCTTTCCCTTTTATACCACTTGCATAGATTACTTGAAAGTCACACTGGAAGCAGAAAAAAAAAACTTTACAAAACTATGATGCTTACCAATATTATATTTCATAATACAGAAACCATTTTAATCCTTCAAACACCAATGATATGTTTAAATTTACCTGCAGACACCATTCAGAATCTAAAAGATTTTTTATAATATTCCCACAGGTCATTGGGGATAAAGAAATCGCAGTAAAGTTTTGACTACATACAAACTTCCAAGCTCCAACCCAATTTGTAAACAACACACAAAACAACAACTATTTAATTTTTATGATCACCAACATACCTGTTCGTCTGTGGCATTTAGTTCAATGAAGAGTTCAAAAGTCGAATTGACAACAAACTCTGGGCGAGCAGAAGGTCTATCTATTTTATTCACAACCACAACAACTGAATGACCAAACTCTAAAGCCTTTTTCAAGACAAATCTTGTCTGTGGCATTGGTCCTTCAACCGAATCTACCTACAAATACCAAGAGCAGCATGATAAACCATATAAATTACGAGAAGCCACACTCCAGAAAAGAAAATGAAGTATTTATTATATGAGAGAATATGTAACAAATTTCCTAATAGAGGAAAGCAAACTACAATTGTTATAGATATAATGTCCCGCAAAGAATAAGGACATTTTAAATTCAAAACCAATATTGGCAATATGTTAGGCATCAAGACAAGAAATGAATACAGCAGTTTTTTCAAAGTCTGTGTGTTCTTGTTCTTGAAAATAGTTTGAATAAGAAATCTGTTATAAGGAAGTGTTGAAGACACCAACTACCACCCCCTTCCACTTTTCCTTTGGTCAAAATTACCCAACAGAACTGGCAAAGTGCAGGAGAATTTTATGAGTGAAAACCATCTCTTCTTAACCAGCTTTAATAGTCAATATCAGTCATCACAACCAATTAAATGGTGCAAAAGGATGCATGATGATTATCAAGGAAATGGGTAAAGAGTAGAAGTACCACTAGAAGGATCCCTTCCACCATATTTAAGACACGCTCCACTTCACCCCCAAAATCAGAGTGACCTGGAGTATCTATTATATTGATCTTTGTGTCTTTATAGGTGACAGACGTATTTTTACTCAGTATTGTGATCCCTCTTTCACGCTCCAAATCATTCGAGTCCATTATCCTTTCCTGCACAAATTGATTATCACGAAATACCTGCAAAAAATTCAACACATGAATACCATATCAATATTACCCCTCATACTCTTTTATGAGAACAAACCAATCGACTTTACTGCAAAAACAATGGTTAAACCAGTTAACAGATGTAAAATGTCTCTAAAATACAACTTCTCAAGGATTGTATAAAAATATCGTTCTGTTTAGTTCGCTAGCAAAATCAACTCCACACACTGACGCACGTTCCAAACACGTTAATAGTTCAAAATCAATTCTACCAAACAAACAAAAATTGCACAAAATCATTTTCTACTTCAGGGCCAGTACGCCACATCACTTCCATTAAATAATGGATGCCAATTGGCTCAAGTTAACAAATGAACTAAAATTACACAAATAAAAAAATCAAATTCTCCATAGAAATCCGTTAACTAAATCCACAAAATGATGATAGCAAGAACCAAATGTACAGTCAAGCATAAACTCTATTTACTTCAATTGAAGCCATGTTCCATGTAATGAACAATACCTTAGTTTGTTTGAGCATGGCATCAACGAGAGTAGTCTTTCCATGATCAACATGAGCCACAATTGCTATGTTTCTCACGTCCCCTCTTCTCAACAATTGTTTCTTCTTCTCTAAGAGACAAATAAACAAACAAGATAATCAAATTAAATGACACCCCCACCAGAAAAAAGAAAATCTCAAAAAGCCAAACCTTATAATAAAGGGTCTTGCTAGCCACCGAACTCACTAAGGAACTAAAAGGAGCAAAATTTAATTTGAAACCATACAAGAGCTGACTAAAAATTATAAAAGATGACATTTTTAGGCAGCCCAGTAAAAAAAATTGCTTCTAATTCCTAAACCAATGAACTTGAATCACTGGTTAACAACACTTTGTCAATGATAAAATTGAAATATAAAGAAAAGAAGAGAGTGTGAAGTGATTACCACCAGTTTTGGGTTCTGTGGCTTCGGAAACAGAACATTTGATGGGCTTGCAAGTGAAGGAAGATAATCTTTTGGCGGCGGAAAAAGAAGATGATAAGGGTAGGCCAAGAAGTTGGGTAGGGAAGAAGGGTTGAAAAGATGATAGCTTTGGAAGAGTGGTGTTGGTGGGGAAGAGGGGCGTGTGGATAGTAGTAAATGCAGCCATCTTCTCCACTCTCACTCTGAAACACAAAAGAGAAGAGAAGAGAAGAGAAGGGATGAAGAAGAAAAGGAGTATGAGGCTATTAATGAATTGGTTTTGTTATGGGAAGTTCCGCAATTGAGTGGCAAAGGAATGGATACTGAAGACTGTGTGGGAAATGGCGTATAAGGTTTCACTCTCACTCTCTCTATGGACCACTTTTTTCCACATCATCCAACCAAACCAATGTCTCTTCCCACCTTAACCTTTTTTATTAACCTTAAAATAACTCTTACAATGTTTTATATCTAAATTTAAATATCTTACACAAAAATTCACTCTAATATCTTACACAATATTAATATTTAATATTTGTGTAGATGAATTATGTCTTTCACATAATGTTATAAATATTTTATCAATATTTAAGTTGTATAATCATTTATTTTTTAAATATTAATAAAAATATTCACGTATTATCTATTATAATAATAC
>Ga0123341_1006602_pt1 | contig 10496 bp, 6 predicted proteins | sample Turbeapinknodule_FD_89959 | JGI IMG/M metagenome (GOLD analysis project Ga0123341, IMG submission 89959) | Root nodule microbial communities of legume samples collected from Mexico - Turtle bean Mexico pink nodule | ecosystem: Host-associated > Plants > Roots > Nodule | place: Mexico: Nepantla...
ATTATAATTCGATCGTTAAATCAGTTGTTAATTTGTAGTAATATATTTGTATTTAACGACCAATTTGATTTCGGTTGCTAAATTAGTGTAAATTAGTGACAAAAATCAAATTCGGACGCTATTTTATAGTCATTTTTTTTCATCAGCATTTTATAGTCATGTATTTGTATTTTGCGACCAATTGAAATACGTTTCTAAATTAGTATAAATTAACGAAGAAACAAAATTTGATCGTTGATTTATAGGGATATAACTACTAAAATCAAAATGGTTGCTAATTTATAAATATATATTTGTATTTAACAACCAATTTAATTTCGATCGATAAATCCATATTAATCGGTATCAAAATACAAATTCGATTACTAATTTATAGTGATCTATATATGTATTTGCGACCAATTTGATTTCTGACATTAACTTAGTGTAAATTAGTGACAGAAATCAAATCAATCGCTAATTTGTATTGATTTAATTATTAAAACTAAATCAGTCGTTATTTAGATCACAATTTGTGACTAAATTATTTCGGTCGCTAAAATTGATCATTAAAAGGCATTTTTTTAGAGTGCAAAAGGCACCCATGCTTATACTAATGTATGAAATCAAAAGATTTCAACAAAACAGTTTGTGTGCATTCTAAGAGGCAGTATAACCAACAGTTTGTAAACAAGATGAAAACAAAGATTGAATGACAATTATGGAAAGAGCAAGGCATAAGACATGACAAGCAACGATTACAAACTAAAATTGTTCCTGCCCCTCGATCTTGGTGAGAATCGTACCTTCTTGATCCAGAAAGCTCTCACCTGCAAAAGACAAAGGGGCGCCCTTGCGGCCGTTTGCACTCCGACGCTCAAGTCAGTATTAGGGCAAAGAAACACCAAGAGTGTATATTAGCTGCAGTCTTGAAAATTGTGTACCTTACTAGGGTATTGACACCCTTTATATAGGCTGAAACTAGGGTTTACCTTTGCGTTGTTACCCTTGACCAGGGTTCCTTGGGGAATGTCCTTACGCCGCTATTCATAGAATCTTAGCGTATCTGGCACATGAACTTCGCTTAACTGGAGTGCAATGAATAACAAAGTGGTCGCTTGGGTACCAACTTGTGCACCTAATCTCTAGCGCCATCTGCTTCGTGGGTGCCCTAAGTATTCACGTGCCATGCATACAGCTTTCTCTGGAAACCCTAACCCTAATGGGCCTTAACGCCTCCTAGGATTATCTGCACTTGTTGCGCCTTCATGCGTCATACACACCACGTGCATGGATCCCTCGTGAATTAGGCCTCCCACACATCTCATGTCTGTAACTGTTAACTTGTCATGGTTGTTAGGCCCACCTTATGTGGCCTTCTACAACGTTCAGACCACCGATGTCCGATCTTCTCCCTTTACTGGAGAGGTCCGATATCGATCTCCAACATCGGCCTTAGAATACCAATGTCCAAAGACTAACCAATCCCCTAGTGGGTACGTCTGGGGTCCACCTCGTGGCCCCCCTTCCATCACCAAGCATCGGTGCGTGATGTCTGAGGTCAGTCTCTGGGTCGATGACCGAGGACTGGTCAGGACAAAAACCAACACCTAATTGCACACATTTACCGATGAAAACTGATTTTTTTTTGCAAGAAACAACAAATTTGAATACAAACAACATGAATAGAACAAAAACAACAAGGAAACTTATGTATACAACATGAAGAGTGCATGAAATATTTTTTTATGTAATTTGCACCGATTAAACTTTAATAAAACATGATTAAACGGATGAAGTGAAGGATTAAATGATGGAAATGAAAATTCACCTGTGAAAAGTATATTTAAATGGTGGAAGTGAAAGTTTAAACAGTGGAAATGCAAACAGAAACGACAAAATTGTTAGACAAGGAAGAAATAGTGATGAACAAATGCATATGTAAGAAAAAAAATAGAACCAATTAGGAAAAACTTAGCTGAAGCGTGTGATCATTGGATTAAAATTGAAGAAAACTCAAGATATGAACACAAGCGTACCTAGAAGAACAACAATGAAGGTTCAAGAGGAACTAGATTATTTGAACTAAACAAAAAGAGACAAATCACCAAATCAATCGGTAGAAACTTTCAAGATATGTAAGAATATATGGAAACAATCCAAAATTACAAAAAATTAGAAGAAGATCTTACAACCATATCCACATGATGGAAGCCATCTTTGATTGCATGGAGAATCCATCATAATTTGTCGTGAATTGTTAGAGGATTGACAACGAAAGTGTTATGGATTGAAGTCAACCGTGTGATGTAATGGAATGAAGAAGATATCAAGGATTCAAGAAGAGATTAAACCTACTTCTTGAGGTGTTCTAAGCTTTGTTCTACCTTAAGTTCAACAAAGACAAGGTTGAGACTTAGAAAGATGTGAAATCTGTTCCAGCAGAGTTTTTATTCTAAAAGTACAAGTCTGAATTTTACATGAGCATAGAGTGTTATTTATAAGTTAGAGAAGGAGTAAGAACTACTTTAGTTACCAATATTTTTTTTATTAATAATAGAAAGTACTTTAGATAGCAATAATATTTTAGTTTATTAAATAATATGTAATTTTCTTTCGTTGAGGTTCATTCCAGCACCAATTAAGAGATCTTAGAGTTAACCTTAATTACAACTTTAATTAGCATAGTTTTAATCACACTTTAAAGTTTTAATCATAGATTTCTTGAACTATAATCATCAATAAATTCACTATTTTAATTAGGATTTATGTAATTGAATTTATTTGGGTTTGAGTTATTATTTATGCTAAGCTCGTCTTTTTAGTCGTAGTAGGTGGTCTAATATTTCAAAATATAGACAATCTGACTGGACGGTCTAGTGGTTACATGGAGTAGACGAGAAACGTCAAGTGTAATAAAGACTAAGGTATAAAAAGAGTCTGATGTGAATAATGTAGACTAGACGGTTTAATAGATGGTCTAAAGCTCCTAATCAAACAAAAGTCCAAGTTGTCTCTCTCAATTAAAATGGAAAAAAAAATTTGTGTAAGAAGAATAAGATAATAAAATCTACAAAACTCCAGCAATAAAATTGAAAGCAAAACATATGCAAAAATATGAACAAACAAAGTTCGTGATAAAACTGAAAACAAAATTCAAGAATTTTGGAAAGTTGGAAACTGAGAAACTGTGAACAATATTAGAGACAAAATGTGGTGCCTTTTGTGTTCCATCTAGGCATCCATCTTGGCTTCTTTAATATACTACAATCCTATATTAAAATAGCCCAAATACAAGGTCCAAAATTCCTATACAGAATTTAAAGACTGAAGTTAAAAACCTATCTACTCTATACAATTTTTACAAGGCTTCAGAAGGAGATTTCTCTAGAAAAGAACCTTCTGATCAAAACTTCTTCTCTTTGGAGCTTGATTGTTTAGGTGGTTGGGATGGTCCTCCATCAAGTGAGATACTAAATACGTTAGTAAACATTTTTTCTGTTGATAAGATTCTATTGAATTTGATTGACGCTTGTTTAGTTAAGTTCAATTTTGTGAGAATTGAAAAAACGTTAATCTAAAGAAAATTGATGGTTAATTCACAATTGAATGAACTAGAGAGTCAACCTCTTTTCTTTATTATTTTTAAGCATGTATTTTACCTTTTTGTGTAAAAATATCAAAACCTCTTTTTTTATCTTTATTTCTATTTCTAATATTTTTTTATAGATAAGTTTTGAACATTACTCAATTGAATTTACTATTAGGTTTATTGAAAGACGATTTGAGGTCATTTGACCAAATGTGTACTATCCTCTTTTTAAAGTTAGATGGTTTAGTACTGTGATTAGATTATTTATATTGAACTATTTTTTAATTTGATTGTAGGAACAATAGTGGTCAAGCCTGTATAAACATAATATGGATTATGGGGAAATTGAGAAACAATTATACATTTTTGTGTAAAAGTATCAAAACCTCTTTTTTATATTTATTTTTATTTCTAACATTTGCTTATAGATAAGTTTTAAACATTGCTCAATTGAATTTACTATTAGGTTTATTGAAAGACAAATTGAGGTCATTTGACTAAATATGTACTATCCTCTTTTTGAAGTTAGATAGTCTAGCACTGCGATTAGATGATTTATATTGAACTATTTTTAACTTGATTGTAGGAACAATATCGGTCAAGCCTGTATAAACATAATATGGATTATGAGGAAATTAAGAAACAATTATAGACATCAAGGTACTCTGCAGTTCAATTAGGCCGTGACTATTGTGGAGAGTAGTTGCACTTTGGCTGGCAACTTAACCCAAGGTGTTATGGCGAATAACAAAAATAAGTTTTCCATATTAAAATATTCAGTATCCAAATCTACATTAGAAAACCAATTAAGATAACTGTTCTCGCCGGTTGACTCGATTGCTGGCTGACACTAACGATGATCCCACGCCCGCCTGTTTCTTCCTAGGTTCGTGCTTTCCTGGATCGAAACACCCGTACCTACAAAGACAAAGGGGGCGCCCTAGAGGCCGGTTGCACTCCAACGCTCAAGTCAATCTGGGGCTAAGAAACACTATGTAAGTGTAATAGTTCTAATCTTTGAAAATTGCGTACCTTGTGGGATTCCTTACTACCCTTTATATAGTCTAAAGTTTCTTCTGTTTCCGTTACCCGCATTTAGGGTTTTTGGGGAAATGCCCTTGCGCTGCTATTACCCAATCTTAGTGCAATCTAGCACGTAAGGCTCCCCTTGTTGGAGTGCAACCTCTAACAGAATGGCCACCTGGGTACCAACTTGTGCACCAAATCTCTGGGGCCATCCGTTCTGGTGGTGCCCTAACTATTCACGTGTCATGCATGCAGCTTCCCTTGGAAACCCTAACCCTAACGGGCAGTCGTGGCTTCCAAGACTCTTTACTCGTGTCACACCTAGTTATGCTATCCACACCACACGCATGGGCACTTTGTGACTTAGGCCTCCCCCTACCTCTGGGTGTTTTACTGATAATTGGTGTCTTTCCTGGTACCCACCTTTCGTGGCCCAATTTAACTGTTTGAACCACCGACTCTCGATGTCACATCGACCTTACTCTGTAGCCGAGGACACGTCGGCATATCTTGGTGATCGACGTCCTACAACTAATCGGCACACCGGCTCATGCCGCTTGTGGGGCCCAGCTTACGTGGCTGACATTGCTTGCACTATTGTGCGTACCTCGTGCAGTCTTCCCTCATGGTTGGCCAATAGTATCCCGCACGAATGGTCGTTGATACAAGAGATTGACCACCAATATGACTCCCACATATTCCTTCGTGGAGTTCTGCCATTATTCGCGTGCATTGCTAGCCATTTACACATACCAAAATAGGGTGGGTAAACCTGTGTCTGAACAAGTCTCCGTCAATGAGGGTGTACTTGGTCAAATTTTTCTTTATTTTTCTGGCCTTTGTGGGTTCCAGCGGGAGTATCCCATCTGCCAGGTAGCGCTTGTAGGGCGTCATCCAGGTCTCCTCTTTCAACCAGGTAGACCTGCAATGACTTTTCCCTAAGAACTGGGTATGTGCTTATCCTGGGCGTTTTCAGTGTCTCCTGAGTCAATGACCGATGACTCCTCTTCTCCCTTCCAACGTGCTACTTTTCAACGTGCTAACTTGATGAACCTTTACTAAGTTGTCTACAGTGAAGGTTCGAGGTGTCTTCAGGTTTTCCTGGATGACTGTCCTTTGTCTGCCCCCCTTGCCCGAACTGGCGAGCTTTGTCAGTAAGTCAGCTCGGGCATTCTGCTCGCTAGGGACATGTATCAACTCGAACACCGCAAAGCGTCCATCTGAGAGTCTTTGGCATGATATTCTCCTGTTACTTAGCCCCGTAACTCGTAGGGAGTCACTCTTCGCCAACAAACTTTGTGCGCCCATCTCCTTGGCTAACAGTATTCTAGCTATCAGAGCATCGTACTCTGCTTGGTTGTTACTGGCCTTGAAAGCGAACCGCAGGGCCTGCTCAATCAATAGCCCATTCGGCCCTTCTAGGATGATGCCAGCTTCGCTTCCTTGTTGGTTAGAGGAACCATCTACAGAGAGTACCAGCGGAAGTCGGGCTCTTCGTGGTGCGTGTCTGGCGAGGAGAGCTCTACCACGAAGTCAACGTAAATAGCTCTTCTAGATCAGCGACATGCTGATGTTTTACCTGCGAGGTCACCACCAAATCATCCACGTATGCTTGCACATTTCGCCCTATCATGGGCGCGAGTACCCTGTCCATCAGCCTCTGGTACGTGGCACCTACGTTCTTTAGCCCAAAGGGCATCACCGTGTAACAATAGCAAGATAGCTTTGTCATGAACGTCGTCTTGCACTCGACCCTAAGATGCATCTTGATCTGGTTGTACCCAGAAAAGGCATCCAGGAAGTTGAGCAACCTGCAACCCGAGGCACTGTCTACCAAAGCATCAATGCTTGGCAAGGGGTAGGAGTCCTTTGGGCAGGCCTTGTTGAGGTCTGTGAAGTCTACACACATCCTCCACTTCCCGTTGGCCTTCTTTACCAGTACCACGTTTGCCAGCCACTCTGGGTATTGAAAATCTCTGATGTGGCCGGCGCTCAGCAACTTCCGCGTTTCTTCTTTGATGACATGTCGCCTTTCCTCATTGAACTTTCTCTTCCTTTAGCGGACAGGTCGAACCTGGGGTTCCATTTTAAGACGATGGTATAGGAAGTCGGGGTCTATGCCAGGCATGTCCAAGGCGGACCACGCGAAGGCATCTAGGTGTCGCGTTATGACTTCGGCAATCTGGCCCTGCGTCCCTTGGCCTAAAGACTTGCCAAGCTTAAACATTCTGCCTCCGATCTCCCTCTCCAGGACGTCTCCAACTGGTTCGGGTCGCCTTTCCCGGGCGACCTCTGCACTGGCGAACCCTTCTTCACTTAGGGGTCGGGTTGTGACAGTGAACACTCCTCTCTTTGTTTTGAGGCTATTCTCGAAGCACTTCTTAGCCTCCTTCTGGTCTGATCTGATTGTGATCACTGTTCCCCCCATGAAAGGTAGTTTCATCTTCATGTGCCTTGTCGATGCTACCACTCTCAGCCTGTTCAGGGCAAGTCTGTCCAACAATATGTTGTAAGCTGAGGCAGCATTAACAACAAGGTACCTGATGTTCTCTGTGCAGGAAGCTACACCATCTATTAAGGTGGTTCTCATCTCTGTGTGTCCACGTATTTCTACCTGGTCTCCGGCAAATCCATAGAAGCAGCCGGTGTAAGGACTCAACTGGTCAGGAGACAACTGCAATTCGTAGGGCTGCTGCTTCCCTGGGGCCTTCTTCTCTGTCGTCGCCTCGTGTACCCTCATGGGCTGAGGTAGATTTGGCCCTCATGAGCTAAGGTCGACTTGTCCCTCGCGGGCGGATGGGGGCAATACTTTTGTGCTTCTCAGTGACGTCCCCTTCTGCAACGATATGGGTTACTTCCCGACGCCTGATCTCGCAAAAGGTTTTGGGGCAAGACCTAATGAGTGACTCACTGAAAGGTCCTAGTAAGATTCCCTTCCTAAAAGCGTGCACCATCATATCCTCGTCCTTGGTGTGCAGCCTCACCACCTGTGCCCCAATCGGTCGAGGAAGTCCTTCAAGGATTGTCCTTGGTACGGTCTTAAGTCGAAAGTACGTAAGAGACTGGCAGGGGAGCCCGATTGACAATGTATTGCTCCTTGAACAACGTAGAAAACTGCACAAACAACGTTACGTGTCCGTCTGGGAGGCTAGCAAACCAATCTAGCGCTGTGCTTGTCAGCGTGCTCATGAACAGCTTGCAATGCACTGCATCAGAGCCCCCAAACAACATCATCTGGGTGTGGAAGGTCGTGAGATGAGCCTCTGAGTCCTCTATACCTGTAAAGGTGGCTTTAGGACCTACGAAAGTGGCTGGTATCATGGCGTCCATGATCGCCTGCGAGAATGGCATTGGGAAAGCCCTGGGTGGTGTAGGCGGGGCTCGCTCATCCACCGTGCGTTCTCCTGCCTGCTGCAAATTCCTGTGCAGTTCCACGTTGGTTCTGCGCAACTCTTCGTTCCTCGCTTGCAACGTAGCCAGATCAATCTGGATGCGTTCCTAATCCATTATGGATGTCGCCACCCTCTCCTGAAGGGCGCGCATCGTCTCCATGATTTGCTGCATGGTGATGCTTTCCCCTCCGTTCGGTGTGACGGATCCTTGCCTCGTGTTCCTCATATTACTAGATCTCTGCTCTACACTTGTGAATGGGACAAAATTTTAATCGTGCCCCACGGTGGGTACCAAATGTTCTTGCCGGTTGACTCGATTGTCGATTGACTCTAACAACGATACCACGCCCGCCTGTCTCTTCCTAGGTTTGTGCTTTCCTGGATCTAAACAGCATGTACCTGCAAAGACAAAGGGGGCGCCCTAGAGGCCATTTGCACTTCGACGCTTCAGTCAATCTAGGGCTAAGAAACGGTATGTGAGTGTAATAGTTCTAATCTCCGAAAATTGCGTACCTTGTGGGTTTCCTTACTACCATTTACATAGTTTAGGGTTTCCTTTATTTCCGTTACCTGCATTTAGGGTTTCTGGGGAAATGCCCTTGTGCCGCTATTACCCAATCTTAGTGTAATCTAGTGTGTAAGTCTCCCCTTGCTGGAGTGCAACCTCTAACAGAATGGCCACCTGGTACCAACTTGTGCACCAAATCTCTGGGGCCATTCGTTCTGGGCGTGCCCTAACTATTCACGTACCATGCATGCAGCTTCCCTTGGAAACCCTAACCCTAATGGGCAGTCGTGGCTTCCAAGACTCTTTACTCATGTCGCACCCAGTTAGGCTATCCACACCACACGCATGGGCACTCTGTGACTTAGGCCTCCCCCTACCTCTAGACGTTTTAATGATAACTGGTGTGTTTCTTGGGACCCACCTTTCGTGGCCCAATTTAACTGTTTGAACCACCGATGCCCGATGTCACATCGGCCTTACTCTGTTGCCGAGGACACGTCGGCATATCCTGGTGATCGACGTCCGAAAACTAATCAGCACACTGGCTCATGCCGCCTGTGGGACACTAGCTCATGCCGCTTGTGGGGCCCAACTTACGTGGTCCACCATTACTGGCGATAATCGATGTCCGAGGACTGGTTGGTACAATAACCAAGGTACAGTGGAGGATAATGATCAAATGCAATATAGACGAGCAACAATAAGGTCACCCAAGCTAACTGCGTGAGCATGCATATTTTTTTAATAATAAAAATAATATATAAATAAAAAGTATACTGGTTACTTCAACTCATATACACAATTAAGTACTTTTTTTAAAGCTTCCATGTTAGGTATCATTATGCCTCAAGTAATAACAATCATCTATCGTCACATGAAAAAAATATTATTAAAAAAAGAAAAAAAGCAAAGAAACTACAATAAAAGTATGGGGCGACTAGACCAAAACCCATATGTTAACAAAACCATACATAGGTAGACTATACCTATTCATAAAGAATTCTAAGAACAGACTAGATGGAAGCCTATTATACTAATGAAATGATTCTCTACGAATAAATCCTAAATTAGCCAACTTATCAGCACACTCATTTCCTTCACGAAAGATATGAGTAACCCTAAACCTGATTTTCCTACTATAATTAAGTCAAGTATTCCATCGACTACAAAGCATCCACAAAATAATAGTCCTAGTAGTAAACGTAGCACAAACCAAGATAGAATCACATTCAAGCCATAAATTTGTAAATCCCATCTTTTGAACTTCCTTCAGAGCATATATAACTCCATAAAACTCAGCAACCGAAGCAGTCTGAACATCAAGAAATGCACAAAAACCCCAATAAACTCCCTCATACTCCCATGGAAAATACCTCCACAAGTAGCAAGACCAGGATATCCCCTAGCATCCCCATCGGTGTTAATTTTAACCTACCCCGACGAAGGAAACTCCCATCTAGCAGGAAGAGGACGAAAATCTTTACCAATACAAGTATTAATACCAAAAAATATAATGACGCTGAAATATAACATATCATTCTTCATTCAAACTTTAGACGGATTTTCCACAAGACAAGTTAAATCTTTAACTACCGAAATAGCCTGAGAACCATCAATGTTATCCTGAAATCTAGCATAATTCCTCATACGCCATACCATCCAAATAGAAAAAGTTATCACAAAAAGCTTAAACAATTTAACCAAAGAACTACCATCACTTTTAATAAGAGAAATGTTTAAATATTATAATATGCAATAATTTGAAATCAACAAATAGGTTATTCACAAAATATTGTTATTGTACCGTCCTGATAGTCGGGAGTAATGACATGGCGTTGAGCTATTACATAGGCGTGTTGGATGGCACGCCTGGCTGGCAGAAAGGGAGGAGGTCGGGGGGGTCGCGTAGTCGCCAGTTGTTAAGTTGGCGTGCTCCGATCTCCATCGTATCTAAACCGGCGGTCACCGAGTTGAAGATGAAGTCGCCAGATGTGAACCC
>Ga0123341_1006603_pt1 | contig 10495 bp, 6 predicted proteins | sample Turbeapinknodule_FD_89959 | JGI IMG/M metagenome (GOLD analysis project Ga0123341, IMG submission 89959) | Root nodule microbial communities of legume samples collected from Mexico - Turtle bean Mexico pink nodule | ecosystem: Host-associated > Plants > Roots > Nodule | place: Mexico: Nepantla...
ATATAATACTTAACTAAATTTTAAAAACTTAAAAAATATAATTATCTTCGTTGAATGTATTTACTTTAATTATATTAATTTACATTTATTATTTTTAGGGTTACCATGATTTATGATTAGAACTACAAAGAATTATTTTAAAATGTCAGAGATTTAAAATTAAGAGACATTTTTGCAGGAAGTAAAATCATTAAACCTAACTAAAATTATTAAATTTTGTAATAGCTATTTAAAATTTATATTTAAAATATTTTTTAATTGAATTTCACTTGCAATCAAAATTCAGAAAATTAACTATATGCAAATCATTGTTTCACTTAATTATTCGCAATTTTGGAAAATCACAAAGGGAAAAGGCATCATGTATAACATTATAGGAAAGGATTTTTTCTTTTAACTACTTTTTTTACATAATTCACCTTCTGAGTAACTGCTTTTTAAATTTAAATAACTACTCACAATAAAAAAAAATCACCTACACAATAAAAAAATTATATTTATTTTTATAATTTAATCATATATTTTTATTTCAATAATTATTATAATAATAATTTCTTTTGCCAAAAGAAGGTGAACAGTATGTGTTTGTACTATAGTTCTATTATAAGTAAAACAAAACTGTATAAAAAAAATTATAATTCAGCCACCTTGACCTTCCCATCAAATATCCTCTTTGACACACCTTGCAAATTATTTTAAATATATGATATTATATTAAAAAGTACTTTTTAATACCTTAAAAATCTTAAACACTTAGTTAAAGAAAACTATTACTAGGATATATATTGACTATAATATTATGAAAATAGTTTCTTTTTAGTGAAAGAAAATATATGCTTACTTTTATGATATGCTTTTGACAACTTTGTTGAAAAATCACATTTTTTTTATTAATTTTAGAGCATTTCTAATATTCAGCTAAAAAATGGAAAACTTGTATCTTCTAAAATCTACTTTTAAATATGAAAACATAACGATAATGTAAGACTCAATAGACAATCAGTCATAGAAATAAATAAAAATAATTTTTTTACATTAAATATAATATATAATTATTTTAATCATTTTTTTATATTTTTAATATATATTATTATATTGTTAGAATATTATAGAATGAGAGTATTTTATGTGGCAAACTATAATTTATTTAAATTATAATCAGTAATGGATGAAGATTCTTTTACACTCAAAATATAAAAATTAATATTGTAAAATGAATATAGGTAAAGAAAGTTAACATTGTCAAATTAATATTCCATAATGTCATGTTTAACAATAGTTAACAAAACTTCTGTATGAATTCTCTATTAAAAGATCATTGTATGCAACTTTTACACAATTTTTAAATTTCTCATAAGTAGTAATACATAAGATATATGAAGTTTTTCTTGTAGGGGAAAGAAGGAAGAAAGCCTTCATAAATCAAATATAATTTCCACCACAGCCTGAAACTTGAATCATCAGAGAAGGAAAAAGAACAGAAAAAAAGGCCAATTATTTAAAACCACTGTATCTGCAAAATGTTGATCGTTCACCTTTCAATCCACCCTAGATGGCATAGTTTCACTTCAATGCTTATATTCTTAACCTTCAACCTCTCATTGTCACCACGAAAATGCTGCAACTAAAAGTGCAGCAGCCCATGTCACATGCTGCTGTTTCACACTGATAGCAGCAGATTCAGCATCATCTGCAGGAGTTTCTGTGCTGTCTGCAGATTTCTTCTTAGACCCTTTAGACTTTTCTGGCGCTGGAGCTGGAGCAGGAGGCTTAGCAACAAAGAAATCCCGAGGAAGAAGCACCTTGTCCACTTGGTAAACCGCGAGCTGGTGATCAGTGTAAACAGTGCCACCTAATGTAACGTTAACAATCCCCGTTGTCATGTTAACTTGGTTCCCTCCTGAGCTTGTTATGTTGAGTGCCAACCTATCAGGGTTTTCACCGGCCTGTGTTCTCACGGGGTTGCTGAGAGTGTCAAAGTTTGAAACGGAAACGAATGTGGGTAGCAAGTGGAATTGGATGAGCTCGTTCTTTTGTTGGTCGTTGAGGGAGTTGAGGAAGCCAGGTTTGAGGCTTGAAAAGGCATTGTCGTTGGGTGCAAATAAGGTTAAGCCACCGTTTGTGGTAAGGAGTTGGGAGTTGATTTGGTTGGAAACTTGTGTGGCTTGAAGGAGACGGATTAGGGTGGTGAACCCTCCAGCCTTTTTGAGGATTCTGATGATGTCTGTGGGGGGTGAGGAGGGTACCGGGGCCGGAGTGATGGCCGTGGTGGGAGTGGCGGGGGCGGTTGGTGCGGCGGCGGGTGACTGGGCTAAAGAGATGGTGGAATGGGAAAAGAGTAGTATTATAAGAAGTGGAAGGGTAAGAGAGAAGAGTGGAGGGTTCATGATGACCATCTTTTGGAGGTGAGAAAGGAAAGAGTGGTCCTTGAAGTGAGATTTGATGTGGGGATGATGGAGGGAGGGTAATATATGGAAACCTGAAAAGAGTGAAAGGGGTTTGTCTTTGTGAGTTAGGTGGAATGTTTCTTTAGAAAGTTCAGTTGTTGTAGCAGATCTGCATGCTTACACATCAATGAAAGGTGGTTTGTCATGGAAATGCAGTTGGATTTTGCTTGGGAAGGCAGGAAAAGAATAGTGAGATCTGAGTAAGAAAAGAAAAAAGATGAACATGATAACGTAGCATTCACTTGTAATTCTTGTGAAGTAGCAAAACAATCAAGTGCTAGCGGCTAAGTTAAGGAAAGAGTTTCTAATTAACTTTTGCAAGACAATTTTTGATGATGTTAGTATCTGACCTTACGATGCATGGTTTGTGCAACTTGGTCGGTGTTGAATGCCGGCGGGATTATACCAGTTGTCTTTTTTAATATCTTTGATTGGGAAGAACGACGGTTTAACATATATCATCGTATATCAGACCAAGCCAAAGAAGGGTGTTAACACAGAGTCATCATATCTTCACAAACTAACAGTAAATTTCTACATATTATCTTTAATTAGAAGGAAAAATAAGATAGAGAAATATAGATTATGAGAAGATAGAAAAGTTTTAAAAGATTGTAAATTTTACTGATATTTTTAGTAAAAAATTATTTTTCCTTTTAATTTTAAAAGTTGTAATATGTAACAATTTCCTGTTATGTTTATGAAGATATAGTTTTGAATTACCTGCATGCAGCTATTAGATTGGGAAATACTTTCTCTAACCGTATGTTTCGCAGAATCCCACTATTATTGTGTAATTCATTCACAGACAATTATTTGGGTATCTCACGGCTTGTATGTTGGGAGGTCCATTTCAAGTTAATATTTTTGGGCATTCTAGAAACTGAAAAGAGATGGGCATCATCGTTGACATTTTTAACAATTTCGTGATCTACAACATAGTATGTCTCTCTTTCGGGTTTTGGTCGAACATCAACGTAGCTTTGATTGCTAGGCTACATCTGAGCCAATATTCTAGAATAACATGTGAAGAGAAATTCACTGGGAGTCCAACATTTTGCTAGCTTTCTGTTGTTCTGAAGAATATATTATGTGATAATACAAAAAATTTAAAGACATACAAATTATGCTACACCGTATTTCTGATTTATCAAGCCGAAATGACTTATTGCCAAGTCAAAAAAGAAGAGAAAAAATAAATGTATTTTTGTCTTGTAATATGGAAAGGTAAAATGAGCTTCCCATCCTTGAAAATTGAGGATTCGAAACAAGAAAAATTATGACAGAGGATACTTAAACTCCAATGAGTTCGTAGCCATTACGAAATGGTGTTTAAGAACTATAAATAGAACTTGGTTGGAACTCGAAAAATGAACACCTGAAAGAAGCAGCATGTTGCAATGGGGCTTTCGTAAGTTGCATAAAGCACAATGCGAGGATTAACAAAATATGGAAGATGCAAAAGTGTTTCAGCCTTTCTAGTCTAAACATTCAGCAAAACCTGCTAATGCTGTTGTGCAGTGTGCATGCAATCATCCAAGATGCAATTTGTGAAAGAAAAGGTAAGCTAGGAAAGAACAGTTCTCACCATTCCAATTCTCTCAGCCTCAATCCTCCCCCCTCAAACCGGTGAGAAAGAGCAAGTAAAAGGTTTTTTAAATTAAACAAGGGGAAGTAAAAAATCTCTTTGCCCCCTAGTATAACTTTAAATTTCAAGAAAGGGAAAAAGGTTTCCTCTCTTTCTTTCCTCAAGCATCCCAGAACAAGGGGAAATACTCTCCCTCCATCCGATCACCTACCTTCCTTTGCATTCTCCCCTCCACTCAAAATCATACAAACATAGCTTAGGCATCGATTCCATCCAGTAGTAAAAATTATTTGTGTTTCACATCTTTCCATTGGCAAATTAACTTATGATTTTCAACATAACAAGGAATTTGGCACTTGCAGCATGCTACCAAAACACACTCAAGCATGAAGCACGTCTGGTCACTGGAAAAACATTTACAGTTATACAATTACGGGAATCGAACTATTAAGAAAGAGAAGTGTGAAAATAAATACAATATGGAAAATTAAAAAACAGTATTACTCCTCCTGATGCATGTTTCCGTTACAAAATGTGACATGATTCTATAATGTACTAGTTTAGATTCCCCACTGGCTCGCTTTAGATCTTCTGAAATACTCCATTGCCTGCTGCATTTCTCTCTCTTAATGCATCCTCAGCTTTCACTTTCTCAGGAACAAAATCTGAACAAGTAAAAGCAAGGTAAGGTGAAAACAGGGAAAGGTAAACTTAAGAATATGATAGCATTGCAACAGGGATATGAATTACCGGAAAGAAAGTCGTATCTCATCTTCTTACTAACAACATTTGCTGAAAGGATAAGCGGGTGACTAATCAGTGATTGGAAAAGAAATATTTAATAGACTCAATGAGCCTGTAAGCAGATACACAATCAAACACAAGGATGAAGGATCAATTCAAATGGCCATAAAACATAGTAGTTCAATAATCCACCTAGGTTACACCTTCATACTAAATCTTATTCTACAAAGTGGTTTAGACCTGACTCAATACTACAAAACCAACTTGCAAGATAATTGCAGTATTCCCTATTTGATGTGATGAAATCATATTATATTTCCTTTATTTAATATAATCAAATCATATCTTTAAGACTACCTATCAAAGTGGAGCATATGTATCATGGGTCAAGCTTGTCACAAATGTCATCAACATAAGACTCCTTGAGAGACTTATTGAACATGTTAGCCAATCGGTTGCTAGAGCTAACAAAGTCAATAATGACAAAGATTCACGCATGAAGATGACATGTAGGGGAGCTAGTGGCACATGGTGGCATTTGGCTGAGTGGAATAACATAGTGGTTGCCAAAGAAGCATGTCTTGGTTCGCAAGGTAGAGTTCAAAGAACACAATGGCTGTCGAAGAGCAAAAAATGCTCGAAGGATGCAGTGGTTTTTAGAGAGCAAAAAATGCCCAGAGAGAGCAATGAATGTCACATAACGAAAATGGATAAAAGGTATGACGCTGCGAAAGAGAAAAAAATCTCAAAGGGAAAGCAACTACTAGAGAGAAAGTATGCTCAAAAAACAAAAGTGCTTAGAGGACGTGGCAATTGTCAAGAAGAAAAAATTATCAGAGAGTGCCACAATTACCAAAGAGAAAAAATGCTCGAAGGGCCTAAGAGCTACTAAAGAGCAAAAAATGCTTGGAGAGTGAGACGCCTCTCATAAAGCAAAAGTGCTCGACAAGTGCAGTGACAGCCAGAGAGCAAAAATGTTTGGAAGGTGCATCTGCAAAGAGCATAAAATGTTGCAGCAGAGTGAGTAATGTTTACTTAGGAGAAAAAGTCATGGTGACAAAGTCAAGGCCAATACATATAAGGAAAAAGTCATGACCTAACAAGAGATCAGTAACAAAACAGGTCACTGAAGATGGTACAACTTTGATACTGTTGAAGATCCCGCATGAACTAAAGATATGGTTAAATTATAGTATATAAGAGGGTGTAAGCCTCACCTTGCAAGTAAATTTTGTAACATTGAGTTAGGTTTATACCCACTTTCTAAAATGGCATTAGAATCTATACTAGCAAGTTTGTTGGACCTAATGTCATCTACTATCGGATCACCTATAAACATCGAGTCATATGCTCGAGATATCCAGTTCTCATCATGAAAAGGTGTGTTGAAGATTCCACAATTACTTCAAAGAAGCTTAATGGAAAAAATTATTTGTCTTGGTTTGCCCTGGTTTAACTGTGGTTTATTGGTCAAGGTTTTCTTGACCACTAAGATGGTAATGCAATACCATCAGAAAAAGTTAAATAGTGGAAAAAGATGGATTTTCAGTTGCCTTGTTGTGGCAATCTATGTAATCCAATATATTGGGAATTCTTGGAAGCATATATTCCATACTTCTATCTCAAGTTGGTATCAGATCGAGTTTATCTTGCTCAATTTGTCACTGTCTAGTAAGTACATTGTTGGGCACCATTGTCTTTTCTCTCCAATGAGCACCTAGTTGTGTTCATCTCATCAAGCAATGAAAGACCCTACCATCATCATCGCCATTTGTGCCTGACACAACAGATTTTTCCTAAGTGCACCAGATTTAGAGAGCCTCTTCAAGTGACAGAGAACCTCACTAATCACTAAGGCAAATTCCTCCACAGATCGCCACAACCGGCATCTTTGCATAGTCAACCTAGGAACATGTAATCCATTCACTGCCTTCTAGTCTCTATCTTGGTCAGCATCGATTAAACTATGGCTTCTTTGCTAAGGTTTTAATGACCACTTGGAAGAAGGTGGTAGTACAATATCATCAAACAAAGTTGAACAGGAAGAGATGGATTTTCAGCTTTGTGCCATGTTGTGGCAATCTATGAAACCCAATATATTAGGAACTCTTTTAAGCATGTTTTCCCTACTTCTATTCTATCTCAAGTGGTACCATCTTACACAATGGTTTAGGCTTAACTCAACCGTACAAAACTGACTTATAAGTTGGGATTACCCCCACTTACATGTTGTATTTTGACACCATCTCTAGGGTTTTTCCTAGTACTTACGATGGTCATTTTTTAAAATTTTGAATGCCAATCAATTACCAATGGTTTCACAATATTCACACACTCCTTGTTTTTGCTCTTACTAAAGAGATCAATGTTAATGAAACCAAAGGTCTGTAGCAGATTAATATTGTTTCCTAATCAATGGGTGAGATTAGAGACATTCCTCTTGACTCTTGCTCTTTTTTCCTTTCTGGGTACATTTTTCCTTCAATATTGCACAGGGAAAGAGAAGGTAGTCTTTGCAAAAGCTTTGAGAGACAGTAATTTTAAAAACGATCAATAGCATGCATTTGAAAAACATGTACCATTCCTTTTGCAATTGCTCAGCATCGAGGAAGTTGAACAATTTTACCTTATCTCTGCACCATTAAGGCATAATCTCATATTAGTTTACTTTTTATTATACATTATTAGAATATAGATTTCCACAACCAAGTGACTGTGCAGAACCTGTTGCAGTTATTAAATGTAGTTTACTGCCGTTACAAGTTGGAGGTGTGCAGAATCTTGCAAGGTTTGATGATGACCTTCATAACTGAATGAGCTGATAGCTATATAGAAGTGAACAGAATAAATTATTCAAATAGAGAGGTTGTGCTAAGCTACATATTAATTACCTAGTTCACAAATAAAACTCTTCAGTGTGGATATGGGCGCGTGGTATGCTACTTGGTAAATATATGGTACATGGGGGTATATTTGGTTTATATATTATTTAAATAATATGTTTGCAAAAAATAATTCTCTGATTATATATTTTTAACTTCTTTCCTTATAAACCCCTCTTGAGGCCTCTTCCTGATTCAAAAGCATCTGTTTGACAATTCTATTCCACCTTGATCATCATCTTCTTCCAACTTGCATTGTCCTAATTGAGTCCCCCTTACATTGTTTTCTTCCAAAAGTGACTTTTCCTCTTCCCATCTTCCATCATCTCTTACTGATCTTCATTGACCACGTGTCTATCTGCACTCAAACTCCTCTTGATCCATTTCAAACAAAGGTACGCAACTTCAACTCCCAAAACATCAATGATTGCATACTAATGCCAAACACATTGTGAATCGGTACACAAGACCATCCATTTTTCCATTTGTTAAGTGATTTTCTATTGATAGCACAGATCTAAATGTTCCTTAATTCACACTACATGGAAAGAATTCAATATTTACTATAATGAATTTGATGTGGGATAGCTACTAGAGTCTAGACTGAGAACTTCACTGAATCAGATTGAAATCAGTATGATACTCCCTATCTTAAGACTAAACCCTTTCAAAAACTTACCACCCTCACCTCAAAAGTGTAACCAACAAAATGATCAGGAATTCTACTCAAGCAGTTCATCTTCTAAGTATATTTTAAAAAAATGTCAAACTATAAGTATAAGCCTAAAACTAAAAAAGCCTGCAAATTTTCAATCAATATATAGAAATATATCCTTCAATTCCCAAAACATGGATATTAGCATCAATGTCGGAAAAGCAATCAGCTAGAAAATGTTATTGGACCATCTATCTAGAGTACCTCAGACTCACCCTTGATAGGCTATTCAACCAAGAATCAGACAACCTCTAGCCATAAGAAAACAACCATCTAGCACCTAATATGGACCGAGTCACTCATAGACCAACCAAGTTTAGACCAACCAAACATTATAACTGTCTCATTCTATCACATTGCCGCTTTAGGGCTCAAACAGCCAGTGGGTCATAGGCCAATTACAACCAGATTATAGATTCCATGGCCTCTTCACAAGCAAGGAAGGCACCATGCACGCCATCCCTAAAAAAGAAGGTAACGGTCAAAGAACACACTTGTTGAATAGATAGTGGAGGCTCAGTTGGGTTTACTGAGCTCATGTCTAGATTTAGGACTCCCCAACAAGTGCATTCGCCTATTCTAAACAGTTATAGGGTGTGTTAGCTTTCACAATTACTTCCGGAGAAGGTGAACCTGTGTGACAGTATGATTTCCATTCAAAGTGCAGTTGAAACTAGGAATCCATAAACCAAAACACACACATACTTCATTACAGCAAACACTATACTACAGTAAATTTTCGTTGAACTCACATATCTCAATCATAAAACCTTACCCACGTGCTTGTAACTCAGGCATTTCTTGCGGTCCTGAACACAACAAGCATATGAATCCTGCGTAAATTGCTCAAGGAACTTCTCCTGCAAGAAAAACGAAACCAATAAAAAAAAGACACATAAAAACATAAACAGAACAAAAAAACGCAAGGAATAAAAAAATTACCACAGCTTTGTTGATGGTTAACACGGCTTCCTGCGAAACACGCATGTCAGGACCTTCGCCCTTGATCAAGGTCCTGATACGATTCATTGGAAACACGTTGGTTTTCACATCTTCACCACTTCCTTCTGCGCCCTTTTCCTGTGGCTGCTTTGAATTGCCGTTGCTGAGCTTGGGCCTCTTATTCTTCTTCTTTTGGTTCTCCTCTTTCGCGATGTCTCGATTCTTCTTCTTCGTTTTACATTGGGTTGTGGAGATTTCTCCTTTCTTGGCTTTGGGAGATTTGGGAGTGTTGGAGGACGCCATTGTATTACAGAGGGGTTTCAGCCTCACTCAGAAGCGCGTCTCCAAGAAGAAGGGTGCAATTCGAATTTCTTTGGAAGTCCTTTTAGTAAAATCGATTATTGGTGTTGAAGTGAAGAAAAATTCCTTTTGAGACTAACTTTTCTCTTACAATACAACTTTTTCAAGATGCATAACATATAAAAACACAATACAATATAAAATATCTGCGTGATCAATTTTAATTTTATTTAATATTTAATATAGATTATATAACATGGCAACTGCATGAATATAAGATATTATAGTTATAATTTTATGTATAATTTAATATTCATCAGATAACAAAATAAATGAGGATATACTCTTGATTTGTTAGAAGTATATATGCTCTATTTACCAGCTGCATATATTTTTTTAACTTCACACCTTTTCCATATTATGAACAAATTGTAATTTTACTTAAATTATACAAAAATATATCATACAAATATATCTTCCTTAAAAAAATTAAAATATACATAATATTTTTAAATAATTATTACCATTCAAATAGTTTTTACATAATTATTACCTTTCAAACTATCATCAGAACAATTATTATTATTATTATTATTATTATTATTATTATTATTATTATAATATTAAACAATCAAAAAGCACTCTATGAGATTAAGGTTCTATTTGCTTCTATGGATGTACTGTTTACAAGGAAAGAAGTGAGAGAATATCAGTTGTTTGGATTTAAGATTTTAGAGGGAAGAGTACGAAAGGATATACTTGTAAATAGAGTGTCCCCTCAAAATGAAAAGATGTAGAGGTCACATCAGCATGTGGTATTTCTAAATTTACCCTCTGTTTTTAATATTAAAAAATAATATTTCTTTTATTTATATAC
>Ga0123341_1006604_pt1 | contig 10495 bp, 11 predicted proteins | sample Turbeapinknodule_FD_89959 | JGI IMG/M metagenome (GOLD analysis project Ga0123341, IMG submission 89959) | Root nodule microbial communities of legume samples collected from Mexico - Turtle bean Mexico pink nodule | ecosystem: Host-associated > Plants > Roots > Nodule | place: Mexico: Nepantla...
ATAAAACAACATATAGATTGTACATTTTAAAAGTTATTGTTGAAGATTGGACATCAAAAATAACGTGACGAGAAGGGCAGGAAAAAATATAGAGGTGAAAAAAGAAATTTTGCTTAACATTGACCGGTTAAAGCATTTGCAGATTTGGGCTAGAAAAGGCCTCGTTGATAAACCAAAAAATAACAATTTGGAAGTGATTTGTCATCTTCTTGCGGAAGCTGAAGCTTAAGTTTCAATGGCTACGCATGTTGGTACTATATGCGGTGCGCTGAAAAGGTTCACTCGGCCTCACTCCTCCAATTGGGTTTCGAAGAAGAAAGGTTTCTGCTGCAAGATGTCCACCGAGTCACCTTCTTTGACTCGCACCATCACACTGCCCAATAAACCCAACGAACCCGTTCACATTGTTGCTGCTTCCGGCGTCTCCCATTCCGATTTCTGGTTGTCATTTGTATTTTCTCTTCTTCTAATGCGTAATTTTTAATGTTAGAAAAGCATAGATATACTAAAAAACGATCCAGTTCATTTTGTTTTAAAATTTGAATAGAAACTAGTAGGTTTCATTCGGTTAGGTGCTATATTTTATTGGTTCCTGTGAGAAACAATTGTAAAAGAATATTGACATGCATGTATGTAGTTGTTGTTTGAGAGCGATAACTTGTTTCATTTTGTGTGTCTCGAGTCATATAACATTAGTAGCATCGGTCCTTTAGGTGTGATTGTTCACGTTTCCCTCCTTGCAGGAGTGCTGTTGATTCCTCTTTATTCAAGCAGTGGTTGCATAACTTGCAAACGGAGAATGGGGTTCTAGCTGATGGCACCATGACTCTGAGACAAGTTCTAGTTCAGGTAATCAAGATATTTAGCTAAAACTTTCGATGATGATACTTTGTTCGTGAAGGAATCGGCATTACTTGGGTGTGTGTGACCTGCATCACATTGGTTTAAAATTTGTGACAATTTCACATTTAACACGAAAGATTGGAATCTGATATTTGAGAAACTAAACACCACATGCATATCTCAAGGTCTAGAATGCATGGCAAGAAACTTAATTCATGATGTTTTAGTGTTTCTTTTTAGGCTTTAACTAAGATTGTAACCCATAGAAGTCAGTCATTTCAGAAGATATATTTTTAATGCTTTTGTAGACTATCAAGAAGCAGATGTGATCTGATATGAGGCTTTGAGTATGGGTGAAGGGCAATGATCTTGCCTCTGACGGGCTGAATTTTGAATGTCTCCTCCACTTTGGTGATGGATGGAAATAATGGAGGAGGAAGGAGTGATAACGAAACCCCCATGACACATTGGTACTAAAAAAATTGAGTATGCTAAGGTTCAAGCAATGAGGGTAACTGGGCAAGTATATGCTCTGATGACCCTACATGGGTTCAATCCTACCCTTGTTTTATGGAGGAGTTGCAGTGTCCAATTAGAAGTCTTCTTCCTTGACCTAATAAGTCTGGGGGAGGCTATAGTTTCCTCTTAGAAGGTCTCTCTATGCGAGATAGTAAATCTAGGGGCCATCTCATTGACATTAATTGGGAAGATGGGTTAGATCCTATTGGGTTTTGATGCTGCTGAGTCTTGGATTGGTAACCTTGCCTGAACAGTATTTTTTTTTTTCATCTAAGGATTTGTTTCGAGGGAATTTAGGTAAAAGGATATTTACATTGTATTCTTCGTTTATTCATGTTTCCTTATAATTAACAATAATTTGGTGCAATTATTTTATATAAACAGGGAGTTGACATGTTTGGAAAGCGCATTGGGTTTCTCAAGTTTAAAGCGGACATTTTTGATAAGGAAACGGGGAAAAAGGTATGAGATGGTTTACATAAAAGCTTTTCAATAACACATTGAATAAATGCACTACAATATCTGAGCCCAAGCCTATAAGCAGTCATAATGTTTTGCTTTGTGAACTGGAGGATATGGATTCATTCATATCCTGGAAATAGCCTCTCTGCTTGTGTGGGTATAACTATGTACATCTAACTTCCCAGACCGAATTAGGTGCCCTTTTTGTTGTCCTACACCTTGCAATCTCACATAAGCTGGGGCTTTTGTGAGATTTTCGTATGCTTGGAACAGCATTGTATGTCCACACACATCATGCGTTTGAAAAAGACATGAGGAATTTGATCTGCCTATAGTAATCTCATGGCCATGTATGAAACACATCCTCTTTGGGGATCTAAGATGATTAAGACCTTGGACTTGCCGACTGTATAACAAATATTTAACCAGTTCAATTATCTACATTTAGTGCTGCCAATGCTGATCTTATTCCTTTATACTAAAGTAAGCCATTATTAGATTCCAGGCATTGTATTTGCAAGAGGACCAGCGGTGGCGGTGCTGATACTCCTGGAATCAGATGGTGAAACATATGCTGTTCTTACGGAACAGGTAGATGCTGGTGCCTTGTAGCTTTTTTGTTTTTTGATTAATTAGATTTATAACTGAATTTTTATGTTATGACTGTTCTTATTCATAAGGCAAGGGTGCCTGTTGGAAGAATTATTTTGGAATTGCCTGCCGGAATGCTGGATGATAACAAAGGTGATTTTGTTGGAACTGCAGTTCGTGAGGTCTATTTTTCTCTCCCTCTTATCAACTCCTTTTTTTTATACATAGCGGTGCTGAAAGTGCACGTTTTATGGCCTTTTTACTTGTTTGTCCGACATTTATCTTTTCTAGTAATGTAAATGTCTTAAACTTTACACGGTTTCTTGTATTTATGACTTTGATAGGTTGAGGAAGAGATTGGTATCAAGTTAAATGTAGAAGACATGGTTGACCTCACTGCTTTCCTTGACTCTAAAACTGGATGCAGATTTTTTCCCTCTGGGGTGTGTTTCTGAGACTTTTACCTTTTGGATCTTATTGCTTTTTCAAATTTCATGATGCTGCTTTGCAAGATTTTGTAATAATTTGGCATGGCAATATGAGTATAGTTTAGTATCATATCGTTGTTAAGTTAATATGTTGCATTCAGCAAACAATTAGCAAGCAGTTATAATCTAACTGTTAATTATTAAACCTTGTAGACAAGCCTTATACCGCCACATCTGGAAGATAGTTTATTAGTCCATAATTTTGTTGAAATGATTTGCTCCGTGTAAGCTTATCAAATTAATTGATTTCTAAAATGTTTCAAAATTATTCTTAAGAAACTATTGAAAGGATCTCATCACTACATTCCTTTATACATTTAGCTGACAGATTGTCCTTACTGCTTATATCACTTGGAAATCTAATTTTCACGTTTATTTTTCTTTCGTGATAAGGGAGGATGTGACGAAGAAATCAGTATTTTTCTGTACAGAGGGCGTGTTGAGAAAGAGATTATCACACAACTACAGGGTAAAGAGACTGGCCTTCGAGAACACGGGGAGCTAATTAAGGTATGCGTAGTACCATACAAGAAACTTTGGCGCACAACAGCGGATTGCAAAGTCCTGGTGGCTATTGCACTGTTAGAAATGGCTATGAAAGAAGGGCGGTTACCTACTTTGTCTGCTTAATTAACTAATAGAAGTAGAAATATATAAAAATTTACGAGTCTAACTTTTTTTTTACGATTATTATTGTTGTGCTCTGCACTATTTGGACCTTGCCAAGAGATTCTTAATGGTACCATTGCCAAAAGATGGTATGTTGCTAACATGACGTTTTATCATAGAAAGTATATGTAAGAGACTATTTTCCTATCATTTATCTCTTAATCAAATTCTAACAGTGAAGCATTTCCAAAGTTCTTATCAAGGGGAAAGATTCTCATAACCGTTATTAGAACAGACATTAATAAGTCAAACTTTAAAATAAATGCAGAAACCCTTTTTCTCGTGAGTTGAGTAATTTAACAAACTATAGCCAAGTCTCATACTGTATTTTACAATCATTTTTTAATTGGAGAATCAACAATAAAATATGCTGTGTATGTTTTAAAGGTTCTTAGATCAAATAATTAAACAAGGAATTATATTAAAATGCTTGCAACCATACACAATAATCCTGAACTCTGAACAATTTTTCAACTACATTTTTTATTATAGAATTTTATTAATGTCGAAAAATTATTAGAATGTCTAACTACATTGCAAAGAACTAAGAGATTTGTCAAATTAACAAGTACCTTAAAGAAAAAATAAGTTCATAATTCTGGTGAAGAAATTGACTGTAAATTAAAGACAGATGAATTAGTTTCCAAAAGAGATATGTAATCCTCATATTTGATAGTGCTGATGGGGGACAAGACAAATAAATAACAATGCTTTGCCTTCAGTGAATTACTTCATCAGACCTTGCTGGAAACAAAATCTTTATCGGTGGCATCCCATATGGTGGTGCCATCACACGTACAGAGCTTTTTATAGTTCTCACCAACTCCTGCACTTCTGGCAATTACTGCGGCAGTTATACCATGTTTTGATTTATCTTCAGTTGCATATACCACTACAGATCGTCCAATAAGATCAGCCACTCTCAGCTTTTCTTTGACCCCACTGTAGAAGGCATCACCTTTTTCATTAGCTTCTAGTGTTCCCAGGTCGCCATGTGGCTGAAAATCCAATAAAACAGGCCTCGTTATGTTTGGTTTGAAATCTAAAATTTGAAAAGAATTTTCCTTATAAATTAACTTTCCTGTTTCGAACCCAATATGAAAAAATACGGTTTGAATTGACTTTTTTTAATCATACTGTGTTTGAAACTAAAGTCCGCTGAAATCCAACAAAATGTGAATGAGTTTGTATTTCGTCCGAAGAATTGTAATTTAAGTTTAACTCAACTTTTTAAATTGATTTTAATATAATTTTATCATTTACTTCATCATGTTATAATAGTGTCATTAACATTTTTATCTTAAACATTATTTACCTACTACTCCAAACCCCTGGCATGATTACGAATGAGGAGCTGATACATACTGAAATACTAAAAACCACCATAGTGTCAGTTGTTGGCCCCCTAGTCTCCTCCCTCAACGACAAGCTCCTAGACATAATGACGTAGATCATGGGCCAAGTGCTAGTTAGTTACTGTAGCAATCAAAGACAACAAAAATTATCTTCTTGATTTACCATTTTCTAACCTTTAGATTTCCTTCGTGAAACTTATTAACATGTTTTCTGTTCTGGTTCAAACTTTAAGTGAACTCAAATCAGAGTATTTGAGTCTGCCTTAAGACCTTGATTGCCTACTTATTTATAGGGAGATCCCTCTTGAAGTTTTTAGGTGAAAACCTGGGTACTTGTAAACAACTTTACATGAAGCGGAAAACTAAGGGTACTAGAAAACTAATTTTCTCTCTTTATTCCATAGAACCCTTGAGTTTTGGTAACAAAACATCTTGCCAAAATCTTTCTATTAGGTTGGCCTATATGCGATCAACAATTCGGTTACCTAACTACCTTAAAGAAAGATTCCAAGTTTTAAAACCAAGATGTGAGCATTGGATCTTGACCGAACTGGGTCAAAGGGGCCTGGAGTCACTGGACTCATGACCTGTAATTAGACTACACCCGATCTGTTTAACTATAAGCCTCCTAGCTTTTTTCCAATCGAGGCGGAAAGGCTTTTAGAGTGTTTGCTGGCCTTTGGGTGCTGGACCTGGTTATGAGCATTTTCTGAGAGTACATAGTTCCTCAGTCTCAAGTTAAAGGGAAGAAGAGACGGCATTAATTAGTATCCACGCTAGGAGGTTCAGGGGCTGACCTCTTTGAAACTTAGTCCTCGGATTAATCCAAATAAACGGGTTGGATTATTTTCTGAGGGTACAATTTTAAAAGTATTTTGTGTAGCCTAAGGAAGAAATTTTGAGGTATTCTATGCGCAACTTCCTTTCTACCCACCCACCTCCCAGACGCGGAATGAAATTTCCACAGGAACCAGGAGCCGTCAAACATCACATTTGAGATGAAAACAGCAGCCTCAATCAACAGAAATAATACTACAAACTTAATTGACATCATGATGCAACCCTACACTATTCGATTAAAAAATATTCACTATCCTAACATAACTGTTTCGTAATAATATATACACCAGTCATCAATCCTTAAAAAGAAAGATTAATTATTAAATTGGGCCTCCTTACATTTATTTCATACTTTTCGTTTCAATTTCTATAAAAAAACTCAACATTATATAATTCCTATACGAGCAAATTGTTTATGTTTTAATCCCTTCCAATATACCAAGTAACTTATTTAGGTTTTCTATAACTGCTACAAAACTGAATCTGGCTAGAGTAAAATTGACAGAAATTTCCTCAACCACCAAAAATCTAAAACAATTAATGGTTTTTGTAGTGATTTTACATTAATTTTGGGCGGCTTCAATTATGTGGCAGATTTAGAGAAACTATAGCTAACAGATTTACTTGGTAACCGATGGCTGGGACTAAAACATACATATTAGCCTGTTTAGGAACTAAAATACATGGTTTCCATGTATATGGACTAAAACACAAATTGTGGGCAAGTGTTAGAACCAAATGAATATTTAAACCTAGAAGAAATATGTTTAAACCAGGTAAAGAAAACAGAAATTTAAAGGTATGTGGAAAATCAAACCTCTTTGGTGTTTTCCTCATTTATCGGATTGAATATTTTACCAGTGCTTGCTGCACCTCTAGTCAAATCTCCAAACTCATTAATAGACCAACCGTGCTTTCCTGGTGACAGACCACTAAAATTGGCTTCAATCCTAGCTAGTTCCATATTTACTTGAGCTAGGCGAACAACACCAAAAATATCTGGACCTTTGAATTCGGAAACAGCAGCAGATATCAAGAAATCTGAAAGGCAAAAAAGAAAGATTTAACTAAATCAGAAGGTATACGACAGCTGAAACCATGAAAACAGAAGTAAAAACATATTGCTGACAATCATATTAATCAAATGAGTCCCATAAACACAATTGCCATATTGTGTAATAAATGGTGTAACAGGATAATTAAATACAAGGAAATCAGGGGACATCACACAACTAAAAATATTTATTTAAAAAATAAATTGATAAAACATCAAGTATCTGTTGCAGTCTAAGCTAAGCAAGAACAAGGTTATTCCAAATGGGGGTTGATAAAGAGAATATACAAAGAAGTCACAACAACTAGGGGAGAAACAATGAGAGTATGACAGATGAATACAAAATTTAGTGAAAACATGAAATCAAATACCATTATACCTAATATTGCTTAAGGAAATACTAAAGCTGTTTACAACCTAATTTGAATAACAAATTATGCTGCCTGCTGTGTCAAAAACCAGCAGTGTCCTTCATTCTTCACCGACATATTGATGGTATATGTATTACAAAAGCACACGATAGCTCATATTTCACACATGACTTTTTTGGAGTGTCAGAAACATAACACAGTCAAGGATTTGTGGGTGGGGGCAGGGAGGATCCAGTTTAAACTATTTTCTTAAGTCAAAAGAATGAGACATTGATGGAAGAGTTGTTTTTACTCTATAATTGCTAGCGATTGACAAAAAGAACAAATAGAAATCCTATATATGATATTCTACTGCTTCAGTAAATAAAAAATAAAAATAGTACAATGTAGAAATAAGTAGCAGAGAGAAGCAGTATCTAGGTAATATGATCACTTCCGATCTTCAACCAGTAATGCATATAGGTATAGACTTGAAAATATCTCCCGATATGGATAGGAGATTGTGAAACCTTAGATAAATTTATTTTATAAAATAATGGTTGATATAACTGCTCCATCCCTCCAACTCTGTTTTGCGTTGCCAAGAACCAAATTGGACTGACGTTCAATAGCACATTGATGCTGAAATTCACATTTCTGGCAGTTCTTCTACTTACTCAGCAACATCATTCACAAAGGAAAGAAACTAAAAAACAATGATCGATGGAGGAACAAATAATCAAAGAGGATGCAACACTAAGCCGAAGAAGGCAAGAATCGAATTAGGGTCTGATTTGAGGATGGGGAAGGGTTATTCAGCCAGTGCGCCTTGGTTGAAATATCCACAATTTGAAGAAGTGCTCACTGCCATCCAAGCCATGAAAATGCCTGCCACTTGATCCGACAATCTTTCCCTCTTGCCTTTGGGATCCAGTATGACCAGAACCACAGCCACAGCCACGGTGGACATGATGTTTGGGAACAAATTGGTTGGAAGGGGGGGTAAATTGGAAAAGAGAAAGATTAAGTGAAAAACGGAAAAAAAAATCTGAAATGTCAATTTTAAAATAAATATATCTTAACAGTCAATAATTGTTTCCCACAGTCAGAGACATCCTCAAGTCTCCCAACCTAGCCTCAACCTAATACATGAATGAAGGCATATACATATAGAAACAAGGTCAATGAATCCTTGCAATTGAAGGGAATATAACAAATGTCTATCATCAAGCCTTAGCAGTAAATTATTCAAAAATGTTGAAAAGAAAAGTTAAAGCTTCTAATTTTGATTTTTTGTTCGATTAGGTATAACAGACTTGGAACAAAAAAGTGGACACTAAGGAATATCTATTAGGTGTACAGGTTGTATGCCTTCATATGTTACCAGTTTTCAAAGAAAAGAAACTTATTCTCTCTCTGTGACAGTGAAAGAAGAAGTAGGGACATGAACTACTGTGACAAGGATGCATTTAAAGGAGCATACAAACTCAAGTTTTAAGAGGTGACAATAACCACATTAAACATCCCACTCCATAATTATCACACTCATTCCTCCAAATAAACAAATAAAGAGTAAACCCCAAACCTTCATCTTTGCAGATTTTACAATTTCATGAAGATGATTAACTTAGAAAAGGTCATACTCTACATTAAAATGATTTTGGTAAAATTGACTTTGAAATAAACTCTACATTAAAATGATTGGGATGTGTGTCCAAATTAATCTCACTCACATTTTTTACTTTGAAAAAGTACAAGTGTGTGAAATTGGTTTTGGGCGCTAACAAAGCATGCAAAGTCATTAAGGAAAACTTAGCATTGCAAATTTACAATTCAAATCATGACAAAGCAAGAAATTGACTAGCAAACCTTCCGGTATTCCTTGTCCAATTAGCCGGGCTTTTCTACCAGTCTGCTCCAAGGCTTCAGTCATAGTCTTAACCGGCGATGAACCAAGAATCCTTACAACCTGATTGCTCAAGTCCACCTCTACGTCCTTAACTCCTGAAAAAAAAAATGCGAGGCCCAAACAACGTGAATTAAGAAATCTAGGGGGTGCTTAAAACCACAAGAATTGTGAATTGATTTAATTTAATTTCAGTAAATCAGCTCAAAATAAACCTGTTCTGGTCTAAAGTTCCTCTACTTACGTCAGAGTTTACCTAGTCTCAGAGCATTCAAGTGTGTACAACCTATGGGAATATCTCCCTCTTTCAAAGTCCCCCTTAGCATCACTATTGGAAAGTTTTTAATTGTTTCCATGATCTTCTCTAAAATCTTGGGGACAGAGACTACGTCCATATTTGTTTCCCCCATCACAATCCAGATTGTGGGTAGAGACCACATTATAGGTCATGAAAAATTATCTTAGAAAGAGAAACTGGGAATGGGCTTGGTAAGGTAACTACTAGAGCTAATGCACGATATACCTCAAATCCTGTCTGACAAACTTTGATCGGTTGGAGGTTACTAACTCCAATTCCATTCATTCATGGTTCCAAACACGTTGAAGGCAGAAAATAAGTGACACAAGCTGGTCCAAGCACTTCACGAAACACTTACCATTAATCTCGTGCAGCTTATTTTTGACAGCATTAACACAACCTTCACATTTCATATCCACCATGTACTCCGTCTGACATCACAAAAAAGGAAATTGGAACTAACTAAGAATTTGACTTAACCGAGCCAAAAAGTGAAGAGAGTGAACATCTAACTGACCAGTAACTCGGGCAAAACGGAATGAGGCTGCGAGAGAAAAAAACGGAATGATTAGATTAGAGGGGAATTAAGTAATTGAGAGAAAAGAAAGAGAGATAAGAAAGAGGAACCTGAGAAGAGAGTTTGCTGTCCATGTGGAGAACAGAGGGAGGGGTAGCAAAGGTTTTGAGAAGGTGGAATGAATTGGGGGAATTGGAAGATTGGGAAGAGCGAGGGAAAGAAGAAGAAGAAGAAGAAGAAGATGGAGAAGAGGAAAGAGAAGAGAAGGCGAAGGCTGCAGGAATAGCTGCTGCAGTGGTTGCTGCTATTGACCTCAGAAATGCCATTTCACTCCAACTACTCTTTCTTTATTTATAACACCTCTCCCCTTACCTCACAAAACAAAATGCACTCAGGGAGGTAGCTACCTACTTCTATGTTTCTCTCATGCCACTTCATTCTAGATGGATCCACACATCTCCACCTTGCACTTAGTTTTCACTTTCATTTGGATTTTATTTTTTTGTCCATCAAAATTGTCTCAAAGCAGACCACATATGTTTTCTTTCTGCAACCTCTATAGTTTCTTCTTACACATCCATAGTTTTTAAATTCCAAAATTAC
>Ga0123341_1006605_pt1 | contig 10494 bp, 7 predicted proteins | sample Turbeapinknodule_FD_89959 | JGI IMG/M metagenome (GOLD analysis project Ga0123341, IMG submission 89959) | Root nodule microbial communities of legume samples collected from Mexico - Turtle bean Mexico pink nodule | ecosystem: Host-associated > Plants > Roots > Nodule | place: Mexico: Nepantla...
ATCACCAACAAGTTATGTTCCTTGATTATTGATGGGGGTAGTTGTACTAATGTGGCTAGTACAAGAGTTGTGGAGAAGTTAGCCTTACCCACTATCTCTCATACCAAGCCCTATAAATTACAACGACTTAGTGCCGGAGGTGAAATCATGGTTAACAAACAAGTCCTCATAAACTTTTCAATAGGAAAGTATAAAGATGAAGTTTTATGTGATGTTGTGCCCATGGAAGCAACTCATGTTCTTTTAGGAAGGCCTTGGCAATATGATAGACATGTTTTACATGATGGCCTAACCAATACAATGTCTTTTTCCTTCCAAGGGCACAAGGTTACCTTAAAACCCCTATCTCCCCAAGAGGTTCATGAGGAACAAATAAAAATAAAAACTAAAAGAGAAAATGAGAAAGCAAAAGAAGTAAGTGCTAAACTGCGTCACAACACCTTAACAATTAAATCAATCATGTTGACTCGTGATATGCCTCAACTTGAACCTCCAAGGTATTCTTCTTCTTTGTCTTTTTCATTACCCAAGGTTCCTACTTCCACACCATCTTGGTTAAAGAATGTTAGGGATGATTTTTACATGCCTTCTAATGGTTTTAACCTTTTAAGAGATTTTTTTCCAAAAAATATCATCATTCCCAAACAATCTTTTTCAACATGGTCTGTCTATAGGACCTCTTTTTCTGAACTCCCAACATTTCAATATGCTAAGTCAAGTTTGTCTTTCTTTTCTTCCACTGTTTTATTTGATAGCAAACTGACTTTTTTATATGCAGGAGTACTAAATTCGTGGCCGAATTTTCTCCAACTTGGGGGGCATGATGTGACCCAAAAACACATGAAGATAACCAAGAATGCTAAACTTGAAGGGTCATCTCAACAAGCAAATAAAGATGTCATCAATAGGAGGAATGGTAAAAAACCAAAACACTTGAAGTTCTTGCTATTAGTGTTCTTAACATTGAGGCCCAAGCCCAAAGATTACTAAGAGTAAGGGCCCAAGCCTAAAGATTACTAAGAACAAGGGCACAAACATTAGTAGATGAGCTACAATTAATATCTCGTTTTGTAATTTCTTTAGAGTAGAATTAAAATAGAACATAAAAAGGAAGTATGAAAATGAGTATAGGACTTATGAGAATGTAGTAGAAAAGTCACACTTTCCATAGAGTTTGTGATTTGTTTGGGACGAAATTTCAATGCCTTTTCATTTGCTTCTTCCTTTTTGCCTTTTGAATGACCGACCTTTTAAACTATATATAGAGGTGCTTGGATTTTGTAAAGACACATTGAATATGAAGTAAAGTTACTCTTCTCAAATTGAGTTAGATTTTGTGAGATTTGTTCTTCTTTTCCTAGTCTTATCTTATGAGTCTTTGGGAACTCTCAAGTGGCGACATTCTTCACACATCTTGGAGTTTATTCACCTTCCAAGTAGCGTGAATCACTTCCCTTGCTTCAACCACATAAGTGTTTCGTCCTTTCATCTTCTTCTTCCATTTCCATTCCATATCAAATTCTAAACATGTTGTTGTCTTGTGTTCTTGATTTCAATTGGTAGATTGTGTTTGTTTCTTGTTTCTTTTCGGTTTGAATTGATTGTTTGATGTTTCAATCAGTTCATCTTCTTTAGAATGTGTTTCTATTTGGTTTGAATTGTTTGTTTGATATTTCAACCGGTTCATTGTCTTTGTGTTTTTTATTGTTTCTAGTTGCTTAAGAATCTCTATCCTAATTCTAAAAAGTGTCAACTAATGAATCATCCCCTAATAAACTCACATCACCTCTGTCATGCAAGTTGCTGATATTTTTACCAAGTCACTCATTTCTTCACAGTTTTGCATTTTGAAGTCCAAGTTGGGAATGAAAAATATCTACTTTCAAGTTTGAGATGAGTTGTTAAAATATTTATTTATGCTTTTCTGTTTTAAGTAGATTGGTCTGCCTTATTGCATGAGCCCATTCTTCTTTTTTGTTTTCTTTTGCCACTTGTTTAGACAACACCTTTTCTTTTCTATTCACCTTCTCTAATTAGTAAAATGTGAAATAACATTCTTTTCACTTTTTCTTTGCCTCAATATTACTTTCTTCTCCCACTCCCAAATCTTTCTTCTCACGCTTCCATCACATTAGCTTGTGCTTGATTATGGTTCATCGGTTTTTTTCCATTCCCAATTTCAGGGTGAATCTACATCAAGAATGAAGCATCATCTTTACTTCTAAGTGTAAAACATATAAGTTGAGCTGGTTAAACTTAACTTTAGTTATTAATACAGTATCAAATTAGTAAATCCTAAGAAAAATTATTCTAATAAAATTTGTTGAGTTCGTGATATTTAACCAGCCATAAATATTTAATGAAGAAATGAGTTAAACTTAAAAGAGTGAAACGTAGTTGCTACCATAATGTACTAATAGCTAGTGATAATATTATATATTTGAAAACTACATGTACTGCAACCACACTAAATATGTCGTTGCAGCAATTTGGTTTTTGAATATACCAACACCATGTAAAACTAGAGAAAGATGAAAGGTCTGCTAATCTTTCTTGAACAAAATCCATGGGTGGTGTTGTTAGCAAAGTTCTGTTTCTGCACAATCAATCTTAGTGGAAGAAGGATCTCTGCTGAGATTCCAATCAGATATCTGTGTGTAAGGTTCTGACATGTGTTGCACAAAAAGCATCTCACATGTCTAAGGGCAACAAAATTGGCTCTGTGAACCCATTTGTCACATTCCCTGCACAGATACGCATTATCCGCTGGGCAATACAATGAAGCCTGCAAGCCACACAGTTCACAAGAAGTGGAACAACCTCTTGTTGCAGAAAATGATGAAGAAATCTGTTGAGGTGGGAAGCTCCTGCATGAACCACCACGCTGTTTTTCTTCCACGCCTTTGCACATTTTGAGAAGCTTATAAATTTGTTGATTAAAGTATGAGATGGTTTCTTAAATAAATGTTATATATAGAGGCTGGTAGGGTTAGTTGAGTTAGTGGCCTTCATGGCAACTCGTCATCTTGAATCACATGCATGTTCCTTGGACGAATTCTTGTGGACAGTGACAAGAATGCACACTGCGTCACGTAATCAGCAGTGTTTATTTTATTTTTCACCCCATTAATGATTTGTCTTTTTCCAATCATGCATGCCCTGGTGCCATTCATTAAAGATTTCTTTGTTTATTAAGTTCCAATAGTTGAAATTAGTTTAGATACATGTTATATATAATCACGTTAAACAAGTCAAAATTTCAAAATAAAAAAGATTAAAAAAAAGAATAAAATACGACTTCTTGTCAATTTGAAAAGACTTTATTTAAGTTTTTAAAATTGATTTATGAAAGATGAAGTTTGTAGTTATTTATATATTATGAAATAATTTTGGTTAGAACATGGTGAGTCATACTTTATGTCGTTGAGTGTCCAAGACAAACGGGTGTCCTAAGAAGATTTATTGTATGGTCTAGAATTAGCAACTTTAAATGTGTAGCCCAACAGTGGCCATTTGTTCCACGTGAAATAGAAACCGGTTTGATTTGTGTCTCACATACTGCTAGAAAACTTGCGTATTTTTGTGACTTTCTTGTGTTGCACGTTTGGTTCCAAAATCTCGTACACGAAGCTACAAGGGAAAAATGTGTCCTTGTCCACACATTGTTCTTGAGGACACCAAGGTATTATAATCCATGTATATGGCTGAAAACTAAGGAGCTTTCACCCACTTTCTTTACGAGGACATGAGGTGGTGAAAAGTGAGTGGATCCAAAGAAACACAAAGTTCATGGCATTGAAGATGAGTCTTTTTGGTGATTTTGATGACTATATATAGTACAATAATGCAAGTCTTAGTCTCTCATACCATTCAGCATGGTACGTGGCACAACAGACAACCGCTAAAAGGCTAATCAGATTTCTTGTTCATTCATAGGAAATAAATGAATAGAACAGAAAAATAAAGTTCTCAAGATAGAAAACCCCACTTGAATCTGCTAACAAATGAGTATGCAGAAACAGTGAACAAACTCAAAACCTAACAATTTATGCTGAATTGAGGTTTCTTGTTTAGCCATAACTTGAATACACATATAGGGAAAGGAACAATGTCTACAGTTAGAAATGGAACAAAAGGTGCCAATAAAGAGACATGAAACTTTGATTTTATGAATCAGAATGCCATAAGGATGAAAGGCTCGTCACTTTGGGAGAAAGCGAAGGTTTGTTTGTGACACTTTGGGAGAAAGCAATTTCGAATAAAAAAAGGATTTTTTCTATATTATTTTTGTAAGACAGTTTTCTATATTAATTAATCATTATTCTTTTATAAAATTAATTATTCTTTAGTTGATAACTTGAGTATAAAGCAATTTCATTGCTGAAAGCAAGGCACCTAATTTATAAAAAAAAGGAAATTGTATGAGAATATATTTTGATTATATGCATGTAAAAGTATATTAAATTTATGTATGGAAGATTATATAAGAATTAATGTACGAGAATACTTTAGGGGAACACTTTAAGGAATACTTTTAGAGATTTATTAAAGTACTTGTATATACAAGAATGTGTGGGTATTAAAGATAATGTCTTTCGTACTAACACTTTAACGTGGACGATTGATGCAGTTTGAATGAGCTAAACTTACTTAAAATGGACACATTGAACTTATGTAATATGGACGCATTTTGAGTGGGCTTAACTTTTACAATGTGAATGCGTTATTTTATCTAAGACATCACAAAGTTTCAGGCTAGTGTGGGTGTAGCATATGTTTCTTGGTCACTAATTAGAATAAATTAAAGTCATAAATAGGCCTGACCAACGCTATGAAGAAATAATTTAAAATGTTAGTGTGGATTAGGTCCACGCAAATTGTGAAATAAAAATAAATAAATACTTGAATTTTGTTGGAATTTGAATAGTATACTTGTGAATGTATTTAAAAGTGAGATTTGAACATGTTTTTTTTTTTATACTAGATTGAATTTAAATAATTTTTAATGAATCCAAATCCAATTTATGTGAATGTAATATCTGTAATTCATTGTAATAAAGAAATAAATTTACAAACAACATCAAATTTCAAACTGAAATGAATATTGAAATTGAATTATAACATGTTGTCAAGAAATCAAATCAGAATGAATTAATCATGATAACACAAATGTCCTGTAATTAAAATCCAAACCATAACTAGAAATCATATTTGAAAGTTGCATAACACCTGTTGTTTAGCATTACAATTCAAAATAACATAGAATGCAGTGTATAAGTTCCTATAAAGATAACATGACCTATGAAGAAAAAATTGAAACAAAGATACAACAACTAGAAACATCATTTGGAACTAATAAAGTAAATTAATTATTCGTGTTATGGAACTAATGAATGAAGTATTACACAAACCAAAATATAATTAAGTTCAAACTCAAAATTTTATATTAGTGAATGAATTTGAAGACATGCACATTTAATGAATGGATATTGTAGCTAATTTGACTTACATGGATAATGAACTCAAGACACTGCCTGATCATCAAATTCTTTAGCATAGTGTGGGTGGACCTGACTCGCGCCAATTGATGTATTAGGTTGATGTCCATCCATCATGGCTAATTTTTGCTCCAACGCTGTATTTTATCCATCAATAGGGCTACATTTTGATTTGTTTGATCAAGTCTTTGATTTGCTTCACGACCTTTTGACGAAGTTATTCATTCTTAGCTATGTAGTTAATGGAATGATGTAATATGTTAGGTTGAGTCATTGATGACACACCATGTCGAATGTTGCCAGCCAAGTCTATAGTGCCATAATATCGACCTCTGCTCTTGCCTCTAACAACATCCTTCCAGCATTGAAGCTTTGTTGTTGATTAGATGTTAGAGGTAGATCCTTTAGAGTTTTTGGTTTGGATGGCTTTCAGTCGGTCATGGTAGATTTCCTAGTGCATTTTTAGGACTTCTCAATGTTACAATAGTAACTTAAAAATATAAAATGTGTAAGCAAAAGTAAAGCAACAACTTACATAAGTTTGTTTGGCACGAGTATCTACCCATGCACCATCCTTCTTAGTGTGTGTTGCCATAAATTGGCTCAACAGGTCGATCATATTTACGCTTCTGAAATAAATAAAAATAGTTAACAATATTAGATATTGCATACTAAGTTGAATAAGATGTAACGAAATATACATAATTAATGTACTTACCAGGCTTAATGTAATGTCCACATGTAATTTACAACTAGTGGAGTGCAATGCCCTACTTCGAGTTGATGACCAATTTAATTTATTTTAAAAAAATTTGTTTGAAACTTTTGAATCCCAATAGGTTGAAAGACCAATCCAGGCCTGCTCACCAATCCAAGTAGGTTTAGTCCCTTTAACTCGGGCTTTTCCAAGCATATCATAAAGGTGTTTCCTAACCTTTGACTCGTAGATTTGTTTGGTTTGCCACTCATCATGTAGGACCCAAATGACTTGAGTCTATAAATATGAACAACACAATTACGCATATTTTATAATATTCATAAGTAGTTGGATGAGAAAGAATTAAAATACAAAGTTTAGGTTACCATAAATTCAATCCACCATTTAAGTTGGACTTCCTCATGTGCTTCGTCATAGTGATAATAGGGACCCCTAAATTGTGATTTAATTGCATGGCAAATTGCCTCAACATTATAATGGTTAGGTGTCCACCTACAAAGATTGGAAACCTTCAAGTTAACAATTAACATACAAAAGAAGAACAATAAATTTGAATATGAAAGTAAACTTACCCTTTACCCACTGGTTGTATGATGACCCACCCTCTACCATCACAGTGAACGTCCTCATCAAGGATATCATGGTGCGTAAGAGGCGAGGTGGGCTGCACTAAAATAGTAAGGGAGGATTGCACTGGCATCCCACTCGGGCGAACCTGTTACCTGGTTGTCTCTTATCAGTCGGCCAGGTAACATACTTTTTGTCCCCTTCACGTCCTTGTACAAAATCTTCAAGGATAAAATTTTCAAAATCCCCTTGTATTGGACTAAGACCCCACTCGATTCAAACAGTGGTCTCGCCCGGTCTATTGCGCTAAGGAGCTGGAAGTTTACGCTTTATTCGATAGCCTTCCAAGGAGGCTACCTACTCAGAAGCTCTTGTTTGTATATAAGTCGTCCCAGTGGTGGACTGATTTTCATGGTATGCTCTTTTGTTATCTCTCTCATTGCTCGACTTAAATTGTTGACTTAAACATATTTTTTTTTTATGTAGGCATCATGATGAGATGAGCTCCACAAACGGTTGACGTGCTGACCGCCTTCCACAATGAAGTTGCCGGCAAAGGCAAGGGAAGCTTGGAGACGGTTGCAACTGGCAACCCCTTTGCCGCCAGGGCGACCAGTCCTTCAACCGATCCCAAGGAAAAGAAAAGAAAGAGGAGAGATACCGCCTCTACAACTCAATCTCCTCACGGTACACCGAGACGTCCTCCTCCGTCTGCATCCCCTATTCGGCTTGAGACTCCCTCACCGACCATGCCCCCGCCGACCGCTGCTGCCCATCCCTTGGTGCTCCTTGGTGGAGATTCCAAATTCTCCAAGGGCATTCAAGTAGGGTTGACACCAACCGAGGAGAATCTCCTTTCTTTGGTCCCAGAGGACGAGCTGCTTTTGGCTGCTATTGAGATGTAGTCCTGAGGGCTCGTACTGACTCGACTGGCCAATGATACTCGCAATTAGAAAATTGAAGAAATATCTCAGTTGGAGCACGAGATGGCCGAGGCCTCGAGCTCTCTTAAGTCATCGTTGGAAGCAGTGCTGACTTTCGAGTATTGAATGGCCAAGGCCGAGGCTGAGCTCAAGTTGAGTAACATGCGATGTGCCGAGGCCATTGAGCGGGAGGAAGGAGAGAAGAGGAGGTTGATTGAACTGGAGAAAGTCCTGGAGGAGTTGAAGGGCGAGCACTCGACACTAGAATACAAGGTGTCTGTGGAAAGGGAACTCGACTAGCAGCAAGATAATATTTTGCTAATGTTGGGTGAGACCTTCAACCAAGTCGTTCGGTTGACCCATTTGTTGTACAAGGGTCCACCTTCGGAAGGTGCCTTTGACGTCAACAAAGACGCTTTCGAAGGTCGCATGGTGACTCTTTGCCGAACTAGCTGCCCTTCAGAGTTTGGCACCGAGGACCGCTGCTGAAGACGAAGAACAATAGGTTTTAGTCTTTAATGTATTTTGTTCCTTTGGGACCAGGGTGTAGCCTCCTCCTTTTGCTTATGTTTAATATATCAGTCGCTTCTCGTCATTTGTGTTGCTAAAATGGACAATTAAAAATAATTGAAATTTGCCGAGTAAACTTACCGAGTATAATATGTTGTCGTTCAGTCAGACACTGATGATTCCTTTATTGTTTAAGTAGCTTTGTTGTCTTTAGGTATCGGGAGGGATTACTGATTAAGGTAAGCGTCATTAGGCGAACCAAATGTTTAGGTTTTGGGAGGGAATACCGATTAAGGTATGCATCCTTGGCTGAACCAAGTCTTTAGGTTTCGCGAGGGAATACCGATCAAGGTATGCATCCTTGGCCGAACCAAGTCTTTAGGTTTCGGGAGGGAATATCGATAATGGTATGCATCCTTAGCCGAACTGAGTTGTTAGGTATCGGGAGGGAATATCGATTAAGGTATGCATCCTTAGCCGAACCGAGTATTTAGGTTTCAGGAGGGAATATTGATTAAGGTATGCATCCTTAACTAATACAATCCAAGTCAACAAGGAGATGACCAAGGACTTAAATTACCATTCACACTATGAGAAGTCATCTCAACTTTCAAGTGAAGACCTCACCAAGGATCTAGCAGACCTCACCAGAAGGAGAAATGGGCAAAGACCAGAACATCAAATGTTCTTCCTTCTGGTCTTCTTAAGAATAAAACAAGTTGTAAATAAATTGGGCTCACTTTAGAGGTCCAAATAGCAAGATAGGCTAGAATAGGTGTCTTTAGCATAATAGGGGGTGTACTTATCATTTTAGTTTGTTTTTTTACCTAGTTTCTAAAAGAAGTGGCCTAAAGTGTGGTTTTGACTTAGTCAAACCCTAAAGGCAGCCCCCCTCACACATTTACCATCCTACCCTTGCTTCTTGTTTTCTAAGACACCATCTCCTAGGTCTCACCATACTCTTGTTAAAATCTCAATCATAAGTAAAGTGTCACCTCTAAAATGGAACAATCTAAAATCAGCTTACATCATTAACCGAACCGAGTTGTTAGGTATCGAGAGGGAATACCGATTAAGGTATGCATCCTTGGCCGAATCGAGTGTTGTCGTAGAGCATGTAAACTTAACTTGCATGTTAGATACACAAATTAAAAGAAATGCCTCATTAAAACCTTCTCGACCGAAAACCCTCCTTAGGGAAAAAACGATCGAGTGAGGAAAGAATGCATAGTTTTATTGATTTAACTATAATAATATTTTAGGTATGTGACATTCCACATCCTCGGTATAATTTTGCTCGATAACCACTCTAGGTGGTATGCCCACCCAGTTGCAACATCTCAGATCTGGAATGGGCCTTCCCAGTTGGACGAGAACTTGCCATCTGTCTTTTTGGCCACAGTTCGCATTCGCCATACAAAGTCTCATTTTTGAAAGCTTCTCGGCTGAATCTTCGTATTATATCGCCTGACTGCATGTGGCTTTGCGGATTTTACTTCTGTCTTGAAGCTCGTTTAAGAGGTCGAGTTCGACTGACAGACTCTCCTGGTTGAGGGATAAGTTGAAGATTTGTCTTCTGAGGGACGACTCCCCAACCTCGATCGGAATCATGGCCTCGATGTCGTAGATCAGACTATAGGATATTTCTTGTGTTGAAGTTTGGGGTGTGCAGCGATACGCCCATAAGACTTCTATCAGCTTTTCGATCCACCACCCTTTCGTCATGCTGAGTCAGTTCATCAGCTCATTAAGGATGACTTTATTAATCTCTTTGGCTTGCCCATTGGTCTAGGGGTGTTAGACCGAGCTCGCTACTGAATTTATGCCGAGTCCTTTGTAAAAAGTTTGAAGTCCTCGGTCAATGAACTATCGGCCATTATTAGTTATGATTGTGTGAGGGACTCTGAACTAGCATTCTATACTCCTCCACATGAAGTTTTGAACATTCTTGGTCGAAATGGAGGCGAGGGGCTTGACCTCAATCCACTTGGTGAAGTAATCCACCTCGACGAAGAGGAATTCGGTTTGGCTGAAGGAACTAATGATGTCCATTCCCCAGATGGCGAACGACCATGGAAACACTATGTTGTGGAGTGCCTCAGGCTTGAGATGGAACAAATGGTCGTACTCTTTGCACTCAGTGCATTTCTTCACATATTGATGGAGGAGGGCCAAGCACATCTCACCATGGAAGCCAAGACCCAAAGCTAGACCGTGATGAGCGTCTAGACTCAAGGAAGGAGCGTCTAGGACGTGATGAGGGAAGGCTACACATGGA